>WOR8_10008951_pt1 | contig 15931 bp, 17 predicted proteins | sample DeeMarSeWOR38_10_FD_19890 | JGI IMG/M metagenome (IMG submission 19890) | reverse complement strand
GGGATTGGTAAAAGGAGCAATTATAAAGAAAGGTAAGCAAAAATAATAATTTCTTTATGTATGATTCCCTCTTATATGGCTACGGTTTAACATTAGCTATTTTCGATAAATTGAAGAAGTTGACGGTCGAAAGAAATGAGACTGTAAATTTTTATTTTAATTTTAACGATTTCCTGAAAGCGTTTTTACACGCGGAAGATCACAAAAGAATAATAAGAAATTTCAATAAGTATTTTAAGTTGAACAGAAAAACCCAAAAAGCTCATGATGATACTAAAGCGTTTCTAATTGCTAATGAAAACGAAATTTATTCTCTAGGATTTGAGCGGTGGATAAGTAAACATATCTTCAATAAAGATAACCCACAAATAAGCAATATGATAGTTTACACCTATATTCTGTACAATTATTGGTACCACTTATTGTACTCCCAGATTTTACAACTACCATATTCACTTGATTTCATAGCAAAGGCAGGGATATACATCGAAAGAAAATTCGGTTCCAAAATGCAAATATACACTACCAACTTTGATACCATCCTAGACACATCTCTGTCACCCAAACATATTCATGGAACTTTTGCACTTCCTTTAGAAAAAATGAAAGACCTAATTCTTGATCTTGATAGAGAAAAGAATGAATTTGAATATACATATCTGCTTGGAACCAATGGTTTCGAAAAACTAAATAGGCTGAACTTAATTAGACCACTTAACCAAAGCTACTATGATCTAGATTTCTTTTTCCAAGATAATCTAAAATTGGATAATTTGATGATTTACGGTATGTCCTTTGGTTACAATCAAATTATGCCCACTGATTATCTAGAGGCGAATCCCGAGCATAAGAACTTTACTTTACTAAGAAGTGTTGATGGGCATATATTAAGCAGAATCAACGCCCTATATCTAAAAAATCGAATTAATAAAATCACAATAAGCTATTTTTCTGATGATGATTTAGAAGGTTTGGAAAATATCATTGGAACAACTGACTTTCACACAATCGTGCAATTTGTTCAATCTAACGAGTTATTTGATTTCAATACCGTTGCTCGTTAGCAAATTCCTCCAAGCTGTATAATAGAAAGGCCAAAGGAGGGCACATGTCCAACCAATCTTCAAAGGCGTGGTTCTTCCCCTACCCCAAGATTGTGTGGCCTGAGGCGGTTTGAATCTGGCAGATGAACGTTGTACAATGAATGTAGAGACAATCCTATCTCGTTCTATTTGACCAGAAGGAGGTGTTGCCCAATGAACGATCAAGAGCTTTGCCAACTTCTCGAACAGCTGCACAGCCAAATCGAGGGAACCGAATCTGTGGATGCCAAGGAACGTGAACTACTGCGTGACCTGGAATCAGATATCCGCGAATTGCTGGAGCGCTGCGATGCAGAAAATATTCAGACCCGCCCGCTGACAATCCGGCGCCTGGAAGATGCCATCGAGTATATGGCGGTCAACCATCCCACTTTGACGGCTATGCTATCCAATATGTCGACGATTCTGAGCAATGCAGGAGTTTAGTCCATTTTCCTGGCTGGCCTCCACGTCCGCTGCTGCTTTCTAACCCAGTCCAAAATCGAATTACATGTATCCAATGTTACGGATACGGTCTATCTCTGCGTATTGCTATTCCCCGAAATGTGCGATAATGTGAACACTGGAGCAAAAGATGCAAATATTGAAGTTCACCAAGAATTTTCTTGTTCTCGCCGCTCTGACGGGGGCAGTGCTCTTCGGCTGGCTGGCCGGGCACATCTTGAGACACTCCATCCCGGAATTCCAGTTTCAGCATCCCCCCATCCCGGAGTCTGGTCCGAAAATCAAGAACGGATTGGAGTTCGAGGGGCAGCGCATCGTGGCTGCTATAGATGAACCCTGGGTGCGGGTCTATATTGACGAGATTCCGGTCAATCAGATGGAAGTGTGTGAGGGGAATACGTATTACACCTCCCTGCCCGCGAAGTGCCGGTCTGCTGATGGGAAGTTGGTGCGGGTGGAAAGGGCTTATCTGGAACGCCTAATCATTCCCCAGAGTAAGTAAATACCAAATATAGGTTAATTGACAACGAAGAATTCTGTTGAAATGCGATCGCATTTTTCATACAACGGACCAGCGGCGGACAAAACTCCGCCGCTGGTCCATTTCCCCCCTAATGATCCGTTTTCTTGCTATGGCAAATGTTTGGTAATAACATTGTCAATTGTGCCATAGCAACTTGGCCAATCACCACCCCCTGGAAGGCCAACATTTTTATCAACCCCCTGTTGTAAATCAGCGCACAAAAGCTATATCAATCTTGTGAATGTGTTTCGTTAGCCAGTTTTACTATAACAAAAAAAATATTAATTTGTCTTTATAAATATTTATGGATTCTTAGCATTTGAGCCAAAAAAGAGTATTTTTTATCCGTCAAGTGCCAGATTAGGTCGAGATTGATAAAAAGGTTGACTATCATCTGCAGGATGACAGTCATTTTTTACCATGTGATTTCATACCAGCGTAGCATTTCGTGTTCGCGCTCAACAATGTAGAATAAACCTAGTGGAAATTTACAAAACTCGGATGGGACTTCATGAAATTCAGAATTCAAAGTCGAGCCAGATCAAGTCAGTTAGACAAGTCTAGAGAGCGGGTGAAATCCAAGGTTATCAAAATCAATGAAGTGCTCGAATTCGACCACCTCCCAACGGGGGAAGAAATTCAAAGCGCTATAACAAACCTCCCAAAATATGAATCCTGTGAAATTCGATTCCTGGAAACACTCGCCATCAAAAAGTTGCCCGATTAGTAACTTGTTTTGAACTTAGTGAATGTGCATAATGCACGCCCTCCCCGGTTTGGGGAGGGCAAGGAGAGGAGAGATCCGCGGCTATTAGGCTGGCTCGATTGCAATGTTCACGGTCTTAATTAATTTGGAGGTTCTACGGATAACTGTGGCAGATCGACCGTTTCGGGTTTTCAGGCCCGTTAGCCTCAGATAGTTATATCGTAGCATGAGAACTGAGAATATTTACAAACGCTTCTGAAAGGTGAATTGCAAATACGTGACACAAGCAAATTGACTGTCAACTGATTTTCAGGACGTGCTACGGGATACTACTGAAAGGTGATAGTCACTTATTTTTAGAATTACCACTTTACCTGATATGCTACAATCAATCCAATTTATTGGTACTACGCAATGAAGTGCTCAAACTGTAATACACCCAGTCCCGAGAACGCCCGATTTTGCTCAAACTGTGGACAGCCTCTCACGGCAGCACCTGCCGAGCAAAGCATGGGCGCTATTAATTTGAATGGCTACCTGCCCCACGAACTGGCTTCCAAGCTGGAAGCTTCCCGTGCAAACAGGGATATGCAGGGGGAACGCCGTATCATCACCATGTTGTTTTGCGATGTTACCGGCTCCACCGCTGCCGCCGAAAAACTCGACCCCGAAGAGTGGACAGAGATCATCAACGGTGCCTTTGAGCAAATGATCCGCCCTGTTTATAAATATGAAGGTCATATTCCACGTCTGATGGGGGATGCCATACTTGCATTCTTCGGAGCGCCCATCGCACATGAAGACGATCCCCAACGTGCCGTGCTGGCAGGTCTTGAAATACAAACAGGCATACAACCGTATATAGAAAAAATCCAGGCGCAGTATGGGGTGGGGTTTTCCCTGCGCGTTGGAATAAACACCGGTCTGGTCGTGGTTGGCGATGTTGGCTCCGACTTGCGCATGGAATACACAGCCATCGGCGATGCTATTAATCTGGCCGCACGCATGGAACAAACAGCCGAACCAGGCTCCGTTCAGATTTCAGAAGAAACTTACAAACTGGTAGCACCCTTCTTCGAGTTCGAAGCGATTGGAGGAGTGGAAGTCAAAGGCAAGGCAGAACCGGTCAATTCATATCGTGTCTTATCCATAAAAAAGACTCCCGGTCAATTACGTGGGCTGCAGGGATTATCTTCTCCGCTTGTTGGGCGGGAAACCGAATCGTCCATTCTCCAAGAATCTCTGAAGGCATTGCACAATGGGCAGGGCTCGATCCTCACTATCCTGGGGGAAGCAGGTTTGGGCAAGTCATCGCTCGTCTCTGCCGCTCACAACCACCTTATATCTGATGCGGCACTCTGGCTGGAAGCGCATGCGCTTTCCTACACGCAGTCTATCGGTTATTTTTCATGGCGACAGATCATACGCGCCTCTATTGGTGCGCTTGAAAGCGATTCGCCTAGTGAAGCCCGGGACAGACTACATCGCACTTGTGAACTGCACGGATTGCCCGAAGTTGATATTCCCTTTCTTGAAGCCCTCCTGGGAGTCGAAAGTCAGGAAAGTTTGAGCAAAATCTCGAACCATCAAGGCGATGCACTCCTCAAATGTTTCACCGAATCCACAAGCAGCTATTTATGCGCCGCAGCACGCGAAGCGCCGCTAGTCATCACTTTTGATGATTTGCATTGGGTGGACGAAGCCTCCTTAACTTTGCTCTCTAGCTTGATTGAGCTGGTGCAAGAGAATCCCATTCTCTTCCTGTGCATCATGCGACCGGACCAAGATGCCCCCGCCTGGGATTTTAACCAACGCATCCAACAGGAACTTCCAGACTACTCCCACCAAATTGAGCTGCATCCATTTTCAAGCGAGACCACCAATGCTTTGCTGGTCAACCTTCTTGGTACAGATAATCTACCTAAAGCCCTCTTCAAACAAATTACAAAGAAAGCCGAAGGCAATCCCTTTTTTGTAGAAGAGATCATTCGCTCATTGATCGAAACAGGTCAGATCGTTCGCCAGAACGGCGGCTGGCAGACAGCCGGCACATCCACCAGGATCTCGTTACCAAATACACTAACAGGCGTGCTCAACGCCCGCATCGACCGTTTACCAGACGAGAGTAAGCAAATCCTTCATTTCGCATCTGTTATCGGGCGGAAATTTGACCTGAAATTATTATCTACCATCTCTGGAGATATTCAAAACCTGGGCACACATATCCAAATACTGGAAGAGGTTGGGTTATTTCAGTTGGTATCAGCTGGCCTTACCCCTGAATACAGATTTCGTCATGTACTGCTTCAGGAGGCCGCATATAACTCGATACTTCTCAAGAAGCGCCGGTCGCTGCACGTCCAGGTTGGTGAAATTCTGGAAGAAATGCACTCAGATCGCATCAACGAATTCGCCCCATTGTTGGCACACCATTTTTACACCGCAAGAGACTCGCGTTCCCTGCAATATGATCTAATCGCTGGCGAAAGTGCCACGCGTTTGTATGCAAACGAAGAAGCAGTCACAAACTTCAGTCATGCACTGGAAACCGCCTTGCGAATAAAAGCCACTCACGAGCAAATCAAAGATTTGTACACCAAACTGGGTCAGGTATTGGAACTAAGCGGCCGCTATGATGAAGCCCTGGAAAATTACAATGCAATGGAATCTTACGCCCTCGACAAAGATGTTCCATCTATGCACCTGGCCGCACTGCTGGCAAAGTCAACCCTGTACTCAACCTACACATCATTACATGACTCTGAACTTGGTGAGCAGATTGTGCTAAAAGCCCTGAAACTCTCCGAGGAGATTGGCGACCACGCCACACAAGTCAAATTACGCTGGAATCTGATGGTTACTTATTTATTCTCAAGTCGACTGGATCAAGCATTGGAGCATGGCGAGCGCGCCCTGCCGCTAGCGCGCGAATCCGGCGACCGCGATCAACTGGCATTCATTTTAAATGACCTGGGAAGAGTGTATGCCTGTCAGGGAAAATTCGAGCAAGTCTATGATGTATGCGAGGAAGCCCGTCAAATCTGGGGGAGCCTCGAAAATGAGACCATGCTGGCCGACAGCCTCGGCGCGGAAGCAAGTGCACGTTTCCAGGCTGGAGACCACACAACAGCATTGGAATTCCTGAATCAGGGACTGCTCCTGAGCGAAAAAAATGAAAACCTGTGGGGGCAATCTTATAACCATTGGATCATGAGCCTCGTCCATTTCGATCTGGGGAACATCCGGTATGCAATACAATTATCTGAGCAAGCCATTGCGGAGGGCGACCAGGCAGGTCTGATTGCCAGCTCTATCGCAGCGCGCGCTGAGTTAGGCTGGCACTACGGGTATTACGGCGCGCCTGAAAAAGGGTTTGAAGCTGCAGAAAAGGCCCTCAAGTTGGTGGATGAAAAACAACAGCCCGCTTTCAGAAACTTTCCCCTTGCAATCATCGTTCGCCTGCACCTGATGAAGGGAGACCTTGAATCTGCCCAAAAGATCGCAGGTCCAACATCCCTGCAGCCCATCCCGATTCCCTATCCGCACTACACCATCATCGTCCGTCTTGCAAACGTGGAATTAGCCCTCGCCCGAGCAGACCACGCATATGCCCTTTCTCTGGTCGAGGATCTGCTTGCGGAAGTAGCTCCTGTGACGCGCGCTAACCTTCCCCAGATATTTCAACACAAAGCACGCGCATTAATCGGACTTAATCAACTGGACGAAGCGCACCAGACCCTGACCCAGGCCTGCTTGCTGGCCGAGGAAATGGGGTCCAAGCATCATCTCTGGTCTATTTATCTTGACCTGGCCGACGTTAATACCCAACTCGACCAGCCCGAGCAAGCAAACGCCTACCGGAAAAAAGCGCGCGTCATTGTAGAAGAAATCGCGGAAGAATTAGAAGAGTTAGGATTCAGAAAATCATTCCTGATGCAACCCCGGGTCCGGGCTTTGATGCATCAGCCGTAATGAGGGTACAATTTCAACATAAGAGAATGGAGAAATCATGGCAAAACTTATCCCCGCCACTGAACGCATCGAACGCGCGCGCAAGCTGATCCAGAAAGCACGCGATTTACCCATACCCGAAGGATCTGGGAAATATGATCTTTCCTATATCGCAGGCGTCAAAGACTTGCTGCGGCAGGCACGCGACATGGTCAAGTTCATCCCTATGCGAGCAGGCGTCTCTGATGAGATGAAGGCAGAAGTCGAGAAAATATTTGAGGAAGCTGACCAGGCTAATCGGGAAATCCTGTCATAATTATGAAGGATCTGCCTCTTTCGGAGGTACCGAGGCAGACGTGCCTCGTTGCGTAAAGCGCCTGCGGTAATGGATCAATAACAGCAACAACACAAACTGGGCTAGTGCAGGCACAATGGTTGAAAACTGTTCGAAGTAAAACTCCAGCAGGTTGACAACAGTTAGGAACAGCAGGAGCACGAAGTAAAGCAGGCGTAACCCTTGTTCTTCCCGTTTCGTAAGGAAGATACCAATTCCAACCAACAAAGCTAATCCCAAAGCTGCCTTTAGCGCTATCCCGGCTGTCAACCAGGCCAGGCTGGTAGTGTTGGTCACACGCCCGTGGGTGATTTGATCTACAAGCACCTGGATCAAATATTCGTAAGATTCGCTATCCAGCAATAACAGAGTCAAGTCTCGCAACGCCCAGATCCCCAAAACACCCAGGCCCCCAAGCAGAGCGGCCTTTAAGCGTTTCCGTGTGAGCCAACGCTGGTCAAATTTGCGTAATGATTCGAGCAGACGAGCAAACCAACTTGGTTTGTGTTGTGCGATAGGAATGTGCTTGGACTGAATGAATTGCAACAACTCCTCCGCCAGGTTGGAAAATTCATATTGCTCAGCATTTTGCACAATATAATGTAATCTGTCTTCCAGCTTGGCGCGTTCGATGGAATCCAGATCACGGTCCAACACCTCTTCGAATGTATCCAGGGCACGATATAGTTCTGAGCGGGCATCGCGCCGGTTGGGTCGGCGCACTTCCATATAAAAAATAACAACCAACAGGAAGAAAACATAGATGATGGAAGCTGCGGGCGGATAGAAATAATCGTTAGATTGCGTGATGAACTTTCCAACTTCATCCATAAATAACCCCACACCCAAACCAGCCATGAACTTTCCAACTTCATCCATAAATAACCCCACACCCAAACCAGCCATGATTGCGCCCAGGCGATACACCCAGCGATTGGCGAAAATCAGCATAACCAATGCGCTTACAAACAACAACAAACCGCCCCATAATACATGTGCAATGTGCAGGGTCTGGTTGCCGAGCTGGGGGTATCCGGTCAACTCCAGGAATAAGCGCGTAAAAGAAACGCTGGCTGCAAAACTCAACAGGAGCAGCAGCAGATAAAATTCTGCGCCTTCCCGCTCAACAGGTCTGCGTATGCGTGTGATCATCGGTTGCATGGGTTCTCCGATCTATACGTGTATAGAGGGCAACAATTACTATAGAGGGCAACAATTACTATGTGCATTGTAATCTCAAATATGGTCGCGCTAAACTCTTTCGTGATAATTGGCTTATTGAAATGATTTCATGTAGTAAGGTATGCTAACCTGTAAACATCTAAATGATGTGCTCATGAAAACTAATTTTTGGACTTTCTTCTTGACGCTTTTCCTGGCCGTAAGTTGTACGCCACAAGATGTAAGCACACCACTTCCAACGCCATTAATACCTTCGCAAACGCCAACAGACAAGATCGCGACAAGTGCAGTTTCCGAAACCCCAAAGGCAGCCCCTATGACTCCAAGTCAAACTCCAAGTCAACAAGCCCAATTTGCAGACGTGCTTTCCGTGCGTATCTCCGGTGAGCCGGGCGCATATCAATTTGCGGTGGAAGTTGCAAGCCCCGACACTGGTTGCGAACAATATGCCGATTGGTGGGAAGTTTCCAGCGATGACGGTAGACTGCTTTACCGACGAATCCTGCTGCACAGCCATGTTGGCGAGCAACCCTTTGTCCGATCTGGTGGACCGGTGGACATCGCCGCGGATGAGGCTGTTTATGTCCGTGCGCACATGAACACAGTCGGGTACGGGGGAATTTTGATGAAGGGAACGGTTCAAGACGGGTTTCAACCTGCTGAGGTGGAAGCAGGCTTTGGTTCCGGTCTGGAGCGAGTTCCGCCTCAGCCAGAAGATTGCGCCTTCTAAACGATCCAATTCAATTTGTGACGTAAAAATCCCCTCCAGCTTCAAACTTCTGGAGGGGGTTGTATTTACTTCTCTTCGATGGTAATGCTCTCCATCGCATCTCCAACGAAATTTGGATTCTGCTGCGGATCGCGCAAGGTGATATCCATGACCACATCCATGCCTTCGATCACCTGCCCGAAAATTGTGTACCCACCGTTCAAATATTCTTGGGGGCTAAAGGTGACAAAGAATTGCGCACCGTTGGTGTCGCGCCCGGCGTTAGCCATCGCCACCACACCAGCCTTGTCGAAGGTCAGGTCACTGTCTTCATTCTGGAAGATGTAGCCGGGACCTCCACCTCCTGTACCAGTTGGATCGCCGCCCTGGGCCATGAAATCGGGTAGCACGCGATGGAAGGTGACGCCATCGTAGTAGCCATCTCGCGCCAGGAAAACGAAGTTGTTGACCGTGATGGGCGCTTTATCCGGATAAAGCTGAATGATAAACTCACCGCCCTTTGCCATCTTGACCGTAGCAAAATATTGCTTGCTTACATCGATGGTCATTGGCGGCGGGGCATCGTATTGCTTGATTCCATCAGCCTGGGGAGGCACGTTTACAAGCGCATCATCTCCCCCTTGCTCTTTGGGGACAGCCAGCCAGGCGATCAAGACAACCGCCAGTATGATTACACCGATAGCAACCAATTGCATGCTATCAATTTTGCGCGCCGGGCGTTTCTTGCTCTTCTTTACTCGTTTTCTTGTAGACATTCTAATTTCTCCTCATTGTTTACCCACAAAGGGTTTTTCCAAATTATACTGCTTCATCTATAATTACCTAACTTTTCCATATTTGAAACGCGGGGAATTTATGGTTATTGGCTTCAACTTCAATGCAGCACACAGTACAACAAGCGATGTTACAATGAATCTCTCATCATAGGAGCCAACATGAAATCGTCTCAATTCGCTACATTCGCATCCTTGCTTTCTTCGCGGGGGTTATCGCCCGTTTTATTCTCTGGGAAATCGTCATCCGATTTTTGGGCCTGCGCGGCTGGGTGCGCCGCACACGCAACGAACGTTTACGGCGCGAGGCTGTCCGCTTTCGCGCGTTGGCTATCCGCATGGGGGGTGTGATGATCAAGGTTGGGCAGTTCTTATCATCGCGGTTGGATGTGCTGCCTCCTGAAGTGACAGACGAGTTAGCCAATTTGCAGGATGAAGTTCCGGCCGAAGATTTCGAGGATATTCGCACACTGGCAGAAGCTGAGTTAGAGGCTCCTTTAACGGAGAAATTCGCCAGCTTTGACCCGAATCCGCTGGCAGCCGCATCACTGGGACAGGTACACCGGGCCATGCTGAGAGCGGGGCAAGATGCGGAATTCCGCAACGTGGTGGTCAAAATTCAGCGCCCACACATCGCCTCCATCGTGGAGGTGGACCTGTCTGCGCTCAAAAGAGTCGGTAGGTGGCTGATGCGTTACCGCCCCATCCGTGAACACGCAGATGTACCTGCCTTGCTGAAAGAATTTTCGATCACCCTGTACGAAGAAATCGATTACGAGAAGGAAGCCGATAACGCCGAAACCTTTTACGAAAATTTCGCGGACGATCCGGACGTGCATGTGCCGCGTATCGTACGTGCCCTAAGCACCCTGCGTGTGCTGACCCTGGAGGATGTGTACGCTATCAAGATCACCGACTATGATGAGATCACCGCCGCGGGAATCGACCGGAACGCAGTGGCAGAACGATTGTTGGGCACTTATCTGCAGCAAATTTTTGAAGATGGCTTTGTACACGCCGATCCTCATCCGGGGAATTTATTTGTCACTCCCTTACCAACAGAAGAAGGCCAGCCCGTGAAGTGGCAATTGACGTTCGTCGACTTCGGCATGGTGGCACGCGTACCAGATTCGCTGCGCGAGAGTTTACGCGAACTGGTCATCGCCGTTGGCACTCGCGACGCCGCACGGGTCATCAAGGCCTACCAGATGATGGATATGCTGCTGCCCGGCGCGGACCTGAAACTGATCGAGCAGGCTGAAGCGCAGGTTTTCGACCGCTTCTGGGGCATGTCCATGCAGGAGATTCGCAGCGTCAGCTCCGAAGAGATTCACCAGTTCGCACACCAATATCGGGATTTATTATTGAGCATGCCCTTTCAGGTGCCACAGAACCTGCTCTTCCTAGCACGCACTGTCGCCATCCTCTCCGGCATGTGTACCGGTCTCGAGCCGGATTTCAACCTGTGGCTGCAACTGGCTCCCTATGCCCGCAAATTAGTGCAGGAGGAAACTTCTTCTGGAATTGACTACTGGTTAGACGAGTTGGGCCAAATGCTACAAACCCTGCTGGCTTTGCCCGGACAAACCAGCCGCGTGCTGGCGCAGGCCGAGGGCAGTGGACTGGTAGTTCAGTCACCGCAGATCAGCCGCGAGGTGCGTTCCCTGACCCGCTCGGTAGACAGGTTGACAGGAGGTATCCTCTTTGCAGCTTTACTCATCGGCGGAATCATGCTGGTCAATGCCGGGAATGCTACCTACGGCAGTGGACTACTGGGCGCATCCGGCTTGACACTGTTATGGTTATTATTTGGGAATAAGGGGAAATAAAAACCACGGAGAAACTTCGGACCAAAACCCGCATCTCCGTGGCATCAATAGAAACGTATTTAATCTAGGCTTTCTCGTCCATACGCTGGATGGCGGCATCCAACATGCTACGCCAGGCCAGCAACATCTCTCGACGGGCGCCTTTGCGATGCTCAAGGAACCCTTCGGGCAAGAAAGTTTTTACACCTTCGCGCATTTCCTCGTGGGCGGCATGAAAATGTTCTCGAGCCTCATCAGGGATATGGCTCTCATATTTCTTTTGACGGGTGGTCTTTTCAGCCATAGTTAACTCCTTTTGTGCATGCACATTATAGCACGCCTAAGGCGTTGCAGTTGCTGCTGGAGTATCGGTTGCCGCCACTCCAGTCGTAGTTGGTGCCGAACCTCCAACATCCACGAGAACATAAACTCCATCACCGAAGAAGTTACCATTCGCATCAGCCAAACGCCAGGTACCTTTGAGTTCACCGGATTTATTCGTAGGCGCAACCATTGGCACTGAAAACTCGTACTGACGCCCCGGTTCCACGGCCTGGTTCAGGGTCACAGCCACGCCACCCATTGCATCCCCGCCAACCACGTTGAAAATAAAGCCCGATTCCCAGGCACAGGAGCCAGAGTTTAGAACTTTCCATGTCTTCGTAAAAGATTGGCCCGGGGTAACCTTTGTATTGTCTGGAATGGTCACATCGCTCACAAACGACAACCCATAACAAGCAGCCGAGCCACCACTACCAGCAGAAGTGGTATTGGTAGCAATAACGGATGAGGTCGCCGGGCTGGCAAATGTCACCACCGGGATTGGGGTATTGGTTGGCCAGGGCGTGACGGTTGGCAACACCAGAGCGGTCTGCGTCAACTGCGCCTGATAGGTCACCACAGCCAGGGTTTGGATCTGCTCCACACTTAGCGTTGGGGTAGCTTCCGCTTCACTTCCGCCACAGGCGCTCAATACAAGCGCAGCCAGCAGGGTCAGCATAACTACAATTTTCGTTCTTTTCATTCTCAAATCTCCTTCTGTTCGGGTACAAGCAAGAGCGCTATTTTAACCGAATATGCGATACGTTCAAGCTTACGACTATCCTACGACTGTCCTACTGCATAAGAATAGGAATTCGCATCTGCCTCTTGACAAGCAATATAAATCCTTGTATATTATAATCATTATTCAATAATTTGAATAATCAAATAAATCAACCCTAACCCTTAAAGAGAGAGAATGAACGCAATTGAAGTCCAAAACCTGCAACGAGTTTACCGTGCCCGTATTGGTGTGGTGAAACGCTCGATCAAGGAAGTCATGGCTGTGGAAGATATTTCCTTCGATATCAGATCCGGCGAGCTTTTTGGCTTACTCGGTCCTAATGGCGCTGGGAAGACCACCACTGTCAAGATGTTGGCCACCTTACTGATACCCACAAAAGGGACGGTCACAATCATGGGCAACGATGTAGTCAAAGACGCTAACGAAGTCCGCAAGCATATCGGCTTCATCTTTGGCGGCGAGCGCGGACTATACTGGCGTCTCTCCGGCATCGATAACCTGCGCTATTTCGCCAGCCTATACAGTGTGGAACCAGATATCTCCAAGAAACGTATCCCCTACTTGTTGGAGATGGTCGGCCTGAAGGATCGCGGTAACGAGCGCGTAGAAGGCTACTCGCGCGGCATGAAGCAGCGCCTGCACGTAGCCCGCACCCTGCTGCACGACCCGGAAATCCTGTTCCTGGATGAACCTACCATCGGCCTCGACCCGGTTGGCGCGCGTGATTTCAGACAGGTAATCCGCGACTTACAATCTGAGAAAAAGACTATTTTACTGACCACGCACTACATGTTCGAGGCCGATTCGCTCTGTCAGCGCGTGGCTGTGATTGACAAAGGAATCATCGTCGCGATGGATTCGCCATCTGAGTTGAAGAAGCATGTTGCGGACTTGTCCGTGATTGAGATAGAGACCTTCGGCACATCAAACGAAGTTGTAGAGCGCGTGCGCGCCCTATCCTTTGTGGATGCGCTGCACGTTCAAGAACAGGACCAGCGTCAGATGCTGCTGATTCAGACATCTCGGGGGGCTGAAGCGGTTCCAGACGTCATGACCTCCCTAAACGGAACAAAAGTCGGGCGTGTCATCGTCCGCGAACCAACCCTGGAAGATGCTTATGTCCGGTTGGTAGGAGGTAACGCATGAACTTCCGAAACATCTTCCGCTACTGGCGCACCGTGCTGACAGTGGCTGAAGTGACGCTGCGACACCAGATGAACGATAGCTTTGTATTGTTTGGGATTGTCGTGCAGCCCATCATTATTGCCACGCTGGCCTTGTTCATGCTCAAAGATACGGCAACCAACGCAGCCATGTTCGTGGTGGTCGGCAGCGGCCTGACCGGGCTATGGAGCAGCCTGTTGTTCATCTCCGGCAACAGCATCAGCGCCGAACGCTGGCAAGGCACACTGGAAACACTGGTGGGGGTTCCCACGCCCTTTGACGTGATCGTCTTCGGCAAAAACCTGGCCAACGTGGTGCAATCGCTACTTTCGATGACCGTAGCTTATTTATTGGCGGCCCTGTTCTTCGGCTATTCACTACATATCGATCAACCGCTGCTATTTTTGGTGTCGCTGATCTTGAGCGTATTCGCCTTCATCAGCTTTGGCCTGACCATCGCCCCCGTGTTTGTAATGTACCGTGAAGTGCAGCAATGGCAAAATGCGATGGAGTATCCGGTCTACATTCTGGCCGGCTTCCTGTTCCCGATCTTGCTGCTACCCGGCTGGACGACACCTATCTCGTATCTGCTTCCGCCCTACTGGGCAGCTGTTCATTGCTGGCCTGGGGCATGATGATCGTCTTCAGCATCATCGACCTGTTTATCGCCAGTCGCCTGTTCAAGATCATGCTCTACAAGGCACGCGTGGATGCGACGTTGGATGTGCAATAACAATTGTTGGTCGAGTGTCCCGCCACACTTGGGCGGGGTATATCGAGACCAGAGATTAGGAAAATTTATCATATATGAAAACTCTTACCTCTAACCTCCGACTTTTCTGGCAGGGAACAATCCTCTCGTACACAGCCTTGTTCGCCTGGCTGCGCCCCACCACCTACGCGGCCTCTAAGATCATCATGCCGCTAACGCAAATGATGTTCTTCACTTTCCTGGGTACGTTTGCCACAGGCACGAACAACGCGCACTTCTACGTCATCGGCAACGCGGTGCAAATTGCGGCTGTCAACGGCATCTTTGGCGTGACGATGAGCATCGGCGGCGAACGCTGGTCTGGCACACTGGTCTACCTGTTTGGCTCACCTGCTAACCGCATGATGATGTTCTTCGGTCGCGCGTTCATGCACATTATCGACGGCTCCATCGGTGTGGTAATTGCCTTCTTGTGGGGCGTAATCTTGTTCGGCCTGGACCTTTCACAAACCAACATGCCCGCACTGGCCCTAACAATTTTTGTAACCACACTAAGCACCTGCGGCCTGGGCTTGTTGATGGGATGCCTGAGTCTGCTCACCGCCAACGTGATGTTCGTCAACAACACGGTTTACTTCCTGCTGCTAATCTTCTCCGGCGCAAACGTGGACATCAACGTGCTCCCGTCATGGATGCAGGCCATTTCCAACATGCTGCCGCTCACGCGCGGCATCGCATCCGCGCGAGCTTTAATCGATGGCGCAACCCTAACAGACATCCTGCCTTTGCTCACACAGGAACTCGGCATCGGCCTAGCCTACGGCCTGCTGGGATATTTCATGTTCAAGTGGGTGGAGATCTCCGCCAAGCGGCGTGGAACGTTGGAAACGATATAGGCCATCGCTTTTTAATACTATCAAAGAAAATCGCCCTTGACGGGCGATTTTCTTTTTACTTATCTCGTGTTTAGTAGTGTTCAATATTTCATGAGGATTCATAGAGGCTCTTAAGATGATAATAGTTAAATTTTATTTTTACAATAAAAAGCGGCTGGCAGAACAACCCTGCCAGCCGCTTCGCTAGCACCTAATTCTTTTCATATCCGTTTATGGTTAGGGCACAGGCGCCAAAGTAAAGTTGATACCTCCTACATCCTCATCCACTTCGAGAGTAACTGTGCTGGGATAGGTTTCACCTATCCAGTGTCCTCCTGGGACCTCGTAGGAGTTAATGACAAACTCTCCACTGGGTATCCCGGTAATCGTGTAGTTATTATCCTCCTGTACTATTGTCCACCAACAAACACTGGTATCTTCAACCCGACAGGCAGCCACATCGATACGCTCTGGAATATGACCACCAAATTCATCAGTAACTACACCTGATATTGAGCCGCCCAACTGAAGTGAGAAGTCGATGCCATTCGTATCAAGGC
>WOR8_10003231_pt1 | contig 15935 bp, 14 predicted proteins | sample DeeMarSeWOR38_10_FD_19890 | JGI IMG/M metagenome (IMG submission 19890) | reverse complement strand
GTGATGGAAAGCAGCCGGGTGCTATCGATCAGCCGCCAGGCCGATTCCTTGCCACCGGCCACGTCGAAGGCCACGATACCACTGAATCCGTGTTGCTGCGTGCGTGCGAGCGCGTGTTGTGGATGTGATTCCAGCCCTGGATAGTAGACACGCTCGACGCCGGCCCGGGTTTCCAGCCACTGCGCCAGCTGTTGCGCATTGGTGGAATGTGCCGCCATTCGCAGCCCGAGCGTCTCGAGTCCCTTGAGAAACACCCAGGCATTGAATGCACTCATCGTCGGACCCGCCGTGCGCAGGAAGCCATAGACTGCCTCCCCCACCTGCTCGGCATTTCCGACCACCGCACCACCCACACAGCGCCCCTGCCCGTCCAGGTACTTGGTGGCGGAGTGAATGACAATGTCGGCGCCCAACTCCAGGGGTCGCTGGAGTGCCGGCGTACAGAAACAGTTATCAACGACGAGAAGGCAGTCGTGCGCGTGTGCCAGTTCGGCCAGCGCCCTGATATCCCCGAGTTCGGTCAGCGGATTTGACGGCGTCTCCAGAAAAAGCAGCCGTGTCCCGGGACGGATCGCCGCTTCCCACCGGTTGATGTCATCGAGCGGTACATAGGTCGTCGCGATACCAAGTTTCGCGAGATAATTGTTGAATAGCACCGTCGTAGTTCCGAAGATGCTTCGCGATGATACGATGTGATTGCCACGTTCGAGCAGTCCCAGACAGGTGGCCAGAATCGCCGACATCCCCGATGCGGTCGCGACACAGGCTGCCCCGCCCTCCAGTTCAGCCAGGCGTTTTTCGAAGGTTCGCACCGTTGGGTTGGTAAAACGCGAATAGATATTACCGGGTTGCTCGCCCGAAAAACGTGCCGCTGCCTCGGCAGCACTGTTGAAGACATAGCTCGAGGTCAGGAAAATCGGTTCGGCCTGCTCGCCTTCATCGGTACGCCGCTGACCCGCCCTGACAGCACGCGTTGCGAAACCGTATCGGTCTGTTTGCTGACCCATGTCAGTACTCCGTCAAGGTGGAACACGCGGGCACAAAAAAACCTGCATTCAGCGCCGGCTAAAGCAGGTTACCCTCGCTTTAGCTGCATTTTTAAAGCGCCCGCAAGCTGAGTTCAACTCGGCGCCATCGTCTTGAGGTTAGAAGAGCCCTGTACAGCTGTCAACTCAAGGCTGGATTCAACCCGTGTTGTGAAGTTCTATCACTCCCTTGCCACCCGGATCCCGCCGCTGTTCCTTGGCCGCGTCGCTACGCGCTTGGTGAAGCTGATCGAGATAATCGCTGCTGACATCACCTGTGACATACTCGCCGTTAAAGACCGAGGTATCAAACTGCGAAAGCTTCCGGTTACCCTTCTCAACTGCGTTGATGAGATCTTTGAGATCCTGATAGATCAGGCGGTCCGCGCCGATCTCGGCTGCAATTTCCTCGACAGTCCGGCCATGCGCGATCAGTTCGTCATAGGTGGGCATGTCGATGCCGTAGACATTGGGAAAACGAACCGGCGGTGCCGCCGAGGCAAAATAGACCTGGTTGGCACCTGCCTCACGTGCCATCTGAATGATCTGCTTGGAGGTTGTACCCCGCACAATAGAATCGTCAACCAGTAATACGTTCTTGCCGCGAAATTCCAGGTCAATGGCATTGAGCTTTTGCCGAACGGACTTCTTGCGCTGCTTCTGCCCCGGCATGATAAAGGTGCGGCCAATGTAGCGGTTCTTGATGAAGCCTTCCCGGTACTTGACCCCTAACCGAAATGCCAGAGGCAGCGCCGCGGTGCGACTCGTATCCGGAATGGGAATCACCACATCGATGCCGTGGTCCGGCCATTTGCGCATGATCTTTTCCGCCAGGGATTCTCCCATCCGCAGGCGCGCCTTGTACACCGACACGTTGTCAATGATTGAATCGGGTCGTGCCAGATACACATACTCGAAAATACAGGGGGAGTACTGCGGCTCCACTGCGCATTGCTGCGTATGGATCTGCCCATCCAGCCCGATGAATACGGCCTCACCCGGCTCAAGATCGCGGATCAGCTCAAAACCCAGCACATCAAGCGCCACACTCTCCGAAGCAATCATGTATTCTGTTTCAGCGCCAGTCCCACGCCTTCCAAACACGATCGGCCGGATGCCCCACGGATCACGAAACCCGACCACACCGTAGCCGGTAATCATGGCGACAGCCGCGTAAGCACCCCGGCAGCGCCTGTGTACCGCGGCGATGGCCTCAAAAACGTCGTCCCGATCAATGCGCAACTTTCCCTGACGCAGTAGCTCATGCGCCAGAACGTTCAAGAGAATTTCGGAGTCGGAATCGGTGTTGATGTGCCGCAGATCATCGCGGTACACCTCACGTTTGAGGTCTTCAGCGTTTGTGAGATTGCCGTTATGAGCGAGACTGATACCGTACGGCGAGTTGACATAGAACGGCTGTGCCTCTGCGCTACTCTCGCAGCCCGCCGTCGGGTAACGAACATGCCCGATCCCCATGTTGCCGAGCAAGCGCAGCATATGTCGGGTATGGAAGACATCGCGCACGAGTCCATTGGCTTTGCGCAGATAGAGGCGATTGCCGTCGCATGTCATGATCCCGGCCGCGTCCTGCCCTCGATGCTGCAGAACTGTCAGCCCGTCGTAGAGTTCCTGATTAACCGGATGGCGAGCGACAATACCGATAATCCCGCACATCTGCCCTTACCTCTCAAGTGTGACGGACTGACTGACAGCGCTCAACCGAACTGGATATTATCGGCAATCTCGGGGGGAAGAAATTGCGCCATCCACAGAGCCAGGTCTTCGAAGTGTGGTATCAGCATCGACTCCTGCCACCAACTGTCTTGCGGAAGCACCGTGAGCCCGCCAATGAGCACAAGAATCGCCACAATCAACACACCGCGGGCGATACCGAACAGGCTGCCAAGCATCCGGTCTGTCCCGCCAAGACCTGTCTTCTTGACCAGCTCCCCCATCAGGTAATTAACAGCCGCACCCAGAATGAGCACGACCAGGAACAGCACGGCAAAAGACCCAACCACGCGCACAGAGGGTTCAGAAATCCACGGCTTTACCAGTTCCGCAAGCTCATCGGCATAGACCAGTGCAACCCATAAGCCAATAATCCAGGTTGCAAGCGAGAAGGCCTCCTTCACGAAACCGCGAAAGAAACTGATTACTATCGAAAGGCCTATCAGGAGCAGGATAGACAGATCGACCCAGTTCACGTTTCCCGACCTTGCCGGCTACCCCACTGCCTTGGGCCGTTTGAGGAAAAATCCCGAGAGGGAACTGTAAAGTTATTCATGTGACGATTCTAGCAGAGGGGCGCCACGAGAAAGAAGCAAATTGTCGACTGTCAGGCGCACCGATTTTCTAGGGGTATTGCAGCACAATTCCCTTGAGCGCCGATTTCTCCGCCAGATCGGCTCGTAATTGCTCGGCATTCGACCGTTGGAGCTCTGGTCCGACGCGCACTCTGAATAGCAGGCCCTTGGACGTCTTCACCTGCTCCACAAAACTGTCAAAACCGAGGCTACGCAGCCGATCCTTGAGGGCCAGCGCGTTAACCTTATTCTGGACGCTGGCTACCTGTACCACCCAGCCGGACAGAGACGGCTTCACAGAGTCAGCGGCAAGCTTCTCGGGCTGCCTCGGGCGCTCCTCGGGCTGCTCGGGTTGCTCTGCCTTCACAGGCTTGGGTTCATGGTCCTGGACAACGGGCAGCGGGGGGGCTTCCTCAACAAGCTCTATGGCCGCCGTGGCCACGCTTTCCTCTACCTGGACCACGTCAGGCACCGGTTCCGGAGGCGGAGGCAGCTCGATCGCCTGTATCCTGTCACGCATCTCACGCTCCGGCTGAGTTGGCAAGGCATTGCCCAGAGTCCCGCGCCCCGTCTCCGGCGTCTCAAATATCATGGGAACGAAAATCACAGCCAGCGCGATCAGAACCACTGCGCCCACCAGACGTTGCTTTAAGAGCTCATTCACAGCCTGTATCTACCCGAATCCGATTCTGCAACACGAAATAATGGAGACGGAAAAATAGCACGCATTGCCAGTCAACACTACTGTAAACTCGCGAGGACCTGCGCCACACCGACGAACGACCCCGTGACCAGAATGCGATCACCGGGCCTCGCGTCGGCCAAGGCCTGCTGATAGGCCGCTGGGAGCGAATCAAAGCATACCGCGTCCAGCCCTGCGCGATGTGCAAGTTCACGAGCCGCCAGGCCGCGCTCATCCTGCACGGTTCCAATATACCACTCATCCGCCTCATCCTTGAGTGCAGCGAAGACACCTGCCACATCTTTGTCCGCCAGCATGCCTAATACTACGCGCGTCTTGCCCTTGCGGAAATGGGCAGCAAGATAGTCTGCAACAGCCGCCGCCGCCTGGGGATTATGTGCGACATCGAATATACGCTGCACAGGACCCTCGCAAATCTGCAACCGGCCTGGCACCGACGCGCTTTGCAGACCCGCCTCTACCGCGTCCCGTGACACAGGCAATAAATCACGCAGGCATTCAAGCGTCATCAACACCGCGGCGGCATTGTCAATCTGAAACGACCCCGGCAAGGCGGGTCTCGGAAGAGCAGGCCACCGGCTTTGCGCACCTTGCCAGTCCCAGCCACCTTCGCGCAAAACCACATCAAAATCCTTTCTGCGAACAAAGAGCCTCGCCTCGATCTCCTTCGCGACCGCCAGAAGGCTTGCCGGTGGCGTCGGATCTCCACACACAGCAGGCCGGTTAGACCGAAAGATTGCAGCCTTCTCCGCACCAATCTGTTCCCTGTCCTCCCCCAACCAGGCGACATGATCAATCCCTACGCGGGTAATCAGGGCACAATCGGAGTCAACCACATTAACCGCGTCCAGCCGCCCACCGAGCCCTGCCTCCAGAACTGCCACATCGAGCCTGCTGTTGTGAAATACTTCCAGCGCAGCAAGCGTACCAAACTCAAAGTATGTCAGGCTGGTATTTCCACGTGCCGCATCGATTCGCGTAAAGGCATCACACAGCAGGTCATCGGCCACCGGCCGCCCATCAATCACGACACGCTCGTTGTAGCGAAAGACGTGGGGCGACGTATAGGTGCCCACGCGATAGCCTGCCCCACGAAGGATTGCAGCCAGAAAAGCCACGCTGGATCCCTTCCCGTTAGTACCTGCGACGGTCACCGTAACTGGCGCTGGATGGTGCAATCCCATGATGTCCGCAACATCCCGGACCCGTTCCAGGCCCATATCAATCTTGTCGGGGTGCAGTGTTTCCTGCCAGGAAAGCCACTGGGCAAGGGTGGAGAAGCGCATGGGTTACCAGTAACCGGCGATGTGTCACAAGATACCGTGAGACTTAATGACTGTTTAAGGTGGCAGGCTTGATCTCACAGTCAGTCGGCAGCACGAACACTCTGCACCTATATCGTGTCACTTGTCATTTGCTCCTCGGCACCTGCCACCTGCTCCTCAGCGGGCGTATTTAGCCGGGCCGTCAGGATAGCCAGGAGATTTGCGATCCGATCCCGCATGTCACGCCGATCGACGATCATGTCAATTGCGCCGTGCTCAAGGAGAAACTCACTGCGCTGAAAACCTTCGGGAAGGGTTTCACGAACTGTCTGTTCAATAACACGTGGACCGGCAAATCCAATCAATGCCTTCGGTTCCGCGATCTGCACATCACCCAGCATCGCAAGGCTGGCCGATACGCCGCCCATGGTCGGATCGGTCAGTACGGAGATGTAGGGAATGCCCGCCTCAGCAAGTCGTCCGAGCGCAGCGCTGGTCTTGGCCATCTGCATCAGCGAAAACAGCGATTCCTGCATGCGGGCACCACCACTCGCGGAAAAACACACCAGCGGCAGGTTTTCTTCGAGGCACAGACCGACTGCCCGCACAAACCGCTCGCCGACAACCGAACCCATGGACCCCCCCATGAAACCAAACTCAAAGGCACTTGCCACAAGCGGCATGCCCTTGAGCTGCCCGTGGATCACGACCAGCGCATCGCTTTCACCCGTGCTCTTCTGCGCCTGACTCAATCGGTCGCGATACCTTTTGCTGTCTTTGAACTTGAGGATATCCACCGGCTCGACGGCGCTGCCAATCTCCTCGCGGGGCTCCTCGTCGAGGAATGCATCGAGTCGCCGCCGGGCGCTCATGCGCATATGGTGACTGCATTTGGGACATACCTCAAGATTACGCTCCAGTTCTGCACGGTACAGCACCGCGCCACAGCCGTCGCATTTCGACCAGAGTCCCTCGGGTACGTTCTTTTTAATACCGCCCTCGGTACGAATCCGGGACGGCATCAATTTTTCAAGCCAGCTCATTTTGGAAACATCCGTCAGTCACTGCCCGTCACGCGAAATTGCCGCTTGTCCATTGCCTGACGCATATCGGCAATCAGACTACCGACCGAGGCGTTAATTTCATCCGGCTTTTCGGCCAGTGCTTCAATGCGCTTCACCAAGGCACTGCCGACAACCACGGCATCAGCCATCTCCGCAATCTGTGCTGCTGACTCCGCATCACGGATTCCAAAGCCAACGCCGAGCGGTAAAGCCGTGATTGCCCGTATACGCTCGAGTTTCGTCGCAACCGCTGCCACATCCAGACGATTCGACCCCGTCACGCCCTTAAAGGAAACATAATAGAGGAATCCGCTTGCCAACTCTGCAATTCGCCGGATCCGCTCGTCGCTGCTGGTCGGTGACAAGAGAAAAATGGGATCAATTTCCACTTGCCTGAGCGCTGCAACAAGTTTAGATCCTTCCTCAGGCGGCAAATCCACTGTCAGGACACCGTCAACGCCGGACCTCCCCGCCGCCTCCGCGAACACCGTATAGCCCATCACCTCGATCGGATTCAGGTACCCCATGAGAACCACGGGCGTCGTCGAGTTGTGACTGCGAAACTCACGCACCATCTCCAACACGTGCCTGAGGCTGGTATGGTGGGCGAGTGCCCTCTCGCAGGCCGCCTGAATCACCGGGCCATCGGCCATCGGGTCCGAGAAAGGAACCCCAACCTCCAGGATATCCGCCCCGGCGTCTACCATCGCGTGCAACAGCGGAACCGTCACTTCCGGGCTTGGATCACCGGCCGTTATGTACGGAACGAGTGCCGTGCGCCGGGCCTTGGCGAGCGCCTGAAAACATCCGCGGATCCGACTCATACGTCGATCCCCTCATGGGCCGCAACCGTGTGGATATCCTTGTCACCCCTTCCTGAGAGATTCAAGATGATCAGCCTGTCTTCAGCCATTGTCGGCGCCAGTTTTGCCGCATATGCAAGGGCATGGCTTGACTCCAGTGCAGGCAATATGCCCTCAGTTCGAGTCAGATCATGGAACGCCTGCAAGGCTTCGTCATCCGTTACCGAGACATACCGGGCACGCCCGCTGTCCTTTAGCCAAGCATGTTCCGGGCCAACGCCGGGATAGTCGAGGCCGGCTGAGATCGAATGTGTCTCGATGATCTGGCCGTCGGCATCCTCCATCAGATACGTGCGGTTTCCATGGAGTACGCCAGGCGCGCCGGCACAGAGAGGTGCCGCATGATGGCCGCTGGCGATTCCGTACCCGCCGCCTTCCACCCCATACATTGCGACCTGACCATCATCGAGAAAGGGATGGAACAACCCAATGGCATTGGATCCCCCGCCAACGCACGCGACCAGTGCATCGGGCAATTTCCCGGTTTTATCGAGGAGCTGGGCCCGCGCCTCACGACCAATGACTGCCTGAAAATCCCTCACCATGGCTGGATAGGGATGCGGCCCGGCAACCGTACCAATAATATAGAAGGTCGTGTCAACATTGGTTACCCAATCGCGCATCGCCTCGTTGAGCGCATCCTTGAGCGTTCGCGAGCCGGACTTCACGGCAACCACGTCCGCACCCAGAAGCCGCATACGATAGACATTGATGGCCTGCCGCTGAATGTCCTCGGCGCCCATATAGACCACACACTCCATCCCGAACCGGGCCGCCACAGTCGCCGTGGCGACACCGTGTTGCCCGGCGCCCGTCTCGGCGATGACGCGATTTTTCCCCATGTGTCGCGCCAGCAGTGCCTGGCCAACTGTATTATTGATCTTGTGGGCACCCGTGTGATTGAGGTCTTCGCGCTTGAGATAGATCTGCGCGCCGCCCAATTTGCGGCTCCAGCGCTCGGCATGATAGAGCGGCGATGGCCGTCCGACATAGTCGGCAAGGTCCCGGTCGAACTCGGCAAGAAACTCCGGGTCGACACGCATACGCTCGTAGGCCTGCCGCAGTTCTTCGACAGGTTCCATAAGCGTTTCAGCAATAAAACGCCCTCCATAGGGTCCGAAGTGCCCCTGTTCATCGGGCAGACTGCTCAGGGGTATATTCTCAACGGCCTGATTCATCATCGGCACTCTCCACTCCTGCAAAAAACTCACTCATTTTGCCGCTGTCCTTGATACCTTTCGCGCTTTCAACGCCACTACTGACGTCTACCGCGTACGGCCGCACACGCCGGATTGCCTGCGCGATATTCCCCGCGTTCAATCCCCCGGCGAGAATTACCGGCCTGCCCAACCCGTCGGGAACGAGACTCCAGTCAAACACCTGCCCGCTACCACCGGCTACGGCCGGATGATAGGTATCAAGCAAGAAGCCCGCGGCATCCTTATAGTTGCCCAGATACGCTTGCACGTCCCGCCCGGGTTGAACCATAACAGCCTTCACGTATGGCTTTCCGAAGAGGCGACAATACGCAGCAGGCTCCTTGCCATGAAACTGCAGGAGGTCCAACGGCACCTTTGCGAGGACATCGCGGACCTCCTGTTCGGCCGCATTCACAAACAGTCCCACACTCGTCACGAAGGGCGGCAACGCGCGAACCACCTCTCGCGCCTCAGTCACATTCACCGATCGCGGACTGGCGCGGTAAAAAACCAGCCCAATCGCATCGGCACCAAATTGTGCCGCAGCCACGCCATCCCCCGGACGGGTGATTCCGCAAATTTTAACGCGTGTACGTCGCCTATAACCACTATCTTTCACGGGATTTGTGCCCAGTGTCCCAGTGTCTGCTATAACACCCTACTCCTGGCTGTCACAGCCGACAACCGGCCCAGGGTTCAGCCATAAACTGGCAAACGAGCCCTTTGTGGCAAATCGAACGACTCGGGGTACCGTACGCCAACCAGATAAAGGCCACTGGCCGGGGCCGTTACGCCACCACGCGTCCGGTCCCTGGCCTCGAGCACCTCGCGCACCCAGGAAGCGGGACGCTCACCACGGCCTACCACCATCAGCGTTCCAGCAATGGCACGCACCATATGGTGGAGAAATCCATTTGCCAGGATATCGATGTAAGCGAAATCACAACTTCGCGTGATGGTCAGGCTGTGGACGGTGCGTACCGGATGCCTGGCCTGACAGGCGACGGCACGGAAGCTGGAAAAATCATGCTCACCCACCAGACATTCTGCCGCCGCCGCCATGGACTGGACCTCGAGCGGATTGTGCTCCCAGTTAACACGGTGTTTAAGCAGCGCCGGCCGTACAGACTGATTCAGGATAACGTAACGGTACTGACGTGCAACCGCCTTGAACCTCGCATGAAATGTCTCCTGCACCGCACGTGCCCAGATTATGGTGATATCGTCCGGGAGGTTTGCATTGGCACCCAATGTCCAGGATCGCATCCTACGCACCGCCCGGGTATCGAAGTGCACGACCTGAGAAGTTGCATGGACGCCGGAGTCGGTACGCCCGGCACAGGTCACCCGAACGCGATGATCCGCGACGACCGAAAGCGCATCCTCGACGGCATCCTGGACACTCGGCGCATGACTCTGAGTTTGCCAGCCGCAGTAAGCACTGCCATCGTATTCGACACCAAGTGCCAGACGCACTATTAGCCCCGCGTGGTCCGATACCCTTATCAGGGGTGCCATCTTATCAGATTCCGCGCGCGCAACCTCTTCGCTGCCGAAACGAAAAAGCCCCGGGGCTCACCACCCCGGGGCTCTTGCCACCACGCGCGTTGTTCAGGTTCAGGCAATCTGACTCATCAGGCCCTCAGCTTCCAATTTCTGCCCGTCATCACCTTCTTCCACCACTTCCTGGAGGATGCTGCGGGCGCCATCAGGGTCGCCCATTTCGATATAGGCTCGCGCCAAATCCAGCTTGGTTGCCGCCTCGTCTGCGCTCGAAAGGACACCTTCGCCGCTGTCCTCATCCTCCTCCGATTCTGTGGTCGCGTCGGCAACGGTGAGATCGTACTCGAGCTCGGCATCAGCAAATCCGATATCGGCCCTTGTCTCTGGCTGCTTCTCTGCTACGGCAATTTCGTTTGAATCCCGCCCTGCTTCCGGCAGCGCAGCTACCGTAGCATCAAAATTCATATCGAAATCATTCACTTCATCGCTTTCTGGGAAAGCCTCCTCGCTGCTCTCGGCCAGCTCCTCAACCCCTGCAGCAGCACTTGGCTCCTGACTGTACAGCGGGTTGTCGGGATTGAGCTCCCGACCCATTTCAGTGGCCCGCTGCCAGATTGGGTCATCCGGGTTTTCTAAATGCGCAAGCAAGGCCTCGGCCAGCCCGTCAAACTCCGTCGTGTTCTTTGCAGCGTAGTAGACCTCAAGCAACTTGAGCTTGAGTTCACTTCGGTGCGGCGCTTTCTCTATGGCAGCCTTGACCAGCTCTTCCGCTTGCTGGTAACGACCGTAAGCGAGATACACATCGGTCTCTGCCAGAGGATCAGCCTCTACATCGTCCTGCAGGTACCCCATATCGCTCACAGAGAAATCAGTAAATAACGAGGAGTCCCGGGTACTGGCTGCATTCTTATCCGACGCCTGTGCAGCTTCAGCCCGCCCGCCGGCCGCCTCCGTGGTATCTGTCTCGGGAACCTCAGCCGCTGCAGCGGTGGCCTTATCATCAGTCTCGCCCAGGATGCTCTCCTGAAAATCAGGACTTGCCAGACGGCGCCGGCGTGCGCCCATCCAAGCAAAAATCGCAAGAAAGGCCGCGAGGATGCCGATCCCGAGTTGTATAAGCGGGTTGCCCAGCACATTGCCCGTTGCAGATTTCACCGCTGACGCGTCAGTGGCAGACTGTTCCGTTGCCGAGGCTGGCGACTTAGTGACCTGAAGCTGAGCGAGTTCCTGGTCTTTTAACTCAAGCAGCCGCTGCATAGACGCAATCTGCTCTTCCAATTGCCCCAGCCGGTTGTTGAGCTCCGTATTTTCCTGGCGTTGGCTCTCGACGGCTTCGAGCGCCACATTCAGGTCCTGCTGCATCGTCACAAGGTAGGCATCCATGGCACCGGTTTCCGCTTCTGCCACCTCAGAGCCTTTACCACTCCCCACGGCCTGCTCCATCTCGCCGGCCTCGGGAGCGGACAGCTTTAACTGCCCCTCGGGCATGGATTCTGATGCCACCGGCGCGTTCGCCTCACTGGCAACGGCGAGTGTTCCCGCGGCGTCTGCCTTCTCCGACCCGGCGTCTGCGGCCTTGACTTCAGTTACCTCCGCCGTCCGACCTTCCCGCCACGATTGATTCTGATGCTTCACCTCAGCAAGCGCTTCTGCGGTGGAGGTCGCCATGAGTTCCTCGCGGGTCGGGACTCGCAGGACATAACCAGCCTTCAAATTATTTATATTTCCATCGTAAAAAGCCCGCGGGTTCGCCTCAAGCAAACCCAGCATGGTCTGTTCGATGCTGACGCCGGTGTCTGGACGCACTTCTTGCGCAATCTTCCACAGCGTATCATTGCGCTGGGTCCGATACTCGCCCGGAACGACCCCGCTCCGGACCTGTGCCGACCGTGTCACAGGCGCCGGAACAGGCACACCACGCAGCGGATCTGCGGGTGCGGCGACAGCCGGAGTCTGAGTCACTGTTGCCCGGGTCACAGGCGCAGGTGCCGGCATGAAAACTGGAGGATCGACCAGGACCGTATATTCCCTGAGAACCTGGCCGGAACTCCAGTTGGCTTCAATCAAGAAATCAAGAAAGGGTTCGCGTACCGGGTCACGGCTGGTAACGTGGATCACAGGCTTGCCACCCGTCCCGCGGCCCACCTGGAACTGCATCTTGGTATGCGAGCGTGGCCGATCCAGCCCCGCGCGCTCGTAGGCTTCGGGTGATGCCAGACGAACGCGGAGCTCCTCTGCCTCGGTGGCCTGTACACCATAGAGCTGAATTTCCGCGTCGAGCGGCTGATTAAGCGATGAATTGATCTTGATTTCACCAAGACCCAGAGCATGAGCCTGAGTGGATAAGGCGGCCAGAATAGCCGTCATCAGGGCCGATTTCCTCACCATATTGCGTCCTCGCGTGGCTTTCGCACCGGTTTCCCTTTCCGACCTGGACCGCACCCTGCGGTAACCTCGTTCATCCTGGGCATTGGTGCCGTCGTTACCGATAGTCCAATGATTCTATTGGGTTAATATGCTCCGCAAACCGGGCTAACTATAGCCTACAGATAGTCTCTCACCAATATTTCGGCGATCTGAACGCTATTCAACGCAGCCCCTTTGCGGACATTATCGGCGACGATCCACAAATCTAAACCTCGGGGATGTGAGATGTCCTCGCGGATGCGCCCCACGAACACTGGGTCTTTGCCGGCAGCCTCGGTCACCGCAGTCGGATACCCCCCGTCGATGTGCTGGTCCATAACCACAACACCTGGCGCCTGACTCAATAACCCCCTGGCCTCCGAGGCACTGATCTTGTCGCGCGTTTCTATGTGCACAGCCTCGGAATGCCCGAAAAACACAGGGACCCGGACGGTTGTAGGATTTACCTGAACCGACGGATCTTCGAAGATCTTGCGTGTCTCCCAGACCATCTTCATTTCTTCCTTGGTATAGCCATTGTCCATGAAGACATCGATGTGTGGAAGCACATTGAAGGCTATCTGTTTGGGATAAACGCGCGCCTCTATCGGCTTCGCGTTGAGCAACTGCGCTGTCTGGGTCGCAAGTTCCTCAATGGCCTCCTTGCCTGTGCCGGAGACGGCCTGATAGGTTGCTACATTGATGCGTTCGATACCCACGGCGTCCTTGATAGGTTTCAGCGCAACCAGCATCTGTATTGTCGAACAGTTCGGATTGGCAATAATGCCACGATTCCTGTAATTGGCAACGGCATGCGGATTGACTTCCGGCACGACGAGTGGGATGTCATCCTCGTAACGGAACTGGGAGGTGTTGTCCACAACGACACAGCCCGCTTCCGCCGCCTTTGGCGCATAGACCTTGGAGATTGACGCCCCGGGGGAAAACAGTCCCACTTGTACCTTAGAGAAGTCAAACTCTGCCAGATCCTGCACGCCAAGCTGACGCCTGCCAAAGGCTACCTTCTTGCCGGAAGAGCGACTGCTTGCGAGTGCATAGACCTCCCCCGTGGGAAAGTCACGCTCGGCAAGGATCGCCAGCATGGTTTCACCCACCGCGCCTGTCGCACCGACCACCGCCACGTCAAATGTCTTGCTCATACGGTATCCCGCCTCAACACAGGAAATTTAATTCAAAGACACTGCTGCCCCACGAAGTCCGCTGCGTTGATAAGTAACTCACTCGTTTGACAAGTCGATAATCTAACAGATCAACGCCAGGGATATTAACGGTGGAAGTTCTGATATTTCGACGTCGCCCTGCGGCGCAGGACCGGTGTGAAGCGGACCGAAAAGGATAGTGCACCAATTATACCCCCCGTCCCCGGCACCTGCCAGCTGGCGTTCCTCTCCCTCCCCCATCATACAGTCGTCGCCTTCGTCATCAGAAGAGAGAGGCTTTGACCGGTATTCTTGCCACTGCCAAATTCAAAGGAGATGCAGTGGGCCAGAGGCGTCTTTTCTGAAACGCTTACCGTTATAGGTAGATCCATATGTAGATCATATTGGATGAAAAAGCATCGCTGGGCCGGATTCGCCTATTTCATCACAACGCCGCGACGACTGCATCACCCATCTCGGCTGTCCCGACGTCATGTGTGTTGGGACCTAGAATATCCGGTGTTCGCAAGCCTTGGTCGAGCACCTTGCCCACCGCCCTCTCAATCACCCCCGCCAATACCGGCTCGTCCAGACTGTAACGCAGCATCATGGCGACTGACAGGATTGTCGCCAGTGGATTCGCTCGCCCCTTGCCGGCAATATCGGGAGCCGATCCGTGGATAGGCTCGTACATCCCCTTACGGTTTTCGTCGAGCGATGCGGAAGGCAGCATACCGATGGAACCGGTGAGCATCGCCGCTTCGTCCGACAGGATGTCTCCGAACATGTTGGTTGTCACCAGCACGTCAAACTGCCTGGGATTGCGCACCAGTTGCATCGCGGCGTTGTCCACGTACATATGCGAAAGCTCAATATCCGGGTAGTCGCCTGCCAGTTCCATCATCACTTCGCGCCACAGCTCAGTACACTCGAGCACATTTGCCTTGTCCACTGAACAGATGCGTTTGGCCCGCTTGCGTGCAATTTCAAAGGCCACCTTGCCGATCCGGCGAATCTCGCTCTCACTGTATACCAGGGTATTGATACCCTCGCGCTGTCCGTCATCCCGCACATGTACACCGCGCGGCTGCCCAAAGTAGATGCCACCGGTCAGCTCACGAACAATCATGATGTCCAGGCCAGCCACGACCTCGGGCTTGAGCGTGGAGGCATCGGCCAGCTGCGGATAGAGAATCGCCGGCCGCAGGTTGGCAAACAGGCGCAATTCCGACCGCATACGCAGCAGTCCCTTTTCAGGTCGCACCGAGATATCCAGCGATTCCCACTGGGGACCACCGACGGCGCCCAGAAGAATCGCGTCAACGCCTCGTGCCTTCGCCAGAGTTTCTTCCGGCAGGGGATTGCCGGCTGCGTCATAGGCCGCACCGCCAATTAGACCTTCTTCGAGTTCCACTTGCAGACCGTGGCCGGACTGAAGGCAACGAATCACCTTCAGTGCCTCCGCAACGATCTCCGGACCGATCCCGTCACCGGCTAAAATCAGAATCGTCTTCATTGCTCAAACCATAAACGGCCCATCGACACGCGGAGAATACCACAACCCATTGGCTCCTCTCCTGGACTCCCTGCTAACAGCACTTCACAGGGGTAGCTCGTCAAACAGCCAGGGGGCCTCGCGGCGTCGGCGCGCCTCATAAGCCCGGATCTCGCCCGCATGCTCTAGCGTGAGCCCGATGTCATCCAGACCTTCCAGCAGACAGCGTTTGCGAAAGGCATCGATTTCGAACGGAATACGCTCACCGTCCGGTGTCATGATCTGCTGTGCTTCCAGATTAACCGTCATCTGGTAACCGGGCTCACCTTCAACTTCGCCAAACAACTGGTCGATCTTCTCCGCATCCAGGACGATTGGCAACACCCCATTTTTGAAACAGTTGCCAAAAAAGATGTCCGCAAAGCTTTGCGCAATCACCACGCGAATTCCATAATCGAGCAGGGCCCACACGGCATGCTCCCGTGAGGAGCCACACCCGAAATTCTCGCGACCGAGCAGGATCTGCGCGCCGCGGTAGCGTTGCTGATTCAGCACGAAGTCAGGATTGAGTGGCCGCTTGCCGTTATCCATGCCCGGCTCGCCCTGATCCAGGTAACGCCATGCGTCGAACAGGTTTGGACCGAACCCGCTGCGCCGTATGGATTTCAGGAACTGTTTGGGAATGATCGCATCTGTATCGACGTTGGGCCGATCCAGGGGCACCGCCAGTGCAGTGAGTGTCTTGAACTTATCCATCATTTCTCAACCGATAAACCGCCAGGTACACGATTGCCTCAGGTTTTTCCAGCCAGGCTGCGCGTCTGTGCCGGGTGCCTTGGCCGCATCAGATCATTTTCCTCACATCGACGAAGTGTCCATGTATGGCAGCAGCAGCAGCCATCGCCGGGCTGACGAGGTGCGCACGTCCACCCTGCCCTTGACGGCC
>WOR8_10003229_pt1 | contig 15937 bp, 16 predicted proteins | sample DeeMarSeWOR38_10_FD_19890 | JGI IMG/M metagenome (IMG submission 19890) | reverse complement strand
AAGCTCTTTGTTTAAAATACCACTTACAGAACCAGTTCCATCATCCAAAACCAACTTAAGTCTTAAATCGATTTTACCATCAACTTTTCCATGTATGCTACATTCATTGTTCTGAAGAGTACGACTACACTGAGGGCAACGCTTGATAATACCTGAACCAGGTCTTATTTCCAAAATGGTTCCTTCAACTTCAACATCAACTGCACCACGTCTTTCCACCAAATTATATATTGGCATCTTAATAATTTGTAAATCCTTCTTTGAAATTTTACTTTTATCAAGTTTTTTAACAGTTGCTCTTTCATCAAAAGTTAATTGCGGTATACCTTTCCAAGATTTTACGTATCCACCAGTTATTCTAAGAACATCTCCTTCTTTTAATTTAAAATCATGCCATGAAGTAAATTGAGCTTTACCAGTCTCATCAGCAATAATACCCGAAAAAACTTTTTTTGTTGCACCATTAACTTCAGCTTCTCTTGTATTTATCTCAATTATTCTAACAGTTACATCAACTGCCCCAATTCCTGAATGTAAATCTTTTACTTTCAATTCTCTTGGTTTAAAAGCACTTTCAGGAAGTTTTTCTTTATCAGTTTTTATTATTCTTGACTGTTCTCCTAAATTTATTTGAACACCATTTTGCCATTGTCTGGTATAAGCATTTGAAATTTCCACAACATCCCCTTTTTCAAAATCAAATTCACTACTCCAAGCAGTAAAAGAAATGGAACCGCTTTCGTCCCCTAAAATACCATAGAATATTTTTCGATTATCACCTTTTACAGTTATTTCTTTAGGATTTACAGTAATTAAACGGCATAGTAAATTTACACTTCGTTCATTAGGTTGAAGATCAGAAATAAGTTTTCTCTCAGAAGATTTTTCAGAAGTAAAAACTGCTACTCCACCAAATTTTTTAATTAAGGTTTGTTTAGCTTGATCAATAGGAACGCCATATTCCATAAATCTATTAAGCTCTTTTTCAATTTCTTCCCTTGAAATCTCAATATCTATTCCACTTAAAGCATTTAAGACATCATCTACATGAGGTGCAAGATCATCCTTAGTCACAGTTTTTACCTCCCAAAAAACATGATTGTTTATTTGCTATATCAATGTATCCTTATTTTTTTAATTAAATAAGTGAAATATATAAATTTCTTATTAAAAAGATAAAAATTAATAAATATTAATTTTTTATCTATTTCAGAATCAATAAACTATATTTTAGTTTTTAATTTTTAAAAGTTAGGCTAAACCATAAATATTTTCTTCATCATCAATATCAATATTTTCAGAAATAGGTTTAGCTGGTAGCCCAGGCATAGTTGTAATCTTTCCAGTCATTGGTACAAGAAACCCAGCTCCTGCTGAGAATTTAATCTCTCTAACTGTGATTTTGAAACCCTCAGGTCTACCTAATAATTTTGAGTCATCTGAAAGTGAAAACTGTGTTTTAGCAATGCATACAGGAAGTTTATCTAATCCTAGCTCTTCACATAGTTTAATATCCTGCTCCGCAGTAACTGTATATGTAACTCTATCTGCTCCATACATTTTTTTTGCAATAGTTGCTATCTTTTCTTTCACAGGTTTATCCAAATCATACAAGTAGCGAAATTTTGATGGATTATTATGTATTAAACTTACCAACTTTCCAGCCAGTTCTATTCCTCCTTCTCCACCTTGCTTCCAAATATCTGCAACTGCAAAATCAATTTTTTTTATTTTACAGTAATTCTCTACAACGTCTATTTCCTTATCTTTATCATTTATATAATGGTTTAATGCTATAATTACTGGAATACCAAACATCGATATATTCTCTAAATGTTTGTCAAGATTAGATAAACCTTTTTTAACCGCTTCTAAGTCTTTTCCATGGCCATGTCTTTTTAATGCTTTTATACTTACAACCATTACAACTGCATCTGGCTTTAAATTACCAATTCTACAAACAATATCAAAAAATTTTTCTGCACCAAGTTCTGAACCAAAACCCGCTTCTGTAACAACATAATCTACAAGTTTTAAAGCCATCTTAGTTGCAATCAAACTATTTGTTCCATGAGCAATATTTGCAAAAGGTCCACCATGTACAAAGGCTGGGACTTTTTCAATTGTTTGAACAAGATTTGGTTTTATTACTTCCTTTAAAAGTACTGCCATTGCTCCTACTGCTTTTAGATCTTTTGCAGTTACAGGTTTATTATTGTAAGTGTATGCAACTATTATTTTACTTAATCTCTTTTTTAAATCATTCAAATTTTTTAATAGACATAAAATAGCCATAACCTCAGATGCTGGAGTTATAGCAAACTCTTCTTCATGAGGTACACCATCTTGTGGTCCACCTAAACCAACAACCACTTTTCTGAGGGCTCGATCACTTATATCCATAACCCTTGGCCATACAATATATCTCGGATCAATATGGAAAGCATCCCCATAATGAATATGATTATCCAGTAAACTTGCTAGTAGATTGTGGGCACTTGTAATTGCATGCATGTCACCAGTAAAATGGAGATTAATATCCTCCATGGGTAAAACTTGTGAATAACCTCCGCCTGTTGCCCCACCTTTCATACCCATTGCAGGTCCAAGTGATGGTTCTCTGATACAAAGCATTGTTTTTTTACCAAGTTTTGTAAGCGCTTGAGCAAGACCAATTGTCATTGTTGTTTTTCCTTCTCCTTCAGGAGTTGGATTTATTGTTGTTACAAGAATTAATTTACCATTTTTATTATCTTTAATTCTATTAAAAATTTTTAAAGAAATTTTTGCTTTAAAGCCTCCATAGAGAATTACTTCATCTTTTTTTATTCCTATTTTTTCAGCAATGCAATAAATGTCTTCTAATTTAACAGCTCTAGCAATCTCAATGTCTGATTTCATAGCAAAAACAAAATAATCAAGGCGTACTTATAAATTTTCAAATTATATCTTACTGTTAACAATTTTCAATATTTCTTCTGTTTTTTCATTAGTATTTTTTTGAAGTTCATTAAGTTGAGCATTTATATTATTTACAAACTTTTCATCTTTAATTGAATTCAAATTAATTTTTACATTTAAAATAGCTGCATCAACACCTGCCTTAGCCATAATAGCAGAAATAGCTGCATCAGTTATAGAATTTTGATTTCCTTTTTCTGTAACAACTTTTGCTAAATCCAATATTTCTTGACTTGTTTCTGCTGTTTCAAGCGGAACTCCTGCTGCGATTTTATATCCTTCTTGGATTGCCTTGCTTCTAACTTCCATTTGTTTCTCTGTTTCTTTAGGTAATTTAAATGCTTTCATAAGATCATTGAAAGCTTGGGTATCTTTGTCAACAAGTTTTGTTAAATCTTTTCTTAATGATTCACTTTTTTTTAGTACTTCTTTTATTTCATTTTGAAATTTTAGGTATTTTTCTTTTCCAAGAGTTAAATTACAAACCATAGATGCAAGTGCTGCACCAAGTGCACCAGAAAGTGCTGCAACGCTTCCACCACCTGGAGCTGGACTACTAGATGCTAATTCAGAAATAAAACTGCTGAGTTTCATAGATACAAGATAGCCTGGTTCTTCAACCATATAGTCTATAATTTTTTCTTCTGGTTTAAAAGTGTAAAGCTGGGAAAGACCTAATTTCTCAATTGCTAGACCCACATATTCGTCATCATTTGATATTTTAATTCCTTCTTTTTTTGAGTAGAACTTACCCGCTATTAAAAGGGATTCTTTCGGCATCAATCCTACAATTTCACTGCCAGTTACTTTTACACCAAGCTTCTCTGCTTCCTCTCTAGTTGCTTCAAAAACATCATGTAACCCAACCTTACGATAGTTTAAAAGATTCATAGAAACCTGCGCGATATTTTCATTGTACATCATACCACCTGCTTGTACCCCTTCAAAACGCCCTGGTATTCTCACAGGTTTACCATCAATTCCAATTACATTTTTTCCATTTTCATCTTTCTTAGTTACACCACTTGTTCTAATTTTACCAGATATTTTAGACGCTATTGATTTATCATTTGTATTAAGATTAACATTGTATGCAATTAATATTTCTCTTGCACCTGTTGCTGTTGCCCCACTTTTAGGAACAAAAACAGGCTTACCATAATCTGGTTTAAACAAGGGATCTTTAAATTTTTCTTCAAGGGCCTCATATTCTCCTTTTCTAATATCAGGTAGTTTAACTCTATCTGCTCTTGTTGCAGAATTAGCATATAAAAAAACTGGAATACCAAGTTCTTTAGACATCCACTCCCCAAATCTGTTTGATAATTTTACACAATCATCCATTGTTACGCCTTTAATAGGAATAAAAGGCATGACATCTAAAGCACCCATCCTTGCATGCTCACCCTTGTGTTTTCTCATATCTATCAAAGTAATACCAACTTTTGTTGCCTTAAATGCAGCTTCAAGAATAGGTTCAGGTTCTCCTACAAATGTATAGACAGTTCTATTAAAATCTGCACCAGCATCAACATCTAGTAACCTAATATTTTCAACAGATTTTATAGCAGTAGCAATTGCATCTATAACAGATTTATCTCTTCCTTCACTAAAGTTTGGTACACACTCAATAATAACTTCCATAAATATACCGTAAAACCTTAATTGGGGTTTTTCTTTTAACACTTTGGGAAAAACAGAAATGGAAACCGTAGATTTAATAATAAAAAATGCAAATGAATTAATTACATTAAAAGGTTTAAATAAACCCAGAACAAAAAAACAAATGAATAATTTATCAATAATTAACAAAGGAGATTTAGCAATAAAAGATGGAATAATTTTCGATGTTGGAAAAAATTTAAAATACAAATCAGAAAGAATTATAAATGCAACAGGCAAAACTGTAATGCCTGGTTTTGTTGATCCTCATACTCATTTAGTTTTTGCAGGTTCAAGAGAATTTGAACTAGATATGAAGCTAAAAGGATTTTCTTATATTGATATATTAAAAAAAGGTGGAGGTATTTTTTATACAGTTAAAGAAACCCGAAAAGCTACAAGTGAAAAATTGTTTAAAGAAAGTAAAAAAAGACTTGATAAAATGATTTCTTATGGTACCACAACTTGTGAAGCAAAAAGTGGTTATGGCTTAGACACTAAATCTGAACTTAAAATTTTAAATGTTATAAAAAAACTAAATTCATCTCATCCGGTTGATATACTTTCAACATTTTTAGGTGCTCATGCTATTCCAAAGCAATACAGCTCTAATGATTATGTTGAAAAAATTATTAATGAAATGATTCCAAAAACCAAAGGCTTAGCAACTTTTTGTGATGTTTTTTGCGAAAAAGGATTTTTTACAAATAAACAATCAAAAGAAGTTTTAGAAGCAGGTAAAAAATATGGAATAGTTCCCAAGATACATGCTGATGAACTATCTGATACAGGAGGTGCAGCTCTTGCTGCAGAAATTGGTGCAATTAGTGCTGATCATCTTTTAATGTCATCTTATAGTGGTTTAAAAAGAATAGCAGAAAAAAGAGTAATTGGTATTCTATTACCTGGAGTACCGTTTTCATTGATGCAAAATAATTATGCAAATGCAAGAAATATGATAAACCTAGGAGTTCCTATAGCATTGGCTACTGATTTGAATCCTAATTGTTGGACTGAGAATATGCAATTGATTATACAATTAGCATGTTTAAAAATGAAAATGACTCAGGCTGAAGCTATAACAGCTGCTACTTTCAATGCAGCATGTGCATTGAAAATGAACGATGTTATTGGTAGTCTTGAAAAAGGTAAACAAGCAGATGTAATAGTATTGGATTGCCCAAATCATAAGTTTATGACTTATCATATTGGTATTAATCATATAGCGAATGTAATAAAAAAAGGATGTATCATATAAATTCATCTAGAATTTTTACAAATATATTTTTAATCTTAGATTTTCCATAAAATATCAAAAAATATAATCTTAATAATTGTTAACTTTGTTAGTAATTTTTTTAAAAATATTCAAAAACTGTGTTTTTTCAACAATATTAAAAAATCCCCATAAAAAGCAACTTTTATATTCAAATTAGTTTTTCCATGAGTGGAAGATTTTTGAGGAGAAATGAATGAAAAAGTATAAAGAAATACATAAAAGGGATATCATATTAATTATTACATCTCTTTTTATATTTTGGATTTTGTTAACTTTTGATTTTTCATATTTCTCATTATTTTTAGGATTAAGCATCTCAATTTTAATAGGTTTAGCAAGTATTAAGATAGTGATTGTTGATGTAAAAGGTAAAAGAAAAACATTTAGAGAATACTTCTTTGCGATTGAACACTTGATAGGTATAATCTATACTACAATTTTTAGAATAATTATAGCAAATGGTCAATTAGTTTACCAAGCAATAATGTTAAAAATTAATCCAAAAATTGTGAGAGTCAAGGTTAATTTGGAATCTGATATTGAGCTAACTTTAATTTCTCATTTGATAACACTCACACCGGGAACATTGGTTATTGACATTGAAGATGCAAAGGATGGCGGTTCAAATCTTTATGTTCATTTTTCATATTTAAAGTCAAAAGATTTGGGGAAATATATAGAAAGTACTATAGGGCAATGGGATGAAATGATAGGGGCTTTATTTAAATGATGATCTTTGTGTATATATTATTAATAATTGCTATTTTATCATCATATAGATTATTTGTTGGACCAACAATACAAGATAGGCTTATTTCATTAAGTTGTGTTTCTGTAATACTTATTATTATTTTAGTGATTCTTAGCTTTTATTACAACAATACGTTTTATCTTGATATATCTATAGCATTTCTTTTGCTAGATTTTGTCGGTATGATAGCTTTTACAAAATATCTTGGACGGGAGGATAAAAAGTGAATATCATTTTAGAAGTGCTATCTCTTATATTGGTGTCAATTGGATGCTTTTTTATGGCATCTGCTGCTCTTGGTTTGTATCGATTTCCTGATATTTACATGCGTTTACATTCGAGTACAAAAGTAAATACTGGTGGCGCGATGACAATACTTTTAGGAATAATTCTAAGAAGCGGTATTAGTAGTATGTCAGCAAAGATTTTTGTTATTATAGTAATAATCATTATTTTAACACCAGCTGTTTCTCATGCAATTGCTAGATCTGCACATTTACAAGGAAAAGCACCAATGGTGTCTTTTGAAACCCATCCAAAGAAAATACATGTATATGATCATGATTTTTTCAGGAGAAGATGATGATTCAAGAGATTTTTCTAATCTTATTAGTAATACTGTCAATTCTTGTTGTAGTATCAAAAAATTTGTTAAGATCATTAGTATTTCTATCTACAAGTACAATATTACTTGTTTTATTTTTATTTTTATTACAAGCACCGGATGTAGCAATAACAATGGCAGTTATTGGAACAGGAGCAACAACCATTCTATATCTAATAGTTATAAAAAAAGTAAGGAGATTAAAATGAAAAATGAAATAGTGAAGAAGTTTGCTGTAGCTGGTGTTTTGTCACTTTTAGGAATTATCCTTATCACATCTACTATGCTTTCATATTCAACTAATTTAACTTCAGAGATATCAGAATATTGTTTAGATAATTTATCACTAACAGGTGCAATAAACGTTGTCTGTGCTATATTATTAGATTTTAGAGCATATGATACCCTAGGAGAAGTTTTGATTATATTTGTAACTATTTCAGGAGTAGTGCTATTGGCTGGGAGAAAAAAATGACTTCAAGAATAATAAAAACGGTAACAAGAGCGCTTTTTCCATTTATATTACTATTTGGAAGCTATATTATAATTTTTGGTCATTTATCACCTGGTGGAGGTTTTCAAGGTGGTGTTATTCTAGCAATGGCAATAATATTAGCAATTGTAGTATATGGACATAATAGATTCCAAAGATTTATTCCTTATTTAATGTTTGTAGAAATTATTGGGATATTTTTATTTATCTTAATTGGAATATCAGGTATTGCTAGTGGGAAACAATTTTTAGTAAATCGCGGCACAATCCCCTTACTTAATATTATAATTGGTTTAAAGGTGTTTTCAGGACTAGTTTTAATGTATCTATTTTTAAGCAGATGGGAGTTTAAAAATGATTAATGGATTAAACATAAGCATCATTCTCTTTCTAGTTGGTCTTTATGGTATTATTACAAATAAAAACGTAATTAAAATCGTTATGTCACTTAGTATAATAGGAAATGGAGTCGTTTTATTTTTTATTTCTTTAGGATTTGTTGAAGATAGCGTAGCACCAATAATTATACCAGGAGTTGATAATATTGTTGATCCTTTACCTCAGGCACTAATGCTAACAATGATTGTAATAAATCTTTGTCTCACAGCACTGGCTTTAACCATTGTCATTTGGTTATACTATGAATTTGGCACTTTGGATATTGGAGAGATGAAATGATAGATCACCTTCCAGTATTTCTATTAATAACACCACTAGTATCTGCAATTTTTTCCGCTTTAATTTCTTTATTCTTAAAAACTGAGAAAATCCAGAAAATCATTGCATTCATAGGTCTATCTCTTCCATTTTTTTATCTAATATTATTATTTCAAGAATTATCTAATGGAACAATAGAATATGATATTGGGGGATGGACTAAACCATATTCAATTACATTAGTTATTGATGAACTAGCATTTACTTTAGCGTTTATAACTTCAATTATTACATTTTTGAGTTTTGTTTATTCTTTAAAATGTATGAAAAATAAAGATGGTAAATTCTATTTTTTCTTTTTGATAATGGTTAGTGGTTTATATGGAATTTTTTTAACTGGTGATATTTTTAATTTATATGTTTTTTTTGAACTGACAGTTGTTAGCAGTTATATACTTATTACATATGGTGATAAAAAATTATCATTAAAAGCATCTTTTAAGTATCTCGTAATAGGAAGTTTAGCATCTTTCTTTTTTTTACTGGGTATCGGTTTACTTTATATTAAAATTGGTTTATTGAATATTGAATATTTATCTATACATATTCATAATATTGATACTCAAACGCAGATAGTTATATTTTCATTATTTTTAGGAGCTATAGGTATTAAAGCTGCAATAATACCTTTTCATGCATGGTTAGTAAGTGCACATTCAACCGCACCTTCACCAATATCCGCTATTTTATCTGGCATTACTGTAAAAACAGGTGTTTACATTTTTATAAGAATATTTGCCCTAGGTTTTACTTTACAAAATCTGAATGAAATGATAATGGTTTTTGGTGCTATTACAGCACTAGGTGGAGTTATTGGTGCTTTGGTGGAATGGGATATTAAAAGAGTAATATCATATCATACAATTTCTCAGATTGGTTTTATCGTTGTGGGTATTGGAGCATTTTCAACTATAGGCGTAGCTGGCGGTGTATATCATATTGTAAATCATGCTGTTTTTAAGGGACTATTGTTTCTATGTGCAGGTGCGATTATTTATAGAACTGGTTCTAAAGATATTAGGGAGCATAACATTGGAAAAGCAATGCCTATTACTTTGATTACATATATTATTGCTGCGTTGTCTATTTCAGGTATTACTCCGTTTAATGGATCTATAAGCAAATCTATGATAGAATCATCTGTATATGATTATCCTATAATATGGCTGATTTTAGTTTTTGCTTCAATTGGGACTATAGCATCTTTCTCTAAAATATTTTATTATTCTTTTAGAAAATCTCCTAAAAAGTTTAGAGAGACATCAAAATATCAGGAAGTACCTTTTTCAATGCAACTTCCAATGCTCGTTTTAGCATTCTTATGTATCTTGATGGGAGTGTTTCCAAATTTATGGTTAGATACTCTTATATTACCAGCATCTTCGTCTATAATAAGTGGATACAGTGCTATGCAAATCAAATTTCTCGACCCACTTCATATTCTAAAAGAATGGATTATCGTTGCAATGGGTCTAATTCTATTGAAAGTAATAATAGTACGATCAAAAGAAATAGATAAATTAAGGAAATTAATATCAAAATTTAATTTGAACAATTGTATATTTCTAATGGTCATTACATTAATCTCAATACTAATATTTCTTAGAATAGTTAATTAGGTATCAGAATATTTAAATTTTATAATTTCTTTTTTTATTTTTCCAAAATACAAATGGGTTTCAAGTGCATAATCTTTCTTTTTTATTTAATAAATTTTTTCTTTCTTATTATGGACTATATCACAAATCATTTTATATTATATTGTAATAATATTCTCCTTCCTCTTTTTGTTTTCTATCCATGTAAGAATCAGGTTTATTTACTCTAGGTCTATGACTTTCTTCATCTCTTCTAAAAGTAATATCTACATTTTTTAAAAAACGGTTCATACCTTCATGAAGACTAAAAGGACCCTGTGCTTTACCATGCTTTCCAGGTTTTCCATCAAAAACAATCAATGCATCACTAATCATATCAATAAAATAAACATCGTGATCAACAACAAGTGCTGATTTACCTGATTTTTCCATAACGCGCCTAACAGTTCTAGATGTAATCATTCTTTGTTCACTATCTAAATAAGCAGATGGTTCATCAATTAAATAAATATCTGCATCTTGTAAAAGACAATTAGCTGTTGATACTCTTTGTAGCTCACCACCAGATAATGTATCTAGTTGTTTATCAAGTAAATATTTAAGATTTAGCGGTTCGAAAATCTCTGCTGTAAAAAAAGAAGATGTAAATAATTGTTGAGCATTTTTCTCAAAAAACTCTTTAACTGTACCTCTAAATTCTGGTGATATATATTGAGGTTTGTAGCTGACTTTAAGCTGATAATCTAATTTTCCCTTTGTAGGTTTAATAACACCTGCAAGCATCTTTACAAATGTTGTTTTACCAATAGCATTTGGACCAACTACACCAATTATTTCACCTTGTCTAATAATACCGCTTTCAATATCAAGAGAAAAATCAACATATGTTTTTTTTAAACTTCCATATGAAATGAGTATATTCATCTGTTGTCTATGTTTTGGAGATTGAGTAAAAAACTCTATTTTTTCACCAAATCTTATATTTTCTTCTTTGAGATATCCAGATAAATAGGTATTTATTGCATGACGCACCACACGTGGATGAGTAACAACCCCATATGCGCCTTCATCCCCATACATTAGATGTACATTATCACATAAGAAATCTAAAACAGCTAAGTCATGCTCAATAACAAGTACTTTCTTTTTTTCAGATAATTCTTTTATTATTCTTGCAACCTTTAGTCTCTGATAAATATCTAAATAGGAAGACGGTTCATCAAAAAAATAAAAATCAACATCTTTTAAAAGAGCTCCAGCAACTGAAACACTTTGCAGTTCACCACCTGATATTTCACCTTTTTCTATATGTTTATCTAATATATTTTTAAGTTCTAATTTTTCAACAACGATATCAAAATTCCCTGAATTATCTGATTTTTTAAGTATGTCACCTATTTTACCTTTCATAATTTTAGGCAACTTATCAACATACTGTGGCTTTACAACACAACTAACTTGATTATTTGAAAGATTTTTAAAATGTTCATGTAGCTCTGTTCCAGCATAATATTGAATAATGTCTTCCCATGGAATTTCTTTTTCATAATTACCAAAATTTGGTTTCAATTGTCCAGATAGTATCCTAAAAGCAGTTGTTTTACCAATTCCATTTGGACCTAGAACACCAACACAAGTACCCTTTTTTGGAACAGGTAGTCTAAACAGTCTAAAACCATTTTTTCCAAACTGGTGGATCAAATCAGTTTTAAGTTCTTCAGCAAGTCCTATTATTTTTATTGCCTCAAATGGACATTTATGAACACAAATGCCACAGCCAACACATAACTCTTCAGAAATAACTGGTTTATTATCTTCTCCTATAATAATGGTCTCATCACCAGATCTAACTCTAGGGCAATATTTAATGCATTCTTTTGAACAATTCTTTGTTCTACACCTATCTTTTATTAATACAGCTATACGCATAATACTTAGAGTTTTAGAAAAACAAGGGTTATTAAAAGGTTTTTATTTTAATGATGTTTTTTTCTTTTACTGAATTTTTTAAAAGAATAAATAATCTTGGATTTATGTTTATTTACATTAATAAGTCTATTAACAATTTTTACATAATGCTCAAGTCCTCTATACAAATAACTATCTTTGTCAAATTGTTTTTTTTTATTTTCTAAATAATTTAGTATATTTTTTAAAACATTTATATCCTTAATATATTCCAAAATTCCAAATTTAGAAATTATTTCTTTTTCTATTGCAATATCTTCTTTAATTTCAAAATCAAGGTAATGACTGAATCTTTTTTTCTCGTTAATTGTATCTATTTTTTGAGGATAAGAATTGTAATAATACTCTGTTAAAATATCAATTTTTTCTTTAATTTTTTTATGAATTATAATATCATCAAAAGCAGAATTTTTTCTTTTTGTGCTATCAACTAATTCTTTAACAATTTTTTCTGGTAAATAAATTTTTTCAAACTTTTTTAAAATATCTTCATTATGATTAATTGATTTTTTATTAATAATTCTATTCTGAATGACTTTTAGCTTAGTGTAAATATCAAAATAATCTTTTTTTATTGATTCAAGTAGTATGTCTATTTGTACTTGACTATACCATGCTGGATTGAAAGTAACATATTTTTTATCATGCAAATCGTTTATTATATTTATACCAGTTCTATAAAATGATCCAACAATAATCAATTTTGATTTAGCTCTTGTCAATGCGACATTTAGTTTATTTATATCTTTTAAAGCAGGGTGATACTGTTTTGTATGATCCTTTAACCAATATGTAAAATCATAGATAATGATATCTTTTTCTCTACCCTGATATTTATTGACAGTTCCTATCTCAATATCATCTTTTAAATTAAAAGTTTCAATGAATCTAAATAATAAAGAAACAGGATCGTTATCTAAAAAATGTTCCTTATAGTAGGGATCAAATTCAGGATGCTCAAAAATAAATTTCTCAATAAGGTCAACTTGATAATTAAAGGGTGTAATTATTCCGATTCTGTATCTGTAATCTTTTTTAAAATCGGAATTTCTGTAAAAAGCATTTAAGAAATGAAAAAGAATAATTAAATCAAGTGCTGCATTTGCTGTGTTACAATAAGATCTTGACCCAATTTTACCAATACTTTCACAAAAATTAAGATAATCACATGTGAATTTGTGAATATGCGTTGTATCAACTAAAACAACTTTATTATTAGGTTCAAAAATTTTTTTTATAAAACTACATCGCTCTTTATTTTTATAATCGTCAAAAATATCATCAAATTTTCTAATACTTTTTTCACTAGTTTTACAAACAAGTTTATTTTGATAAAACTTATCATTTGAAAATCTAATTATTTCTTCTGGACTTCTATAATGATATATTAACTGAGTATCAAAATCTTGATTGTCTGAATTTACTAAATTATTCATCAGTAAATTAAAAAATGGATTTTCAATTAATTTTTTGTAACCTTCGTATTTCGGATGTTGTCTATTTTTTAAGTCTAAAAAAGGTCGAAGCTGACATGGATCTCCTATTAATACAAATTTTTTACATCTAAAAAGCCCCATCATTAATTTTGTTGTTTCTACCATTGATGCTTCATCCACTATCATCAAATCAAATTCTTGGATGTTTTCAAAAATAGAAGTTCCTAACATATCTAATGTTGCGCCAACAATAATAGAACTATCTATAAGTTCATCTCTACCAAGAGTACTGTTTAATAATTTTTTTTGTAAAGAAACCTCAGTTACTTTTGGAATTCTTATATTTCTTTGTGATCCAACCCTGATAATTTTTTCTTTTATATCTGGAATCTTTGATTCAAGATCTATTAATCTTTCGATAACATTATCAACAGCAACATTTGTAAAAGATGTTATTAACAATTTTTTATTTTTTTTTAAAAAATGTAAAGCAATTTCAGTAATTGTAGCAGTTTTTCCACAGCCAGGAGGACCAAAACCAAGATAAAACAAACTATTTTCATCAGAAATTATATTTAAGCAAGCACTGACTAGCTCTTTTTGTGCATCATCTAAATTTTCGTTGAAAAAAGAAACAGGTTTTCGTCTGCTTGGTGGTTTTATTTTAAATGATTTTAATTTAATAGGTGATTCTAATTTTTCTTCTGAATATACTTTTATAAAAAATTCTTTTAATTTTTTAAATTGAGATTTTTTAAAAATTTTTAAGTAAGCTTTAAGCATATTTTGATATAAAAAAGATGTATCTATTGAGTCAGTTATTGAAATGATGTCATTTATCTTTATTTTGATGTTTTTAGCAGGTATTGCTATATAACAATATTTTGAATATAGCTCTTTTATGACACCTGGATATTTCTTACCTGCGATTTCCACATCAACTGCATCGTTTTTACTAAAACCTATTTCATTAAAGGAAAGATTATCTGTGGAAGATAATATAAAAATATTTTTTTCTAAACCTGTAACTATACATTTACATCTTTTAAGGGAATTTTTACTGCCTTTTTTTTCTTTTAGATATTCTTGTATTAGTTTTAATTGCTCTGGTAATTTCATATATTTTATGATTTTATTTCTTAAATTTTAATTATTTGTTATTCTGAATACTTTTTACAGTAGAAATTGTATTATATTCACATTTTTCGGTATAATATTTTAATAAGTTAACAAAAAGAAAAATATAAGTTCTAAGAAACGTTTCTGTTTTATTAGTAGATGAGGATACTATGAATAAAAATGAAAATATTCACATTAGAATTGAAATTAGTAAAGATCCAATGACTGGGCATCTAAATCTTATGACGCGTTTTAATCCAAGTGCTCCAAATTTTGTTAAGGATGAAAATGGTTTTAGTTGGGTTCCAACTCCTGAAGAAAGGGCTTTTCTTGATGAAGCTTTTGAAATGCTACTTAGAAAAAGATAAATAATAAAATTATAAAAAATTAATTTTTCATTGTTTAAACGATTTTTCTTTCGCAATATGATCTCATTGAACAATTTTTACATCTATTTTGGTCATTGTGATTTCTTGAAAGTGATTTAGTTTTTAGAATATTTTTCATATTCTTAATAGAATGTTCAAGTTCAAATCTAAGTTTCGGATCAAAAGGTATTTTATATTGTTTAGATTTATTATAAACTAATACTCCAAATGGTACAAAATTCTTATAATTTTCTTCGACAAGTTGACAATATGCCGCTAGTTGAAGCACATGGCTTTTTTGCGGTGTATTATAACTTCCTGTTTTAACTTCGACAGGTATAAATTGGCTGTTTTTCTTTACGATATAGTCCGGTTTACCAACGATTTTATAATTATTGGAATATAATGGTTTAGCTGGAATGTTCAAATCTGAATATGTTATTATACCATCTTGGATTTTATGAATTGTTTTAAGCTTGTTTACATCTATAATAATCTTTTTTGATACTATTAAAAATATAATTGCTAAAACAATTATTGATAGGCTTATAAAAATTAGATCTATAAGATCACCTCAAATAAAAAAAATAAAAATCCCATAATCAATAAGATATACCCTAAATATGATAAAATCTTTGATTTTTTTATATTGAGTTTTGTATAATCTAAAATGTCACCCAGCTCGGTATGTGCTTTAGAACCAGCATTAATAGATTTGGATAAAGGTTCATATCCACATCTTTGTAAAAACCAAGCAACTGAGCAGTAATTGTATTGTCCTATTTCTGAAGCACTTATTATCTTTTTAGATAAATTAGGTTTATTTTGCGCCATCATAAATATAAAAATAATAAAGCTTTTTATTTCTTGCTTAGGGTTTATTGAAAGTAAAGATTTAGGTTTTTATAAAATATTTTTTTAAATTAGCATATTAATATTTTATCCACAAAACCTATAAAATCTCAAAAGATGGGGTTTCGT
>WOR8_10007815_pt1 | contig 15938 bp, 15 predicted proteins | sample DeeMarSeWOR38_10_FD_19890 | JGI IMG/M metagenome (IMG submission 19890) | reverse complement strand
ACAACGAAAAAGAATTCAACCGCGTGCCGAATTTAAAAGTCGCTAATTGGCTGAAATAGAACTCTCCGTCCCTTGATCACCTCAAGAGCCAGCAGTTTATCACCAGCCCCCGGAACCCCCGACAGGCCTGACTGGGTTATTGTAGCACTGGCTAGAATTACATGACGTTATATGCAAATTGCGGAGATTACACCATCATAGCCGCTATACGTAACAAAATGATGATGCGCATATGGGGTCAGGGCCTGATTAGTGATTAAATTGCTTTTATTTTGTCAATCTATAATCACTAATCAGGCCCTGACCCCATTCTCATAACTTTGAGAATGACTTTACCATCGTGGAAGTGGATTTCGGATAAAACATCGTGGCTAAAATCCGTTTATACGACCGATGGAGGATCTTACATTTCGGCTTAATTTACTTTTGGAATACGGGTTCCCATAAATACAAAAAAGAGCGAAAAAGAAACAGACTTGACTCGACGATGATCAAATCGTTTATTCTTCTTTTCAGTTACTTCAAGAATAAAAGTTGCGATCTAAGATGTCAGAACCCGCAGCGGACGGCCTTCCAGCCAGGCGGTCACATCCTCCACTGCCTGGCTGAAATAGGTTCTGAAGCTGTCGGTGGTCACATATCCGACGTGTGGGGTAAGCACCGTGTTGGGCAATGCGACATACGGGTGATCGGATGGAAGCGGTTCTTGATCGAATACATCCAGCCCGGCTCCGGCAATGGATCCTATTTCAAGTGCTTTGATGAGGGCCGCCTCTTGAATAATCGGTCCACGGGAAGTATTGACAATATAGGCCGAAGGCTTCATCAATCCTATTTCATGCGCGCCAATCAGTCCCCGCGTCCGCTCGCTCAAGACCAGATGAATCGAGATAACATCGGATCTTGAAAACAGAATGTCTTTTTCCACCCGAACAGCGCCGATTGCCGCTGCCTTTTCCGGCGTCAGATTTTGGCTCCAGGCGATGACCTGCATGCCAAAAGCCAGGCCCACACGCGCCACCTGCGTTCCCAATTTGCCTAAGCCCAGTATCCCGAGGACCTTACCGTGAAGGCCGGTTCCGATACCGTCACCCCATTTGTCCTGCCGTATCGACCGGTCCACCTGCGGGATTCGTCGCATGAGTGACAAAATAAGCCCCCAGGCCAGCTCGGCCGGTGCGTTTTTTGAAGGCTTGGTACCGCAAACGACGATTCCGCTTTCTTGACACGCAGAAAGATCGATGGCCCGATTGAACTGGCCGGAGGTGACAAGCAGTTTCAAATTAGAAAGCCGCTTTATCAGGCTTCGGGGAAAAGGCGTGCGTTCCCTCATGATGACCAGAATGTCATATGGCAGAAGACGATTGGCCAGCGCATCTTCTTTGACGAGATGATCCTTAAAAACATCAATCTTTATTTCGGGGCCCAACCGTTCCCAGGGGGCCAACGTTAAGGCCACATTCTCAAAATCATCTAATATGGCAAGTCGCATGATATTCCTTTCATCAAGAGGGTCTCATTTAAGCTTAAAAATCGGCTCCATTTTTAGTTCTTTTGATTAAATATCAATTAGTTACCGCGAGCCGGGAAGCTTAACCTCGCACGGAAATATCCTGTTTGGCGTTCCACCTGATATGGGATCAAAATAGGTGTCGTTGGTGAGTATGTTGATGCTCGCCTTTCGATCAGTGGGATTGCCCCACCCGAAATCCACCAGGACAAGCCCGGGATTCATATCTTCGGCAAGCTTGGCCTTTAGTCTTATACTTCCCTGGGGTGACGTCACTTCTACAATATCACCTTCTGCGACACCCCGGTCAACAGCATCTTTGACATGGATTATGGCCAGGGGTTCGGGATACGATTTGGAAAGCGCTGCCAGATTTTTAAATTTGGTGTGGACAAACGAACCTGGTCTGCGGGTCGTGCCGAGCAAAGAAAAACCTTTTTCGGTTTGGCTTTTCCTGTCCAGCGGCTCACCTGCGGGTTCTGTATAAGAAGGTATCGGGCTGTATCCGTTTTTTTCAAATAATTGGGAGTAAAACGCCACTTTCCCCGATGGGGTATTGAATCCGCTCTCTGCGTATTTACGATATTGCACCGGCGGGGTGGCATAAACAATCGGTTCATCGTCAAGACGTTCAAACGGTACCCCGCTGGGCTTAATCATGAACTTTATCCAGCTCAGTGCATCGTTAAACGGGTAGTCCTGGTGAAAGCCCATTTTTTCCGCTAGCGCATGTTCAACCTCAAAAACCGACCGCGTTTCTCCAACAGGCTCTGCCACCGGCCGGGCCAATGCCATAAAGCCGCCTTCAACACTGGAGTAGGCCCTATAGCCATAGCTTTCAAATGTCGACGTGACCGGTAAAATCAAGTCAGCCATCTCCGTTGTGGCAGTGGGAAAGATATCGCCGGCAATGACAAAATCCATTTTTTCGATGGCCTGTCTGGTCCGTTTCTCATTGGACTGGATAAGAACAGGGTTGGCATGGTGGACAATCATGGCCCTGGGCCGGTGCTCCTTATTGCCTAAAATAGCCTCTTTAACCGCAGGAAAAGGGTTCCCCCAAAATAGTGGGAATTGATCGCGAGCAAGCTTTTTCTCGCTGGGCACGGCCTTGGTGGGCAAAACAGACTGGCGGACGAACGGCATAATAACGTTGCCGCCGGGAATATCCAGATTTCCTGTAAGGGCGATCAGTATGGCCACCACCCGGACCCCGTCAACACCGTTGACGTACATATCAAAACCGTTGCCTTCGCAGATGGCCGCCGGCCTGGTCTCTGCAAAGGTCCTGGCCAGATTCACAATCTCGCTTTCCGGAACGCCAGTAATGGACTCGGCCCATTGTGGATGGTACACCTGAACATGTTTTCCCAGAGCATCAAAGCCATCGGTGTATTGTTCTACAAACTCTTTATCATAAAGCCCTTCCTTAATAATCACATGGATCATCGCAAGACCCAGGGCAATATCGGTTCCGGGATTGATCCGTATCCATTGGTCCGACTGTTGGACCGTTTTGGTCCGAACCGGATCAATGGTGATAATTTTTGCCCCCCGCTTTTTCATTCGCGGTATAATTTGTCGCATCCCATTATATGCGGAAAAGGCTGCAAAGCGCTCGGTGGCCAGCGGATTGGAACCCCAAAACAGCACCAGGCTGGAACTGTCGTAATCGGGTTCCGCCCTTCTCTCTCCAAGCACTGCGTTAAATGCGATCATCCTGGGAACCATGCACAGGTTCCCGGACCCCGTCATGTTGGGAGAGCCAAAAGCCCCCATAAATTGAAGAAAGCCATCCCGGCACTGATATGAGACCGGCGCACCCGCGCACCGCACAAGGCTCAGGGGGCCGTACCGTTCTCTGATCTCGCTCAATCGATCTGATGCAAGCGTGAGGGCTTCATCCCATGAAATCTTTTCAAATCCCGCCCGTGTTTTCTTTAAGGGGTGTTTGAGGCGATCCTTTGAGCTGATAACCTCTGGAAGGGCGGCTACCTTGGAGCAGCAACGGCCTCTGTTCGCCGGATGGTCGGGGTCGCCTTCAACTGTAAGGGTTCCGGTCGAGCTTTTCTTTACAATAATCCCGCAGTTCGTGTGGCAGAACTGGCAAAGTGTGCGAATTGTATTATCTCCCATCAATATCACCTCTGTTGTTGAAGCATACCCGCAGTATATTGCGAAGATGCTTATGGGTTAAGAATGTGCCGGTTTATGGCGAATAAATATACAACAAATCTGTCCATTTTTGTCAACAACCAGGCGGCTTTTAGTTGATCGAGAATTACGGATTAATTTCAATGCATAGAAATTCAAACCTTAACAATGGATTAGCCAAAATACAGCGGGGAAAATCCACCTAAGTGGAGGTGGGTGGCAGCGGGTTCGACGCCCGCCGTTTCCACCAGCCTTCGCTTGGAGCAAAGTGTAAAGCGGAGGCTGCCGCGAAGTAGCTCGCCAGAGCGCGGTGGGGCATCTCATTTTAATCCACCATTTGTTCAAAGCTACGGCTCGGCACGCCAGCCTATTTGATATTATTCATCAAATCAAATAATAGCCTATCATGGAAAAAGATGCATTCTATTATGTTTACATCCTTCAATCTTCAGTTGACACTGAACGTTTTTATACTGGATTTACGGAAAATCTTGAGGATAGGTTAAAGGATCACAACTCTGGAAAAAATCCACATACGGTAAAATATCGGCCATGGCGAATTAAGACGGCTATCGCTTTTACCAACCGAAATAAGGCCCTTGACTTCGAACGCTATTTAAGATCACCTTCCGGCCGTGCATTTGCAAAGAAGCGCTTGTAATCTTGTCACCTCTGATCAAACTCACATCGGTGTTAAAAACGATCCAAAAAATCCGCTTAACCGGCCACAGCATGACTTGTCGTTTTCCGGCCTGAATGGTCCTTCTGAAGTCTTGAACGGTCGTTTTGCGGCTTAATCTGTCAAAGGCTCTTTTTCTTCTCCAAAAAACCTGTGCTGCCGCTTATCATTTTTTCTCTGATATATACATCGTAATTACAGCGCGAAAAACCTCTGTTCCACTCGTATCCGTAACGTGGACGGTCATTGGAAGCTCCTGCGGATGATCGAGCCCCTCGGTTGAGATTTCACAAACAGCTTTAAGATCGGTCCGGGCGATCTTCAGATATTCCACCGTCATGCCTTTTGGGATCCAGCGCATGCCTGGCGGCAATGTCGCTTCGAGCATCGTTCCGGCGGTAAGTTCGCTTAGATTACACATGGCGATCGCATGAACCGATTTGATATGATTATAAACAGCCCTTCGTTTTTTCATGGTAATTTCACAGTATCCGGGTTTTAGCTCTTTAAAAAGAGGTTTGATGGTCCCGAAGTAGGGTGCTTTCAGGCAAACAAGTTTTGAAAAAATACGCTTTCCGGCGGGCAGCTTTACGCATTTGCTGTAAATATTCATTAAATTATTCATCGTTATCCCCTATTTATTCCGTAGCTTATTCATTTGTCCTTGCTCGCTTCTCTCTTTCTTAGCCATTCGGGGAGCCGTCCTGCTTCAAGCAATATTTCATACAGATTGGGCACGCTGTCCCATTGTCGCATACAGAAGTTGTAATCTTCCTGTGATATGTGTCCGAATTTTTTGAATCCAAAGGTAAACATTCCCTTTTCAATTGCCATTAGATGCCTCATTTTATCACATGGGAATTTATCACAAAGCGCACAGCTTTCAACTTCTTTTTGAATAGTACATGCTCTGGCTTTACATTCTTTATCCGCATGGGGCCCGTCGTTCTTGCATCCCACACAATAAGCGTTTTCTGCGGTATAGTTCTCATGTCCCAAATACTTGCGCCAGGCATCCACCAATTTTTGTCGAACGGCAATGTCTTCTGAACGAGCGGCACATAAATGACAGTTATAACCGCAGTAACTTATTCGTTTATTTACTTCTTCTGCCATTTTTCGTCCCCCTTTCTCATTATCAAACGATTACTTATTGGCAATAAAACTAGAGATTGACTGCCTTCTGGCTGAGCTTTCAAGAATGAAGACCAGAACTTTTTGTTTCTTGTAGGCGCATAAAATTGCCTTTAAGCACCGCTGCTTCCACCTCGGGCGCAAGTCCCAGGCTGCGTACTTTGCGCAGTTCGACAGACGGGCTGCCGAAGGGAAAGTCCGATCCGAACATCAGCCGGTGGTGACCGTAGCGCCGGAGGTATTCGAGAATCTCGCCGCGGGAGGCCGGCGATGGCTGCAAAACCCCCGTTGAGCAGGCCCAGGTGGGGGATGATCACCGTTACGCCATCGGCCAGTTCGCGGACAAAACGCAGCGTGTTGTCGAGCTCCTCTTCCACTACCACCGGCAGTTTTCGCCGCCGAATCTCGTCCAGGGCGGCCCGGCACTTCGGGTCGTCGTAGTTGTAGACCGGTTCGCCGGGGTGGCGGTGCCACTTGATGCCGCAGTGCGCTGCGGTAAGCTGCTCCACGGCAAAGTCATTCCAGATGAAAAAGTAAGGGAAAACGGCCAGATCAGCGGGTTTCAGCGAGAGTAGATAGGCGTTGCTCTCCTGGCGGCGGCGCCGCCAGGCGGCCGTATCGGTAAAGTAGAAATCGCAACGGTCGTAGATCTCTAAAACAGGAGAGAACATGGCGGCCCCGCCAATGTCCGTTCCGGTAATCTCCTGCGCATAGTCTTTGAAAGACTGCGGCATACTGCGGTCGATCTCCCCGCAGTGGACATGTGTGTCGATTACCGTTATCGGCAATTTCCCCATTCCTTTATACGCCAATCCGCTCTTCGGTTTGAGGATTGAAAAAGAGCACCTTTGACATGTCGACCATCAGCTTCATATGTTCTCCCGGTGACTTAACGGCGTTCGGGGGTACACGGCATCTCACTTCCTTTCCATTGATATTGATGAACACCAGCGTATCGGGCCCTGTGGGTTCGAGAACTTCGACGACACTGTCGATCTCATGGATTTGACGATTTCCGCCCTGATCGGTAAATCCATGGGATATCATTTCCGGACGGATACCTAAAATAACATCACAATCAATCCATGGATCCAGTTGCAGGTTCAACGCGTCGACAGGTAGAAAAAAGGGCGCGCCATTTGCGGTTTCAAAAATAACACCCTGTCTTTGATTTTGCAGGGTTATACGGCACGGGATGAAGTTCATTGAGGGGGAGCCGATGAATCCGGCCACAAAAAGATTGGATGGGTTCTCGTAAATTTGCTGGGGGGTATCAAATTGCTGGATAACGCCGTCTTTCATGATCGCAATGCGATCCGCCAGCGTCATGGCCTCGATCTGATCATGGGTGACATAAACAATCGTCGTTTTGATGCGTTGATGGAGCAATTTGATTTCCGTGCGCATTTCAACCCTTAGCTTCGCGTCGAGGTTACTGAGCGGTTCGTCAAACAAGAAGATCGCCGGATCCCTCGCAAGCGCCCGTCCCATGGCCACACGTTGTCGCTGGCCACCCGACAGCTGCGAGGGCTTTCGATTCAGCAATTCGGTAATTTGCAGCATATCCGCAACATTTTGAATGGTTTTTTCGATCTGGGCTTTCGGCGTTTTTCGGGTTGCAAGACCAAATGAAAGATTCTGTTTGACGCTCATGTTCGGATAGAGCGCATAGGATTGAAACACCATTGCAATGTCGCGATCTTTGGGTCTGATATTATTTACGACGCGGTCACCGAATATGATCTTTCCGCTCGTAATACTTTCTAAACCGGCAATTAAGTTTAACAAAGTGGATTTTCCGCATCCGGATGGACCCACCAGGACCAGGAATTCACCGGGTTCAATACTGAGAGAAATTCCTTTTAAGACCTCTACCGCGCCGAATTTCTTGGTAATATTTTCTATTGTAAGCGATGCCATAATGATTCTCTTTTGTTATGTTTTTTGAGGCCCTGCGTCCTTTCCAGGCTATCCTTTAACGGCTCCGGCCGTAAGCCCGCGCAAAAAATACTTTCCTGCAGCGATATAGACTAAAAGCGTCGGTATACCGGCGATGATGGCCGCTGCCATATCGACATTATATTTCTTTACACCGGTGCTTGTATTGACTAAATTGTTTAATGCCACGGTTACCGGCTGGCTGTCTCCCCCTGAAAAGGCCACGCCGAATAAAAAATCGTTCCAAATCTGTGTCATCTGCCAGATAATCGACACGACAAAGATCGGAGCCGAAACCGGCAGGAGGATCTTCCAGAAAATCCTGAAAAAACCGGCCCCATCTATTTTGGCCGCCTTGACCAGGTCATCGGGGATTGTCACATAGAAGTTGCGGAAAAACAGGGTCGTAAATGCCAGCCCGTAGACAATGTGCACCATAATTAGACCGGTTAAACTTTGCGCGATGCCCAGGCGGCCCAACGTGCTTGCCATCGGCAGCAGGATTACCTGAAACGGTATAAAACATCCGAGCAACAAGCCGGAAAAAAGCGTCTCGCTGCCCCTGAAACGCCACTTTGAAAATACATATCCATTGGCCGCTCCCATGAGCGTTGAAATCACCACAGCCGGAATCACCATCCTCACAGAATTCCAAAAATAGCCTTTGATCCCCTCACATTTGACGCCGATACAGGCAGATCCCCAGGCCTCCTTCCAGGCATCCAGCGTCACTTCCCTGGGCCAGGAGATCAAATAGCCGGTCCGGATGTCAGCCATGGTTTTCAGGGACGTGATGATCATCACCAACAGCGGTATGAGGAAATAAATCGCAGCAATTATCAGAATGGTATAGATCACCAGCCGGGCAAAGAGCGCACCGGGCGCATGATACGTGGCTGTTGTCGGACTTTGATCAGGCATAGCGTGTTTTCCTTAACTCTGAATACAGGTATGGAATGATAATCGCCATTACGGCAAAGAACATCATCATGGCACTGGACGCCCCAAACCCCAGACGGCCGCGGTTAAAGGCAAACGCGTACATAAAGGTCGCGGGCAAATCCGAAGAATATCCCGGCCCGCCGCGAGTGAGCACCATCACAAGATCGAAACTCTTAATCGCGATATGCGATAGAATGATCGTCGTGCTCAGAAATGCCGGGCGCAAACTTGGAATAATGATGCGAAAATAAATTCGAGGCAGGCTCGCCCCATCAACCTGAGCGGCTTTTATGATGGCATCATCGATGCCGCGCAGTCCGGCCAAAAAAAGGGCCATAACAAAGCCGGTAGATTGCCAGACGGCGGCGATCACCACGGTGTAAATCGCCATTTTGGAATTAACCAACCAGTCAAAGGTGAATTCGGCAAACCCCAGATTTCTAACCAGCCGTTCCAGGCCTAAATCGGGATTGAGAATCCATTTCCAGGCAGCCCCGGTCACAATAAAAGAGAGGGCCATGGGATACAAATAAATGGTACGCAGGGCGCCTTCAGCCCGAATGCGTTGATCGAGGAGGATGGCCAGCGTCAATCCCAGCGCGATACACGTGGCGATAAATAGACCGGCAAAAATGATCAGATTCTTGAGAGCGATCATCCACCGGTCACTTTTAAACAGTTTTTTATACTGAACTAAGGGGTCTTGGGTATAGGAATGCTTCAGGATCACGTCTTTATAAATACGCATCTGTTCCGCGCCGATTTGCTTCTTGACGTCTCTTAAGAATTTACTTTTTTTGTACTCTAGCTCGCGTTTTTCCAGGATGCGCAATTTCTCAATGACATTCTCCGAAACACCCGCATTCCTCATTTTATTTAAGGCTTTATTGGTAATCTTGTACCCGGCGGAAATTTTATAATTGGGCAGCAGCGCCGATTGCGTCATGGAAATCCAGGCGGTCCATAAGATGAAACCGTAAATAAAAATGAGCGCCGCCAGGAATGTCGGCGCCAGAACAAGTTTCGGAATCGCATCTTCCAGGTAGTCGAAAAATCCTTTGGAAGGAGACTGGTTCAGATCAGCCATTTCGCTCGATCCATAAAAAAGATGGGCCCTCCATTTACGGCAGGGCCCATTTAATTAGCGATTTACTTCACGGCTTCCACTTCACGCGCTAACTTGGCCGCGGCGTCTTTAGCCGACATGTCGGAATTGTAAAAATCGGTGACAACATCCATGATGGCCCCTCTTGTGGCCGGAAATACCGCCATTTCATGTGCCATGCTGGGCACCAAACCGCCGCTGCCGGCACTGGCGACAAAGGCATTCATCGATCTTAAGGCGGGATCGTCAAAAGGTGCACGCGGCATCCCTAATCGAACCGGGATGGAACCCTTATTCACGTTAAAGACCTCCTGGAATTCGGTCTGCAGGATCAATCGCGCCATTGCTTTTTGGGCTTTTACAGCTTCGGGGTCTTTTTGCTTAAACATGATGAAGCTGTCGACATTAAAAAGGAATTGACCGCTCGTCCCCGGAGCCGGCATCGCAATGTAATCGACTCCCGGCGCTTTGCCGGCGGCGGTAAACTCTCCCTTGGCCCAGTCGCCCATAAATTGCATTGCAGCTTTACCCTGAATCACCATGGCCGTTGCCAGGTTCCAATCGCGTCCCGGGGCGCCCTTATCGGTATATGATTTGATCATTTTTAGGTTTTCAAGCACCTTGATCATGGTGGGGCTATTCAATGCACCGGAATCCGCATCCACCAATGCGCTGCGGTAAAAATCAGATCCGCCGACTGCCGCAACGATGATTTCAAAGACCGTGGCTTCCTGCCAGGGCTGCCCGCCCCACGCCACCGGAATGAAACCGGCTTTTTTGATTTTCTTTGCGGCTTCTTCGAATTGTTCCCAGGTCGTCGGAATCCGGGCACCCGCTTTGCGGAAGACCTCCGGGTTGGCCCACATCCAATTGATCCGATGCACATTTACAGGGACGGCCACGTAGGCGCCTTCATATTTCATTACATCGGCGACCACTTTCGGGAGCAGTTCATCCCATTTTTCGGCTCGGGCAACGTCATCCAGATTTGCCAAAACCCCTTCATCTCCCCACAGTTGGATTTGTGGACCTTTCACCTGTGCTGCTGTGGGAGGATTCCCGGCAACCGCACGGGACTTTAGAACCGTCATTGCAGCGTCGCCGCCACCGCCTGCAACGGCGAAATCTTTCCAGGTGTGTCCTTCGCTTTCCAACTGTTTCTTGAGCACCGCAACCGATTTGGCTTCTCCACCTGAAGTCCACCAATGTAAGACTTCTACCTCACCCCCAAAGGCAAAGGTGGAAACCATGCAGGTCACGGCCATAACCACAAGCGTACGTTTGATTAATTTTGAAACCATTTTTGTCCTCCTTTTTTGTTGCAGGTTTTATCCATAAAACCTAAGGCCACAAATATATGAGAAATTAAAATTTTTTCAGTAGCGATGGCAGGGCTAGATCCAAAATAGGCATCGGGCATCTTTCTGATTGCAAACGCGAAATAGCGGACGCCGGCCAAAGACCTAATTTTTTATATTTAATTAAACGGCGATCTTTCGTTCCGCAGGTGATCTTGGTTTTATCAAAACATAAACCCCACCTCTCATTCTGAGAAATGGGGTTTTAGGATTCATTCCGAGGCTACCTCTTGGTTTGGGTTAGCGCATTTAAAATCTGTCTGAAATCTTTAGCATAAAGGCTCTTTCGAAGTCAATAATTGGTGATTCAAATATCAATTTTTAAACAACCGTCCCCCCTTATCCTTCCGGAGCTTTTGCAGCTTTCGAATCCCTGCGTACAGAACCAGACATGCCCCGAAAACCGAAGATATCCGGCCCAGATAATCCCCGTGCCGGGTGAAAAAGGTTCGCCCCCGGCGAAGATGAACCGTTCCTTTAAGGGTCGTTTTTTCCCACCAGGGCGTCTTGGCGATAATCATGCCGCTGGCATCGATCAGAGCAGAAATTCCGGTATTGGCAACGCGAACAAAATCTCGTCGGTTTTCGATGGCACGAACCGGGCTGAAATTGAAGTGATGTCGATAGCCCGGGGTATTTTTCCACCATCCGTCGTTGGTGATCATGCAGATAAAGCCCTTTTCTTCGGGCAGGTTTCGGGAGCAGTAGGGGCCGAATATGGATTCAAAGCAGACAATCGGCAAAATGCCAATCGAAGCGTCAGGCAATACAAAGCGTGTACGCTCCTGACGCAGACTGTAGGTGCCGGTGTATCCGCCGAGCTCCAGGGAATATTTCCCCAAAAAGCTCAGATATTGCACAAAGGGCATGCGCTCGAAAAGGGGGACTAATTTGGTTTTGTGGTAGAACTGGGGTGCAGATCCGGAACCCGCCGGCAGAAAAAGCGCTGTATTAAAGGCCTCATAGTAAAAGTTTTCCGAGCTGTTGAAACGACTTCCCGGGGGGATGTTTTCATTGCCGAGTTTCTGATAGCTGTGTACCCCCAGGAGAATATTCAATTTTGGATATTTTTTCCGAAATTCCAATAAATCACGGTAGTAGCGCGATGCGGTAGGATCTCTTTCGTCAATCTGTTCGACGATCAGGGTTTCAGGACCAAACAGGTATTGAGTTTTGTTATCGACAATCGCAGCAGCTGTTCTGAAAAACGCCTCCACGTGTCGGGCATAATTATCCGGGTCAAATTTTTCCGTATATGGATCCAGGTTGGGCTGAATCAGAGCAATGTTGACCGTTTCGCCTTCCGCTTCAAAGTTTTGGAATATTTGATGGGATACGACGACGGGGATAAGAAAGAGCATCAGTGTTACGACGCCTATCGGAATGATGGAACCCGGACCATTTTTCCGATAAATAGTGTAAGCTTTTAAAGCTGCAAAGTTGGTCAGCATGATCCAGAGCGTCCCGCCCCGAACACCCGTAAATTCGTACCATTGGATGAGCTTTGGCGCGGTGGCCAGTGCGTTGCCCAGGTTGAGCCACGGCCAGGCCAGGTCCCAGGATAGATGAAAATGCTCGTACCCCATCCAAATGATCAGAAAAGGGAACAGCAGGGGGATGTTCAAGATTGTCCGGATACGGCTTGCCAGCCAGAATACGAGGGCCTGCAAAAGTGAATTTGCGACAATGATGAGGATGGCCCCCGCCCATTGTGCCTGCATGATCCACCATGTTCCAATGATATTCCACAGCAGAAAACTTACAAAGGCATAATTGAATACGACGTATGGGTTTATGTGATGTCGGACTTCCGCTTCCAGCAGCAGGAGGGGGACCCAGGCAATAAAAACCACAAAGAATATAGATGAAACAGACCAGGGCAGCCCCAGTAGCAAACCACTGGTCAGGGCCAGAAAAATGTTTTTTCTGATGTCCATTTTGCCGGGGCTTCTCCTACGGACGGGGCAGGCCATCAGCCGGGTTGTTTCATATCTTTTCCCGTATTCCCACCCGCAGTCATGAATCCATCATCTCTTCGATGTACCGGTTTTTTTCTGCCCATATATTGTTCAACCAACGTTGCAGCCCAGCGCGAAAATGCCCGTCACCGGTATAATCACCGAGCAATTCGGCGCTCACCGGCAGTGAGCGCACGCGAACTTTAATCTTCCGGATTTTGCCACAAAGAAGTGCCCAAAAGTTTTTGATGCCGTCGGGATATACGATGGTAACATCCAGTACGCGGTGAATTTGCTCTCCCATGGAGCCAAGCACGAGCGCAATGCCGCCGGCCTTTGGTTTAAGCAGATGCGCATATGGTGATTGCTGCCTGCGATGCTTTTCATTTGTGAATCGGGTACCTTCTACAAAATTCATTATAGAGATCGGCATTTTTTTAAAATTGTTACAGGCTTTGCGCGTTATTTCTAGATCTTTGCCTTCCAAGTGAGGATTTTTCTGGAGATAACTTTTCGTATATCTTTTAACAAAGGGAAAATCCATCGCCCACCATGCCTGACCCAGAATCGGAAGCCATACCAGCTCTTTTTTAATAAAAAATTTCAAAAATGGGATTTTCCGATGAAATATCCGCTGAAGCACCGCAATATCCACCCAGGATTGATGATTGGCCAGCACCAGATACCATTCCGATCGATTCAGCGTCTCCATACCCTGAACATCCCAGCGCGTGTTGCCAAGCAGTTTCTGGTTTTGATTGTTGACCCAAATCCAGTTCTCGGCAATGGCGTTTAGCATCTGACTGCATCTTCGTTTCCAGGATTCCGGAAGGGCAGCCGCCTTAACGGCCACCATCACAAACAGAGGTATGCACCAGAACACCGTGTTTAAAATGAACAGGACCAGGGACATACTGCCCCGAGCGACTCCGGGGAAAATATGAAACATTATCTTTTCCTTCTTCTGACTGTTGGTGATCTGAAAGAAAGTGGGCCGTGATTTACTCGAACTAAACAAAAGGACACCTTTCTCTAATCGAAGGGTGTCCTTTTTACTCGGAAACGAAAGCTAAATTACAGTGACATTTGCTGCCGCAGGACCTTTTTCTCCTTGCTCGATGTCAAAAGTGACGCGGTCGCCTTCATTGAGAGATTTAAAACCGGCAGCGTTTATTGCTGAATGATGAACAAACACATCCGGTCCGTCTTCCTGTTCAATGAAACCGAACCCTTTACGGTCATTAAACCACTTAACTGTTCCATCCGCCATAATAACATTCTCCTTTCTTTAAAATTTTCAACGTTGCTAACTGGAGGATGCCATTTTGACAAATGGAGTTTTCCTTCAGAAAGAAACCATCCCAATTTATAAGTCGGGACTTTGTTGAGTGACAGAAAATAACGCTTGTTTGGGCCGAAAGCAAGTGAATTATGGATCCTTTTATATAATGGGTGACACCATTCCCTTAAAAAACCATCCCACCCCCTTTTATGTTATTTCTTTAAATCTTCTGAAATGCTTAAGTCTTGAGCGATTTTAGCCGATATAGCATATAGGTAAAAAGACGCTGCGTTTAGGATCTTACTAGAGGTGATATGGTTTTGATGATCATTTTAAATAACTTTTTAAGGATGTGCGGACCATGGCATTGTTAGAAAAATACAGCATTCTGCTGCGGTGGTGGCTATTCTTTGCAGTTGCAAGTTTAGGTACTGTGGCGCTTTACATGTCGGGCGTCATACAAAAAGTCAACCAGGCCGATTTTACCAAAATCAGTTTTCTCATTTATGCAGTTTTTGCAATTTTTACGATGCGCACCGGCATAGACACATACCGTCTGTGCAGGGAAGATGAAGTCACCAAGCGCCATATCGCTGTATATTACAAAAAAAGTGACATTGGTTGGTTCGTGAGCGACATGCTGCTGACCCTCGGCATGATTGGTACGGTGGCCGGTTTTATCTACATGTTGAGCTCGAGTTTTTCAGAGATGGACCCTCAGGATGCCATCACGATGCAGAGCGTGTTGGCTAAAATGGGCGCCGGTATGAGTACAGCTTTGTACACGACTGCTGCCGGTCTTATTTGCAGTCTGCTGCTGAAACTGCAGGTGTTCAACTTTACGCATCACTTAGATTATCTTTCAACAACGGTGGAGCCGAATGAGGCCGCGCAGAATATATTATAATAATACGAGCTTTTTGGATCTGTTATTCAATACGCTGGTTGGTTTTGTTTTGTTGTTTATTATCGCATTTTTGTTGATCAACCCGAGTATCAAAAAAGCGGATATCAAGACCAAGGCCGAGTTCGTCATCACCGTCACATGGAGCGACAACAGTCAGGACGATGTCGACACCTGGTTGCAGGACCCGGCCGGCAACATATTGCACTTCAGACAAAAAGACGTTGGTCTGGCGCATTTGGACAGAGACGATCTCGGAAAACTGAACGACACCATTACGCTGGATGACGGCAGCCGGGTTGAATACCCCCATAACCAGGAGCTTACTACCATCAGAGGGTTTCTCCCCGGAGAATGGGTGCTCAATGTTCACATGTATAAAAAACGGGATGCGAATCCGACTCTGGTTGAAGTGCGCATAGACAAACTCAATCCAAAAGTTCAGACAATTTTTTATAAAAAAATCGTGATGAATAGCAGATGGGAAGAAGTCACCGTAACCCGGTTTGTCATGACCAATCAAGGCGATATCATCAACTGGGATGATCTTCCCAAGAAGCTGTTGATGCGGGCTTCACTGTCAAGACGTGCGGTTCGTGTGGGATGAGCCGGGTTGCTGGAATGACCCGCGCTGAGGGGTTTTAAATGGGTATATGGTCCGGCTATATTGGTTTGACAATTGCTTTTGTAATTATCGCTGCAATTGTTTTGTGGTTTGCAATACGCACGCCCGGTCAGATCATAATCAAGGCACTGCTGATTCCCGTCGCAGTATGGTATGGTCTGGTATTATATTACGCTGTACCGAATTTGATGGGCTGGCCGATATCAGAATCCATTCCCGATAACAGTCAGGTTTTGGCCATCCGCATCCAGGAACCCGATCCGAAGGAAAATGATCCGGGGGCCATTTATTTCTGGCTCAATATCAAGCCCGATTCAAAAAGTTTCGAACAAACCCTCAAAGCTCAGCT
>WOR8_10003223_pt1 | contig 15952 bp, 13 predicted proteins | sample DeeMarSeWOR38_10_FD_19890 | JGI IMG/M metagenome (IMG submission 19890) | reverse complement strand
TGTGCTACTCATTGAGCGAAGCAGATGTAGATGAAACCTTGAATATCTTCAACGATTCGGTCAAAGCCGTAAAGAAATAATCAGCATCCCAAATTTATTTCAGAGTCACAGTTGATCAACTGTGACTCTGAAATATAATAATTTCTCAAGAGGGCAAAGGCGATATGGCCTTAGATTAGGAGAGCATATTTTATGTATTCCGAAACACCAGATATTATTTCTATCTCTTCACATCATAAGATAAACGTATTGAGTGAGTCCGAATTAGGAACGTTAAAAAACGGGACGTTGCAGCTTTTGTCAGAAGTAGGCGTACATTACCCAACAAAAAAAGCGTTGACAATCTTTGCGGATCACGGCGCGGATGTCGATTGGGAAAACGAAATTGTACGTATATCTCCTGAATTGGTAAAAAAAGCGATGTCCACAGCGCCGCGCAGTTTTGTATTAGGAGGCCGTGAAAAACGATTTGACCTCACCCTCGATGGACGCGCATCTTACCTGACTACAGACGGCTGCGGGGTGCATGTGATTGATCCTGAAACCAGGCAGCAACGCGCCTCTCGAAAAGCTGATGTCGCTATGATGGCTCGTGTGAGCGATGCATTGCCGACGGTTAGTTTTTTCTGGCCACTGGTGAGTGCCCAGGATCATGGAAAAACAGCTCCCTTGCACGAATGCCATGCCGGACTGACGAACACCTTGAAACATGTGCGCGGTGGAACTACCGTTCACCCCAAGCTTGCTCCCGCTATTGTTGAAATGGCGACCGTCGTTGCTGGCAGCGAAGAAGAACGACGCCGCAGGCCGCCAGTCTGCGCCAATATCTGCACCATTGCACCTTTGACCCAGGATGCGCACGGGATTGAAACCGCATTGATTTACGCGGAAGCCGGCATTCCGCAAAGCTTTATGGCCATGCCTACCATGGGCTCTACAGCCCCGGCATCTGTTTTGGGAGCTATGGTTTTGGGCGATACCGAAGTGATCAGTGCGATGGTACTGATGCAGTTGGCTCACCCCGGCGCGCCGGTTTTCCATTCGATTATCACTTCGCTCATGAACCCGCGCACAGGTGGGTATATTGGCGATGTGCCCCTCCCGGTATCCCTGATTGCAGTGCAGCTTGCGCATGCCTGGAATGTGCCCAGTTTGGGTGGAGGCTCGTTTAGCAGCGATGCACCTGATATCGGCTGGCAATCTGCCTTTGAGGCAGGCTTTGGCAGTGTGCAGATTCCCCTGGGTGGCGGGGAGCTTTGCGGTTACATGGGAATGATGAATTCTTCCATGAAACTTTACCCGGAGCAAATTATTCTTGACTCCGCAATTGCCATGGATGTGTATGATACCTACAAAGAGTTTGAGTTTAAGGATTTGGATGTTTCCCTGGATGTAATCAAAGCAGTCGGCCCACGCGGTCATTATTTGCGTGAAAAACATACGCGCAAGCATATTCGTGACTTTCACTATTCGCCTATCTTCCGCCAACTGGATGCTGACGGCAACTTGCGCGAACCACGTGATGTGGCGATTGATGAATTCAAAAGGATTTATGACACGCATCAACCGGAACCCCTACCTGCTCACGCTATAAATGAGATGGACAAAATCTTGGCAGCAGCCGATAAAACAGCCGAAAACCTGAAGGATTAGTCAGATGTCAAAACAAGAAGCAGAACAATCGAACAAACTTCCAACGCAAGCGAAAGTTGTCATCATTGGCGGAGGGGTGATCGGATGCAGTACAGCCTATCACCTCGCAAAACTTGGCTGGAAGGATATCGTTCTTTTGGAGCGCGCCCAACTCACCGCAGGCACCACCTGGCACGCAGCCGGGCTGGTCGAAGCAGGTGGTTTTTTCGATGAGACCACCATTGAAATGGCGAAATACACACTAGAACTTTATGCATCCCTGGAAGAGGAAACCGGTCTGTCAACGGGGTATAGGGATGTTGGGATGTTGGAGTTTGCAACTTCCCAATCATGGTTGGAGGGGCATCGTCGCATCACTGCCTTTGCGCAGCGGTTCGGTGTGCCGATGGAGGAGATTCCCCCTGAGAAGGTGAAGGAATTGTGGCCGCTTGCAAAAACGGATGACATTTTGGCAGGTTTCATCACCTCATCGGATGGTCGCGCCAATCCCGTCGATGTGACGCTGGCGCTGGCGAAAGGCGCCCGAATGCGTGGGGTGCAGATTTTCGAAGAGACTTCCGTTGTCGACTTTGTAAAAGATGGAAAACGGATTACGGGCGTGGTTACGGATAGAGGCGAGATCAAGGTCGAGTACGTGGTCAACTGCGGGGGGATGTGGGCGCGCCAACTTGGGAAGTTGGCTGGGGTCAATATTCCATTGCAGCCTGCAGAACATTATTATCTGATCACGGAACCCATTGAAGGGGTCAATATAGAACTGCCTGTCCTTGTCGATTTGGAAAAATATGCTTATTACCGGGAAGAGACGGGAGGCATCCTGCTTGGGCTGTTCGAGCCGGTTGCCGCTCCCTGGGCACTGGACGGTATCCCCAAGGATTTTACGTTTGGTGAGATCAATCCCGATTGGGATCGCATGATGCCGTATATCGAAACAGCGATGGAGAGAGTTCCAGTGCTAAAAAACGCTGGGATACACAAGTTCTTCTGCGGCCCGGAAAGTTTCACCCCCGATCTCGGCCCGATGATGGGGCTGGCCCCGGAACTAGACAATTTCTATGTTGCGGCAGGCCTGAACTCGCTGGGAATTTTGCTGGGTGGCGGCGTTGGTAAGGTGATGGCGCAGTGGATCGCGGATGGCGTGCCAAACGTGGACATCACCGGCATCGATATCGCCCGGATGCAGCCTTTTCAGGGAACGCCCAATTATTTGAAAGATCGAATCACTGAAGTGCTTGGCTTTTTGTTTGAAGAAGGATACCCGAACAAGTATTTTAAAACGGCACGGAATGTGCGCAAGTCTGCTTTCCATGACCGGCTTGCGGCTGCAGGAGCCTATTTTGGCGAGTACGCTGGCTGGGAATACCCGGATTGGTTCGCCCCGGAAGGCGTCGAGCCGAAGGTCGAATATTCCTGGGGACGGCAAAACTGGTTCGAGTACAGTGCTGCGGAACACCGGGCGGTTCGTGAAAACGTGGCTATGCTGGATTATTCTGTCATGGGGAAACTCCTGGTGCAGGGCCGGGATGCGGAGAAGTATCTCAATCGTATTTGCGCGAATAATGTGGCAGTTCCGATTGGACGCTGTGTCTATACACAATGGCTGAACGAAACCGGCACGATCGAGGCCGACCTGACCGTAACGCGCCTGGCCGAGGACCAGTTCCTGATCTTATCTGGGGATGCCACCCTGCCTGCTGTACAGGCTTGGCTGCGGAGGCATATCCCTGCGGAAGCGCATGTGTTTGTCACCAACATCAACTCGGCCTACAGCGTCCTGAATATCCAGGGACCGAACTCCCGCGCTTTCTTGAGCAGCGTCACCCATGCCGATATGTCGAACGAGGCCTTCCCATACCTGACCTCGCAGGAAATTGATGTTGGCTATGCCCTGGTTAGGGCTATCCGTGTGACTTACATGGGAGAGTTAGGCTGGGAGCTTTACATCCCAACCGAGTTTTCGCTGCATGTTTTCGACACCCTTGTGGAAACAGGTGCGGAATTTGGCCTGAAACATTTCGGGGTTCAAGCATTGACTTCCCTGCGGCTTGAGAAGGCCTATCGTGACTATGGTGGAGATATTGATAATACGGATGACCCGCTAGAAGTAGGTCTGGGGTTCTTTGTTGATTTTGAAAAACCAGGCGGCTTTATTGGCAGGGAAGCCCTCTTGCGCATCAAGGAAGAAGGGTTCAAATACCGAATGGTACAGTTCCTGCTTGATAATCCCGAGCCTTTGCTGCATGGCGGCGAAGTCATCTACGGGGATGGCAAGGTTGTCGGGCATCTTATGGCTGGCGCGTACGGGCACACGTTGGGCGCGGCGGTCGGCGTTGGCCCAGTGGAAAATGATGGGCAGGTCGTTTCGGTGGATTACGTTAAGAGCGGCACGTATGAACTCGACATCGCGGGGGTGCGCTATCCTGCCAAAGCTTCACTGAGGCCGATGTACGATCCAAAGCTGGAAAGGGTGCGTCGCTAAGGCGGTAATATAGAGGAGAGATGGAAATGTCGGCAGAAGAAAAGAAGCGCTTGATTGATAATTTGACTGAAGCCCACCTTGCTCTTCGGAAGATGCTGGATGAGGTCGATCCGGAAATGCCTGTTTATCATGATACAAGTTGGCGGGTCAGGGATATTGTGGGGCATATTGCAACCTGGAATTGGGAAACTTCAAAATCTTTGCGTGCTTACCAGGCAGGGTCAGAATACCTAATCCCTAATCTTGATGAGGAAGAAGTCGAATTTAACGAAAGTGCAGTTTTAGAGCAACAAAAGTTATCAATTCAACAGATTCTAGAAGAATTTGAAACGGCGTATGATGAGTTCAAGAAAGCTATTCAGGAAACCCCGGATGACCAATTTCCTGGAAACATGCTATACCCCTGGGGAGACGAGCGCGGAAGCATTACACAGTTGGTTGAATATATGATCGAACACGCTGTTGAGCATCAAGATGAGATGACAAAAGCGGCGCAGGGAGTACAAGGGGAATGATTTAGCTATCTCAACGAGTTAGGAGATTTAATTGTGGCCGAGAATACTAGGGAGTTAGGTAAAGTTAAGTTGGTCCAGGTCCAGCCTTTCGGGCTGATCATCGAGGCGCCATCGGGTTACTTTTACGATGTATCTCGGCGAGTTGAAGTAGAGAAGCTGATCATCACATCGCTAGGCATTGAGGCTACAACAGCCAGCGGTGAAAACGTGCTCGACATCCACCACATAAACCACCCTGGTAAAGAATACGATGACGACGACCTTGTTTGTATTGGCTTCACATCTCATTATGCAGCCATGAGAGAACGTTTTGGTGAGCATTTGGTAGATGGTACCGCAGGCGAAAACATCATTATCGAATATGATCAGGAAGTTTGGATGGATGATCTTGGGGAGCAAATTGCAATTGAGAATGCCGAGACGGGAAAAAAGACAATGCTGGACGTTTTAAGCTTTGCAGCTCCTTGCGAGGAGTTCAGCCATTTCGTTGCCAATCATCAACATGAGAAACTCCCTGCAGCCGAGTTGAAATCCACACTTCAATTTCTAAATAATGGTCGCCGCGGCTTCTTGCTGGTATTGAGTAACGGCCAAGAAACAGTGACTGTTCAAGCGGGAGATCGGGTGTTTGCGGTTCACGAAAGGAAATAACATGAATGCGAATCTGGTTCTGAAAAATGCTTCTGTCTATACGGTTGATAAAGAGCGCACTTGGGCGCAGGCGGTCGCAATTGCTGATGACAAAATCATCTTCGTGGGTACAGATGCGGACGTTGAAACTTATATCAAGTCAGACACGATTGTCATGGATCTGAATGGAAAAATGGTGCTGCCTGCTTTTGTAGATAGCCATATGCACCCGGCCCAGAGCGCTCATTTGTACCAGTATCAACTAGGCTTGTTCAACGTAACCGGCAAGGATCAGATCAAAGCATATCTCAATGCCGTCCGTGAATTTGCAGAAAAAAACTTGGATTTGCCGTGGATCATTGGCGGCGGTTATTCGCGATCGGCATTTGATGAAGTTGGCCCGCGAAAAGAGTGGTTAGATGAGATCGACGCGGAGCGCCCGATCGCCATTACATCCAAGGATGGGCATTCGATGTGGGTAAATTCCAAAGCTCTGGAATTGGCTCATATCACCAGAGATACCCCTCAACCGGAGGAAGGCGTTATCAAACAAGATCCCAAAACCGGGGAACCTTCGGGGTTACTCCAGGAACCGGGGGCTATGAATCTTGTTAGCCGCCTCATGCCAGAACCTCCAAAGGAGCAGATCAAGGAGTCGCTGCTCTGGTTACAGGGCTGGCTCAACGCAAAGGGGATCACAACTACCCATGAGGCGATGTTAGGCATAAATGAGCGCCATATCTATGAAGCTTATGATGAACTCGCACGGGCAGGCAAGTTGACGGTACGTTATCGCGCCTCATGGAATATTTCGCCAGAGGGTGATGTTATGGCACAGGTCGATCAGGGGGAAACGCTAGCAAAACTATTTTCCCACCCACATTTCAGGGCGCATTCTTTCAAATTCTTTGCGGACCATGTCATCGAAGAAGAAACTGGTTATTTGTTGGAACCTTATGCGCATCGGGATGATGACTGGCACGGCATTAAAGTGTGGGATGATGATATTCTGCGGAAGGCCTTTTCCAAAATAGATGCTGCAGGTTACCAAATTCACGTGCATGTTATTGGAGATGCTGCTGCACAATACACCTTGGATGGACTCGAAGCGCTCATTGATGTAAATGGAAAACGAGATTCTCGTCACTCATTTGCCCACCTGCAGTTGGCGCTACCGGAGGACATTCAGCGTATAGGTAACTTAGGCATGAGTGTCCACACAAGCCCCTACTGGATGAACATGGATGACTACTTCTGGAAGTTGAACCTGCCATATCTGGGGCGTGAACGCGCTTTCAACAAGCAGTATCCTTTCAATAGCCTATTTGAAGCTGGAGCCAATGTAACAATTGCCAGTGATTTCTGGGTTACTGAGCCCAACTGCTTGTTAGCCATCTATTGTGGCATGACCCGCCAGATCCCTCAAGCGATCTTTGATGATAGATATGGTGCGGAATTACCTAATCGCTGGGTTTCAGATCCCCATGCTAAGCTTGAAGATGGTGATGTTGGGGTGCTACCACCGCTTGATGAGCGGGTGAGTCTCGAAAATATGATCGTTGCCTCTACCCTGAACGGCGCATATGCGAACTTTCTGGATGAGTATATCGGTTCTATCGAAGTTGGCAAACTGGCTGATCTGATCGTTCTTGATCAGAATCTTTTTGAAGTTGGAACTGAAGAAATACCTGAGACCAAAGTTGATATGACCTTCTTTGAAGGCCAGCAGGTCTATTCGGCAGAGGAGTAAAGAAAACTATTATGAAATATTTTTCCCACTCGCATAACCGAAGCCAGAATCTCAGACCGCCTGATCTTTATGAGTATTTTGTTGATAATTTCTGGTTCAAAACGATTGACATAGAGAATCTAAAAATTAACGAACCCCTACGCGGAAGTCATAAAGCAGATGTGGTCATTATTGGAGGTGGGTATACGGGGCTTTCGTCCGCCTATAATATCAAGAAAAAATTTCCAGAAAAGAAAATTGTGCTGCTCGAGGGAGCCTTTTGTGGATATGGCGCCAGCGGCCGTAATGGTGGTTTTTGCATTGCCACCAGCTTGCTGAATTGGGACGAGAAAGACCCAGAGCGTCGTGAAAAAGATGTGAAGGTTTCATTTTATGGTTTAGAACAGATTAAAAAGGTAATTGCAGAACACGGGGTGGATTGTGACCTACGAGAAAACGGGATGCTTGAAGTTGCCATGAACGACAGGCAGATCCGAAGATTGGAAGAGTTTCAAAAAGATCTCAAATCATTTGGCCTGGATTCAACACTCTTAGAAAGAAAAGAGCTGGAAGCTGAGATCAAATCACCTCTTTTTGTTGCGGGATTACATCAGCCTTATGGTGCCACACTTAATCCAGCCAAGCTTGCTCGTGAGATGAAGCGCGTCGTTGAAGAGATGGGCGTGGAGGTTAGAGAACGTACTGTTGTAACCCGAATCACACCTGGAAAAATTAACCACGTAGATACCGAACTGGGAGATATTCAAGCCCCGATCATGATTCTGGGCGTCAATGCGTATGCTAATAAACTCGGCTTTTTCAAAAACAGGGTTTTTCCCGTTGGTGTTTTCCAGATTGCAACTGAACCACTCAGCAAGGAACAGTGGGAATCTGTTGGCTGGGGAAATCATCAGGGCCTATCTGACATGCGAACAATGTACAGTTACAGCATTCCTACCACTGACGGCCGCATTCTTATGGGTGGGCCAGACTTCGTATATTATGATTATGATGCCTTAAGTTCTGGCAATGATAAAACTGTCACGAAGCGAGTAACGGCGAATCTATTCTCGTTTTTTCCCCAACTCGAAGGGCTGCGCATAGATCATGCCTGGGGTGGAACAACGGCTTATACCCTAGGCCGCGTCCCAACTGTGGGAGTGATGGGAGATCATAAGAATATATACTTTGCTTCGGGCATGGCTGAAGGAGTGCCATCTACACAAACTTCCGGGCGCATGATCGCAGATATGATGGCAGGCGAATCAAATGAGTTTACAGAGCATTTTATTGTCAATCGGAAAATTCCATATGCTGGGCCTAAAATATTGCGCGGACTTTTTGGGCGCAGTGTCAAGTGGATGATGGAAAAATTTGATTATTCACCAATTCATTAAAATCAGGGCTGTCGCTCATACAGGCATGAAAGCCTGAATACGAGGTGCAGCCAATTTGTTTTGCAAGTAATCACTAAACAAATCATCTTTCAAGTTTGAAGCAGAAGCATACCAACTGTCAAACAAGATGCATTGCGCTTTGATCTTCTTGGCAAATACTGCATTGACAACCATATCAGCAAAATGGTCGTTCTTGATTTTGCCATCCTGATTCGGCGCATAAACACGATAGTCAATTGGGGAAAAGTCTTGCTTTACTCCAGCACTATGCGCCAAATTTACTACGCCATTTCCTCGCACCAGATCATATTCTGCACCGCTGTATTGCGGTTTTACCAGTTCGATAAAACTTAAGTAACGCTTATCTTGCACGCTGTCATCTATCAGCATACAGGCTTCAGGGTTGGCTTTGATCATGCCTTCAACCAGCGTCCCATAAGCCGCGCGCTGTGTGACGCTCGTTATTTAGATAGTCTGTGATCATATCATGGCTGACATTATCCAAATGCTCGGCAAGATTTTATCCCGTGTAATTGCAATTGTGCAAATCAGATATTCCACGTACTGTTGTTTGGCTATCATGCGCACATGCTATCATCTGATTCACCAAGCGAAAGTTCTGAAGTAAAAATGTATAGAATATGCTGAAAATTCATCTGCAACTTTATTCGATCTTGCGAGAAAAGCTGCCACCTGAATCAAACGGGCAGGCTGAGTTGCAGTTAAAAGATGGAGCAAATTTGCAAAACCTGTTCGATAGGCCTTCTTGACGAGATGTGCCGATTAGGCTATAATTGCGCACTAGATTGTCGTATTCGGAAATATAAATAAAAAAAATGTATAAAATCGACAAGATTGATTTGGATATCGTCAACTCACTGCTCGAAGATGGGCGTAAGTCTGCAACGGAGATTGCCCGTCAAATTGGTGATATTTCCGAGCGCACAGTTCGCTACCGCATTGATCGTATGGTGGAAGAAGGGATTATCCGTATCAGTGCTATTGTAAGTCCACAGGCATTTGGCCTGGATACATATGCCGATATCTGGATAGAAGTAGAATCGGACAAAATCCTAGAAGTGGCTCAAAAAATGACGGAATATGAAAACGTAACATACGTAGCATCATCCCTTGGTGAAGCCGATGTCAGTATCCAGGTAGTCGCCAAAAACACTGCAGAAGTTTACCAATTTGTAACTGAAGTAGTACGAAAAGTTCCTGGTGTTAGAAAAACAGTTACATCAATTGTTCCTAACATCGTTAAGGATATTTATCAGTGGCGAATTCCGGATAGTGTAATCGAAAATGTTGATGGATAACATACCAAACGAGATGAGACGGTAATGGGTCGATTTGACTAAAATGCGCGCAATAAAGCCTTCTTAATATAATATTGATCGCGTAACCAGCAAAGTTTGAAGAGGTTTTCATGCCACAATCTGTCGATAATGCACTTGCATACTCAAGTCAATGGCTGGATATCATCTCCCAGGATGCGGTTGATGAGACACAGGCCAAATGGATCATCACCGAGTCTAAGTACAACTTTGCCGAGCATTTCAACAAAGGTTGGTTGGATTACCGTAAGTCTGTGACTGAAGCAGGCGATTGGGCGGCGGTCGAATGGACGGGTTCTGGCGCAGTGTTCAAGGATGTGCTGGGGCGCGAATATTTGGACTGCTTGGGTGGGTATGGCATGTTCAACCATGGTTGGAGCCATCCGGATGTGGTTGCGGCCGTACGTGCCCAATTGGAACGCACCCCTATGCCCAGCCAGGAATTGATCGACCCGTTGCGCGGCGTGTTGGCGCGCATGATGGCTGACATTACCCCCGGCAACTTGAAATATAGTTGGTTTGCTGCCAGCGGTACTGAGGCTATCGAGGCTTCCATCAAGATCGCTAAATTGCATACCAAAAAACCTGCCTTCATCGTTGGTGTCAAGGCTTTCCACGGCAAGACGATGGGCTCACTTTCCATGCTCGGCAAATCTGATTTCCGACAGCCGATGGGGATGCTGTATGGCGGCCCGGTATACCATGTTCCTTTTGGCGATGCGGAAGCGGTGGAGAGGCAATTGGATATCTGTAACAATATTGGTGTTGGCGTGGCCGGCGTGCTCTTTGAACCTATCCAGGGTGAGGCGGGTGCGATCGTCCCCCCAGATGACTTCTGGCCGCGCATCCGCGAAGCCACGCGCCAATATGGCACCCTGCTGATCGCGGACGAAGTGCAAACGGGTCTGGGCCGAACAGGGAAGTTGTGGGGCGTCAATCATTGGGATGTCGAGCCGGATATCATTGCCGTGGCTAAATCTCTCGGGGGTGGCGTGATGCCCATCAGCGCAGTGTCCACCACAGAAGAAATCTTCCAGCCGCTGATGTACCCAAATCCGTTCATGCATACCACCACTACAGGCGGCGGCGCGCTGGCTTGCTCCGCGGCAATTGCCTCCATCCATGTCACTTTACGTGACAAGCTATGGGAGCAGGCCGCTCAAAAAGGTGAGTATCTTATGCCAATGCTCCAGGAACTGGCGGGGAAATACCCACAAATTTTCGAAGGGATTACAGGGAAAGGACTGTTGATTGGTATGCACTTTAGAGCCTCTGAAACTGGCTATAAAGTTGCGGCGGAGTTGTTCAAACGGGGCGTTTTGGTGGCAGGCACGTTGACCAGCGCGCAGACCATCCGCATCGAACCGCCGCTCGTAATCGAGTATGCGCAAATTGATGAAGTGTTGAACCGCCTGTCTGATGCGGTAGCGGAAGTGAGCAAGACTCTCTAATCTTCAAATCAGTTCTGAAGGAAAAAATGACCACATTATTTGAAACTCAATTCAAATCTCGCACCACAGCTTCCCAGTCCATGTTCGAGCGCGCCAGCCGGCATTTGCCTGGCGGGGTGGCTGGAAACGGAAAATTCCTGGCCCCGTACCCTGTTTATGTCAAACAGGCACAGGGGGGCGAATTCGTTGACCTGGATGGCAACCGTTACATCGACCTATTGATGGGTGGCGGGGTTCACATCCTCGGTCACTCATCTGAGGTTGTAATGAGCGCAGTCGAAGCCCAGTTGCGCCTGGGCACGCATTACTACATGGCTGCCGAGGCAGAGGTTATGCTGGCCGAAAAGGTCAACCAGTTGATGCCACATATCGAGATGGTGCGCTTTGTCAATACCGGTTCCGAGGCCACGCAGATGGCTCTACGCGCTGCGCGTGCCTACAGCAAACGAGACCGTATTGCCAAATTCGAGGGCAACTTCCACGGTCAGCATGAAGCGGTATTGATCAGCACCCTCGGCGCGGAAGGACCGGATACCGAACCAGTTTCCCGTGTGGACAGCGCCGGTGTTCCCCGCACCATACGGGACAACGTGCTTGTCTTGCCGTACAACGATGCTGACCGCACCGTTGAGCTAATTTCCCGGCACGCCGAGGAACTGGGCGCCGTCATCTTGGAGCCGGTTTCGGCCTTTGGGTTGGGCGTGGTCGAGGCGCACCCCGAATTCTTGAAGGCATTGCGCGAAGTGACGGCTAAGTATGAAATCCCGTTGATCTTTGATGAGGTAGTGACCAATTTCCGTCTCGGTCTGGGCGGCGCGTCCGAATATTTCGGCGTCACGCCTGATTTGGTTTGCTTGGGCAAGATTATCGGCGGTGGCTTTGCCATCGGCGGTTACGGCGGCAAACGCGAGATCATGGACAAAGTCGTCACGCCCAAGACTGGCTTGTGGAACCTGACCGAGCAGATTTTCCAGTCAGGCTGCTTTTCAGGAAATCCAATTTCGATGGTGGCCGGGTTGGCTGTACTGAACGAACTAGAGAAAGGCGAAGTTTATCCACATATCAACGATATCGCTGAGAAACTGCAAAACGGCATCACGGAAATTGGCGAGCGCTTGGGTTACCCGGTATTGGTCAACCGCGCAGCGTCCTTCTTCCAAGTGCATTTTGGGGTGGGGAAGATTACAAACAAACGGGAACAACTCAATGCAGACAAGAAAACCGCTGATTTGTTCCACTTTGGAATGCGGGCAAACGGCGTAATGGCCAGTTCACATCCTTTGTTTGTTTCGAACACACATACCGACCAGCATGTGGATGCGGTTTTGGAAACTGCCGAGCGAGTGTTGCTTGAAATGAAATCGTGAACTTGTCATGTTTACCTCTAAATAGTTGGAGTTGGCATGAGTGAAATTGCAGTTGAACTTCAAGATGTCGTCAAGCGATTTCCCACACCAGAAGGTGGGGAGGTGTTTGCCGTCAATCACGTCACCATGCAGATTAAAAATGGTGAATTCTTTTCGATGCTGGGATCTTCTGGTTGTGGAAAGACAACCTCCCTGCGTATGATCGCTGGTTTTGAGTGGCCTACGAGCGGGGAAGTGTTTATCGATGGCGTGGCACAAGGGCATGCACCTCCGTTCAAGCGCCCGGTGAATACCGTGTTTCAAAGCTATGCCCTCTTCCATCATATGACCGTGTTCCAAAATGTAGCATTTGGCCTGGAAATGGACGGGGCGGGGAAAGATGAAATTAAAAAGCGCGTAGGGCATGCACTTGAAATGGTGCAATTGACCGGCATGGATAGAAGATATCCCAGGCAATTATCGGGTGGGCAGCAGCAGCGTGTAGCCCTGGCCCGGGCGATTGTCAAAACGCCGGACGTTCTGTTACTTGATGAGCCTCTGGGGGCTCTGGATTTGAAATTACGCAAAGAAATGCAGCTTGAGTTGAAAGCATTACAACAAAAGTTGGGTATTACATTTGTATATGTTACTCATGATCAGGAAGAAGCTTTAACTATGTCTGACCGCATCGCGGTGATGAGCCAGGGCAAGATGCTGCAAATGGGTCCGCCAGTGGAAATTTACGAACGCCCTAATTGTAAGTTTGTGGCTGACTTCATCGGTACATCCAATTTCCTGGAGGGAGTAGTCAAATCATTGGAAGAGGGCACTGCAACAGTCTTTGTCTCCGCTTTGAGTGCGGAAATTCGCGGGATCGTTTCGGGAAATTTATCTGTTGGTGAAACGGTGGCAGTTTCCGTTCGTCCAGAAAAGATCCGCCTGGCAGAGAAAGCGATGATGAACCAGAATTGTTTTGAAGGCACGATCGATCTCGTCACATATATTGGATCAGATACACATTTGCATATAAAGGTCAATGACCTCACGCTGAAAGTCTGGGAGCAGAATAAGATCTCCAGTCTTGATCCTGCGGCGTATTACACTGTCGGGCAGAAAATCTGGCTAACGTTGTTCCCTGAGAACACTTTAGTGATGGCGAACGAGTAGGTGCCCATGTTGAAACGATTACGAGAAAATAAGGCTTCGCAAGGGACATTGCTAATCACACCGACGTTGATTTTTATGATCGGTTTGTTGATTATCCCATTGCTGCTTACATTGGTAATCAGCTTTGGGCAACGTGCGCCGGATGGAACTGTGATTTATGGTTTTTCACTGGACAATTACATTCGCATTTCCGGTATCCGCACGGAATGTGAAAATGGGGCAGCGATTTGTTTCGATCCTATCTATGCTGATATATTAACTCGATCTCTAACTCTGGCGTTCAACACCACTGTGCTGGCGATATTGCTGGCTTACCCTTTGGCTTACTTTATAGCGCGCGCGCCAGCTAAGAGAAGAAATACTTTTCTTTTTTTAATTCTGGTGCCAATGTGGACCAACTTCGTTATTCGCGTGTATGCCTGGATGATGTTGTTACGTACACAGGGTGTGATCAACAGTGTGCTGGGTTGGCTGGCGGGGCTGGTGGGGATTCCATTCACACCTTTTGAGATGCTCTATACGCCGGGCGCGGTGCTGGTTGGTATGGTCTACGAGTTCTTGCCTTTCATGATCCTACCGCTGTATACCTCATTGGAAAAAATTGACCTTCCGCTCTATGAAGCTGCAGCAGACTTGGGCGCAAATCAGATTCGCACTTTCTTGCGCGTCACATTGCCGCTTTCGATGCCGGGCGTAGTTGCAGGAACAATTTTAGTCTTTGTGCCGGTGATGGGAACGTTTATCGTTTCAGACTTGTTGGGTGGGCGACAAATTGTCTTGGTTGGTAACCTGATCCAAAACCAGTTCCTGATTGCGCGCGATCCGACTTTCGGCTCAGCAGCCTCGTTGGTCTTGATGGCTATGACGCTGATCGTGACATATTTATACACGCGCAAGTTCGGTTTTGGCGAGGAGATTGTAGCCGCATGATCCCGCATTTTCCTTTCACTTACAATGAAAAATGCAGGGTGACCCTGCAAATCACCATTGTTCAGAAAAGGATGTGCGGGATGATACCGTACATTTCATCCCATTTAATCGGAAAAGAGTGTTTGGGATGAACCCGCATCGCCGTTCTCCCTTCGTATTGATTTCCACGGCACTCGTATATTTCTTCCTGTATGCGCCGATTATTGTCTTGATTATCTTCGCTTTCAATTCATCACGGACCAATGTGCTCTTCGGAGGCTTTATTGCAAATTACGGCCCCTTGGAAATGGACGGCAGCACGGTGGTACAGAGTCCCTGCGGCCCGTTCCATTGGTTTTGTGAATTGGCCAAGAATTCGGAAGTAATGACCGCTACTAAAAATACGCTGACAATTGCTACCATTTCAACATTGACATCCACAATCGTAGGCACAATGGCGGCTTTGGCCTTGCAACGCTATAACTTTCGTCTCAAATCTTTTTCGCAACTCTCATTGTATATTCCAATTGTCATCCCTGAAATTGTTATGGGTATTGGGATTTTAGTGCTGTTCAGTCAGCTGTTTTCACTATTGAATGATTCGCTTAGCCTGGCTGGTGATGCGCGTTTGACCATGGGTTTATCAACGGTAATCGTTTCACATATTGCTTTTAGTATTCCCTTTGTAACATTGGTTGTCCAGGCGCGTTTGCAAGGGCTTGACCGATCCGTTGAAGAAGCTGCTATGGATCTGGGTGCCAATGAGTTAACCACCTTCTGGCGTGTTACTTTGCCAACCATTATGCCAGGTGTGCTCTCCGGCGCGTTACTGGCATTTACTCTCTCCTTGGACGATTTTGTCATTACATTCTTCACAACCGGTCCTGGCGCGTCCACGTTGCCAATCTATGTTTATGGCTTGCTACGGCGTATTATCACGCCACAAGTTAATGCATTATCCACAGTTTGGGTGTTGGTTGTGTTCACTGTGGTGCTTGTGTCTCAGCGTCTTCAAAGTCGAGACACCTAGAGTCGTGTGTGTCGTCAGCGGTCGATCCGTTTGGCGCATCAATTTTTATTCTTCTAAAGGAGGAAGAAATGAGAAACAATCTTTGGAGAATGCTAGCTCTGCTTGTGATGGCAAGCATGCTACTGGTAGCCTGCGGTGGCCAACCGTCTGCTGGTGATGAAGGTGAGAAAGTCACTGCTTCAGGTTTTGTTTGCCCGGAACCCCAGACCCAGATAGAGGTCACTTCAAAAGAATTAAACCTCTTTGTCTGGACAGAGTACATCCCAACTGAATGGAAAGAATGCTATGAGTTGATCTATGATGTCAAGA
>WOR8_10005933_pt1 | contig 15955 bp, 18 predicted proteins | sample DeeMarSeWOR38_10_FD_19890 | JGI IMG/M metagenome (IMG submission 19890) | reverse complement strand
GGCGATAATGTCAAAGTCCACGTAAAGATAAGAGAAGGTGAAAAAGAACGTATCCAGGTTTTTCAGGGCGTGGTCATCAGCAAGCGCAAAGGTAATACCAATGCGACGTTTACCGTCCGCAAGGTTTCCTACGGTGTCGGAGTAGAGCGAATTTTCCCGCTGCACTCGCCGGCTCTCGATAAAATCGAGGTGGTGACGCGGGGCCGCGTCCGGCGGGCAAAAATCTACTACCTGCGCAAGCTTCGAGGAAAGGCTGCCAGGATCAAAGAGCGCCGTTTAACGTAATCCCAAAGGACCAGGAGTCAGTAAACAGAAGTCAGAATTCAGATGACGGATGATAACCTCTCAAAAGCAGGAGGCAGATTTCGATATTATTCTGAATTCTGTCTTCTGATATCTGACTACTGACATCTAATTATGGATTTGTGGTTTTTCGAAAAAAAAGCCACTGAAAAAGGTTATACAGAGATTGCCGGCATCGACGAGGCCGGCCGGGGTCCCCTGGCCGGTCCTGTTGTTTCTGCGGCAGTGATTCTACCGCCGGCCTTCTCGGTCGCCGATGTCATCGATTCTAAAAAACTGTCTGCGAAAAAACGTGTCGAGCTGTATCAAGAAATTTATGCTCATGCGGTTTCGGTGGGTATCGGTATCGTTGATCCGGCTGAAATCGACCGTATCAATATCTTGCAGGCTTCATTACTGGCCATGTCTATGGCCACGAATAATTTGCGCCCCCAACCCGAATGCCTGCTAATTGACGGGCCATTTCGGATTCCATCCCACCTGCCTCAGAAACCGATTGCCAAAGGAGACACATTGAGTATTTCGATCGCCGCTGCGTCGATTGTGGCCAAAGTCACCCGTGACCGGCTGATGGAAAGGTATAACGAATACTATCCGCAATTCGGTTTTTCCCAACACAAAGGATACCCGACCCGGGCCCACAAGGAGGCAATCCGCAAATTTGGATATTGTCCGATTCATAGACGGACTTTCAAAGGTGTCAAAGAATATCTTTAAAACGGACAACAAACAATTATAATGCGAAATCGACAACAAAAATTTGGGAAAAAGGGAGAGGCGCTGGCAGTCCACCGATTGAAAAAAGCGGGTTACAAAATTATTGAAACCAATTATCGCACTCAACTGGGTGAAATCGATATTGTTGCGAAAGACAACGATACCATCGTTTTTGTAGAGGTGAAATCCAGACGCTCGCTCCACTTCGGAAATCCCAAGCAGGCGGTAACGCTTCAAAAACAGAAAAAAATATCAATAGTCGCGCTTTATTATCTGAAGACCACCGGCCAGAGCAACGCCAAAGCCAGATTTGATGTGGTGACCGTAATTTCAAATCGGGACCAGTCCCGAGTTGAAATCATTAAAAATGCCTTTGAGCTCGCCTATGTCTGATCCGACCAAAACAGAAAAAATCGGAGTGCTCTACGTGGTGGCCACCCCCATTGGCAACCGGGAGGATATCACCTTGAGAGGGCTAGATATCCTACGGGAAGTCGATCTGATTGCCGCTGAAGATACCCGTAAATCCGGCAGCCTCCTGGCCTATTACCAAATAAAAAATCGTCTGATTTCATTCCATGAGCATAATGAGAAAAAGCGAACCCCGGAACTGATCGGCAAACTTTTAGGCGGAATGACAATTGCGCTGGTATCCAATGCTGGCACACCATTGGTTTCCGATCCCGGCTATCGTTTGATAGAAGCTGCCATTGCAAACAAAATCACGGTGACCCCGATTCCAGGAGTGACCGCCGCCACTGCTGCCATGAGCGTTTCCGGGATGCCCACCGATTCGTTTGTGTTTATTGGATTTGCCCCCAAAAAAAAGGGAAAACGACTGAATTTCCTCACTGAGCTGAGTGCGGAGCCCCGACCGCTGATTTTCTATGAATCTCCCAAACGAATGTTATCTCTATTGGCAGAGATTCTCTCCTGTATGGGTGATCGCAATGCGATGCTGGCCCGGGAAATGACCAAACTGCACGAAGAATTTGTAAGGGGAACCGTTTCGCAAATTTTAGAGACTATCAAGGCCCGCCCGGCCTTTAAAGGGGAATGCACCCTTCTGGTTGCGGGTGGTGAAGCCTCGGAACCGATTAACGCCGAAATCGTTAAGACCGAAATAAAAGCAGCATTGCAAAATGGCCAAAATGGCCTCTCCCAAATTGCCCGGGCCATTGCCCTAAAATACGGCCTTCCGAAAAACGAGGTCTATGCTCTGGCTTTAAAAATCAAAGGACTGAGCGATGAGGACTGAGGACCAAGCATGAGGCCAAGGTTCGAGGTCGAAAAATTCTATTAAGATGGTAAAGTCAACCCGAAATCCAAAATCCAAAATCCAAAATCATACCCTTTACCCGGTCATTTTAGCGGTACCGGATACGGCGAAGGCGCTAACGCCGAGGGAACGTGTTAAATTCCTCAGCCGGCATGCCCGGCGGGCCCTCGAGATGTCTGCTGAGAAAAGCAGCATTCGCCTCGAAGCGCTTGAACAGGATGAGCGCAACGCCCCCCTGCCCTTCAACGGCACGTACTGGTCGATTACCCACAAAAATGAATATGTCGGTGCGGTGGTCTGCCCGTCGCCGACCGGCATTGATATTGAAAAAATTTGCCGCCGGTCAGAATCTCTGTTTCGAAAAACCGCTGATGAAGCCGAATGGGCGCTGGCCGATAAGACCTTCACGACGTTTTTCCGCTACTGGACGGCAAAGGAAGCGGTATTGAAGGCTGCCGGTATCGGACTGAGAGACCTTTCAAAATGCCGGATTCGCCGGGTGCCGGGCCTGCATCATCTTGATGTCGAATACGATGGAAATAAATGGCAGATTGAACACAATTTCTTTAACAGCCACATTGCATCCATTGTCAAAAACGACTTCGTGATCGAATGGACGATTTGTTAAGGCTGCAGAGAAGCGCCGTTTTATTATACAGCCAGTGTCTCACTCAACCGTGTCGGGCGTCCAGTCTACCAGAAAGGCACCCGCTTCTTTGAGCTCAAAGTGGATTTGCCGAGCCATGAGACGGCCAAAGGCGATCGAACCGCTCCAGCCGACATCGAAGAGAATTGATGTCATGGTTTCGGTGCAAGGCTCGATGACAAGGTTTATTTTATTTGCCTTTCCCCCAAAATACCGGAGGGATGCCCGGTCTGGATCAACTTTTTTCTCTTCCAATTCAAGCGAGAGGGTTTTGCCGCTTTTTAGGACTGCTTGAATAACATCCTCATAATGAGCGATAAAATAACTCTCCCCCTTGCCTCCCCCCCGGTATGCAGATGCTGAAGGCGCAGCCCCACCGGCTGCTCCTCCAACTGCCTGAATGGCAATGGGAGACAAACAGCCACCCAGAATAGTCATGAAGATGATCGGTACGAACAGTGCAAGCGCGCGTCTAACTAAACGTTTCATCGTCAGTCTCCTCTAAAATATGAATAAAAAAATTAAATAAGGAAATATGCGCCGCAGCTTGCCAAGCCATAGCCGGTTCCTTATTTTCAAGGTTTAAGACCATTAATGGTACGCACATGAATCCTTTTTGCAGGTTAGACCGGTTGCCGAACAGGGCTTTGATTCAAATCGCCGGATGATCTTTATCAAGAAGAAGTCTGTATTCTGCTAAAGAAATATCCGGATTTGTCCCCAAAATATCATAACCGGCGGTGACGTCGCTTACCTGTTTATTGCGGTTTTAAAATCTTATAAATAATTGAAATAAAATAACATATAAAATTATGCCCGTTTCAGCCAAATCGGTATTTTTTTGACTTTTCGCCGCTGATAAGATATAAATTTATACAGTGTGTATTTGATCTGCGTACCATCCGCCGGATCTATGGAGGATAAAATGGAAGTCCTGGGTATTGATATTGGTTTTGGATTCACAAAAGCCACCAACGGCAAGGAAACCATGATTTTTAAATCGATTTTTGGAGATGCAGCCGAAATCCAATTTTGGGCGGATTTCGGTGAAAGCGCCTCCACAGATCACATTCATGTCACCATTGACGGCAAATCCTATTTTGTCGGCGACCTTGCCGAGCAACAGTCGAGTGTTTTGAATTTCACTTTGGACCAGGAACGGCTGATTGCTGACTATGTCAGAATTCTGGCCTTAACGGTTGCGGGACTTTTCTTTAATAATAATACCCCTATCAATGTGCCCATCAACGTCGTCTCCTCAATGTGCCCATCAACGTCGTCTCCGGATTGCCTATTGGTTATTTTAAACAAAATCATGAGCGCTTTAATGAAATTTTAACCGGTCATCACAGCGTGACATATCACTCCCATAACGGCAATCAGAAAACCCGAGAAATTTATATCAACAAAGTCCGCATGCTGCCACAGCCGTTGGGCAGCATATTAAATCAGTTGATGGATGATGATGGTAAAATAATAAATGGAGAACTGGCCGCCCAGAAAGTAGGCGTGGTCGATATCGGGTTTCGCACCACCGATTTCACGATCCTCGATCACCTGCGCTATATTGATCGCGGCAGCCGTACCGTCGATACCGGCATTTCAAAGGGATTCAGCGTGATTTCAAACAAGCTGAGAGAAAAATGCGGTGTCAGTGTCGAGCTATACCGCCTATACAAAGCCGCTGAGGAAGGCACCATAAAGATGCGCGGGCATGGTTTCTCTTTTGAAAAAATCAGGGATCAGGTCTATTCCCAGCTGGCGTCAACCATCGCCAACGATCTTGACCGGCTCTGGGCCGATGATTGGGATATCGATACCATCATCATGACCGGTGGGGGTTGCCGGGAGTTGGCCAAATATCTTCAGCCGCTCATTACCGGAAATGTCATACCGATTGATTCAAGTAAAGATCCGCGGCTCAACAATGTCCTTGGCTATGCCAAGTACGGCAGGTATATCTGGGGGGAAGCGGCTATCGAAAATCCCGCTGCAAAATCAGCCGGTGAGCAGAATCCCGAGCCGGCAACTGAAACCATCGAAACCATTGATGAGAATGAATTATCCCAAGTATAAACCACCTAAAGTGAGCGTCCCAAATTGAAAATTGGGGGATCACGTCTTTAAGCCGAAATGTTTCAGGGTCTGTTTCAATGGCCGCCCAAATAAAAAATCAAGCATTTCCAGGTCCAGTCCGCCCCGGGATACCACCAGTTTTCGAATTTCAATATCAAATTGAATAATTTCCGCAAGTTTCTGCCGGGCTTGACCGCCTTTGCCGCTGTTTATCGCGTTCACCAGTTTCTGAATGTTTTCGTAATTGCAGCGCGCTTGATGGTCTTTAATTATGCCCCACAGCCCTTCGATATCTGCGATCAGGTCTTCGCGCTTCAGGCGCTTTTGGGCATACAGATCTTCAAGCGCTTTGGTATCCCAGCATTTTAGGGCGCGACATTCAATCGGGCGGTTTTCATAGATGGTACATTCATTTTGTTTTTCATCAAAGAGAATACAGGTCCAGCTTTCGCCTTTGCCTTTTAATTTTATTATGTCGGAGCTGACCGGTTCCAGACACTGCCTGACATTGTCATAGGCCATTTCACCCTGGCGGATGGTATAAAGATATTTTGAATGGATCACGCCCTTTTCAATCAGCGCTTTATCGACAAGGTGAAATGACGGCCCGCCCTTTTTGCAGCAGGTGCCGCAACGACGGCATTCTAAAACGGGCTTTTTCTTCCCGGCCTCTGCTGTTGTGCTGGATCCTTCACCTTTATTTTGCGAAACTGAGTCCATAGTGGAAATATAGCAAAGTGAGCACCAATTCACAATTTTATTTGGAACACATAAAAATGGTCATTTGATTAACCAAGAAATTTGCATTATCATGTTGATGTCCTCTATTAAAGAAATACCTGAATTGATAATTTTCATGTCGCGGACCCGTCAAAAAATAAAAAATTTGATCCTGCATGCCGAACAGATAAAGGGAAAAGAATTTTCCCATGAATTTGAAGAAAATCCGCAGGTCTTTCCGATAATCGCCGAAATGGTTAAAAACCGGCAGTGCGAATTTCTAAAGCCTTTCAATATCCGTTTAAAGGCCTTCAGCGTTAGTGAAATTTTTGAGGTGCAGGGAACATTCCAGACCCGCATTCGCCTGTCCTGCAGCCGCTGCCTGAAAGATTTTGATACCCCATTGACGTCTGATTTTGAGTTAAGCTACACCAAAGAAATGCCGGGCCTTATGGATGTTTTCGATGAGGAAGAGATCGAGTTAAAAGTTGAGGAAATCGGAATGTTCTATTTCAAGGGAGAAGAGATCAATCTTCAGCAAGGGATCCAGGAGCAGGTCGTGATGGCATTCCCCTTGAAGCCCTTATGCGATGAAAACTGCAAGGGCCTGTGCCCGAAATGCGGGTCGGATCTCAACCAGGGAGATTGCGGGTGCAAACGTGAGCTCGGCGCCAATAAATTTGCTGTTCTTAAAAATTTAAAGCTGGATAAACCTTAACGCATGACGGCTTCCAAAAAATACTCAAGAAAAATTCTGCGGCATCCGGGAAGATTTATGTGGCGCGTGCTGAAGGGGTTCAAGCGCAATCAGGGTTTGCTGTTGTCCGGTGGTGTGGCCTACAATTCGCTGTTGTCTATTATCCCCATGCTGGCACTGATTTTAATCGGGCTTTCACAATTTATCGAGCAGGACAAATTATTAGAAATCATCATAAGGGAGCTGGAACTCATCGTCCCCGGGCACGCGGAACAAATCGCCGATGAGGTGGTGGCCTTCTTCGAAATCAGGCATTTTGTCGGTATCATTGGCATCGGTGTTATGCTGTTTTTCAGCTCCATGGCCTTTACCATGCTGGAAAACGCTATGTCGGTCATCTTTTACCACCGCATCAAAACCCACCGGCGCCATTTTTTGATCTCCGCCATTATTCCATACATCTACATGATTTTGATGGGCGTCGGGATAGTGATCGTAACGGTCATTGCCGGTGTGCTGGATGCCATCGAAGGTGAAACCCTGACCATCTTCGGCAAAAGTTTTGGTCTCGCATGGGCTTCGGGGATTGGGCTTTACCTGGTAGGGATCGCAGGCTTGATATTAATGCTGACATCATTGTATCTCGTCATGCCGGTCGGCCAGATTACCATTCGTCACGCACTTCTGGGCGGGACCACCGCCGCCATTCTGTGGGAGATCACCCGGCATGTGCTGGTCTGGTATTTTGCGAAACTCTCCCTGGTCAGCATCATATACGGTTCCTTTGCAACTGCGGTGGTGGTGCTGCTCAGCATCGAAATCGCCTCGATTATCTTTCTTTTAGGGGCCCAGGTGATCGCCGAATTTGAACGCGCCACTGAAGAGTTGGCCCAGGCTGAAAAAGAAAAATCAGTGACTGGTTAGGCAATCCAAGACAGCATATTCCGAAGCGCCGACGTTTTGAAAATGTATCCGGAAGAACCCGCCATTTTTTTGAAAAATAGTCCACAACCCGTCTGACATAAGCAATTCGACCCGAAATTATTTAAACAGGCGTTTCGCCTCTTTAATTATCCGACCCATTCAATTTGCCCGGGTTTTCTCTTCTTTTTTTTGCCTGAATTCTTTCACAATAAGCCGGTAGGCGATATAGTATTTATAGATATTGCTAACGTATTGCACCGTCTCTCTTCCGATTCGTCGAGACGCAATGATTTCCACGTTACGGAACCAGACGTTGGGGTTGAATCCGGATTGCTGGGCTTCCTGCCGAAGCTCGATGACCTTGCCGGGACCCGCATTATAGCTGGCAAATGCAAAGAGCATCTTATTGAGCGCGTCCATGGGTTCGTTTTTAAAATAGCGATCATAGAGAAACCGAAGATATTTGACTCCCGCATGAATGTTGTGCTCCATGACCTCTATTTTGCGTATATTGACATTGGGATCGGCAGCGGTGCTGGGCAGCAACTGCATGACCCCTATGGCGCCGGCCGGGCTGCGCTTGCTCTGATCGATGCCGGATTCCTGATAGGCCTGGGCGGCAATCATCAGCCAGTCAAAGTTGTATTGCTGCGAATAGCGTTTAAAAAAACCAACCGCACCTTTAAATCGTTGGAACTCTTTCTCGACCAGGGCGTTGCGCTTAAGTTGTTTATTCAGGTAGGTTTCAAATTCCTTGAGAAGCTCATAGGTCAGACCGCGCTGGTCGGCACCATCCAGAAAATAAAATGTCTTGCTGGGGGGCACCAGGGCCCGGATCAGATGTCTTTCAGCCATCCCATCGAAATCACCGGACCATTTCTTCCCCAGTTCCAAATCGGATCCAATGGCCCGGGTCTCGGTTGGATTGATGGATATCAAAAGAACGGCTAAGATAGTGTGAAATAAAAGGACGGCAGTTAGGCGTGTGTGGTGCATGCCTGCTTCTCCATTCGGGCAATATCTTCTCTCGACTCAAAGAACACGGCTTATCATTGTCGATTCGGTCTAAATTGGTATCAGTAAAAATCGATTTTTGCAAATGGATTCCAGGGAGATTGTCCGCATGATGTCTACGCCTGCCGCTTTTACTACAAAAACGGCGGTCTTCATCTTCAGACAAAATTTCTGTATTACTTTTCGTCAAGGTAAAAGCCTGAGAACAGGGATTAATATTGCTTATCTCCACCTTGTTGGTTTTGTTTAATAAATTGAAGCTAAATTTCGGTAGCTTGGTGTTATTTCTATTGACCGAGGCAGGAAGACATTATATTTGCAAGCTTAATATAGAGAACACCAAATCAATCTTATCCGTTTTAAAACCAAATCACCGTATTGAATTTCCGGAATAAATGAGTCCCATGGGTTCTGGAATTTGGATAATTGTCGCCTTTATTCTCGGCTTTGCAGCCCGACAGGCGGGCCTGCCGCCCCTTGTCGGCTTTCTGGTAGCCGGTTTCGTGCTTAACGCAATGGGCGTCAGAGAAGGCGTCTTGGTTGTCGAATTATCAGACATTGGCGTAACCCTTCTTTTATTCAGCATCGGCTTGAAACTGCGACTGGGGAGCCTCATCAGGCCTGAAGTGTGGGCCGGGGCCTTGCTCCACATGCTCATAACCGTCATTGTTTTCGGCCTGGGAATCTTCGCACTTGCAAAGACGGGGCTTTTCTTGTTCAGCGCGCTGGATTTCAAACTCTCGTTAATGCTGGCGTTCGCGCTGAGTTTTTCGAGTACCGTATTTGCCGTCAAGGTGCTCGAAGAAAAAGCGGAAATGACGTCTTTGCACGGTCGCGTTGCCATTGGAATCCTCATTATTCAAGATATTTTGGCGGTTGTCTTTTTGACGGCTTCTGCTGATAAATTGCCATCACCCTGGGCGCTCTTGGTGCCGGTTGTTCTTTTGGCGATTCGGCCATTGCTGATGAAGATTATGGATCGCTGCGGTCATGGGGAGCTTCTCGTCCTGTTCGGGTTCTGCGTGGCTTTCGGGGTTGGCGCTGCCGGTTTTGCGCTCGTCGGTCTGAAACCCGATCTGGGGGCCCTCACACTGGGCGTGCTTATCGCCAATCATCCGAAGGCTTCGGAGCTGGCCGAGTCGCTCTTCAGTTTCAAGGAAATATTCCTGGTCGGCTTTTTTCTCAAAATCGGGTTGTCCGGTGTGCCCAGTCTTGAGGCATTGGGTATTGCAGCGCTATTTGTGCTGGTGGCGCCATTCAAGGTCGCCTTGTTTTTTTTACTGCTGACCCGCTTTAAACTAAGAGCCCGCTCATCCCTTCTGACATCCTTCAGCCTGGCCAACTACAGCGAATTCGGTCTGATTGTCGGTGCCATCGGCGAGGCCAACGGTTGGATTAGCAGTGAATGGCTGGTGATCATCGCCATCGCCCTTTCGGCGACCTTCGTACTGGCATCACCGTTAAATGCAGCTGCCCATAATATCTATAACCGTCTCGCCGATCGTTTAAGACCCTACGAAACCAAAACCCGCCATCTGGATAACCAGCCCATCGATCCGGGTAATGCCGAAATTGCCGTCTTCGGCATGGGTCGCGTCGGCAGCGGCGCTTATGATTTTATGCGAACTAAATTCGGGGAAGTGGTCATCGGGGTGGATTATGATCCGTTAACAGTAAAGAAACATCAGGCGGCCGGCCGCAACGTCATCTACGGGGACCCAACAGACGTAGATTTCTGGACAAGAATGCGGCGTAATAAAACGAAAATTTGCATACTGTTGCTGACCATGTCAAAACACGCCGCAAACCTTGCCGCCGCAAAGCAGTTTGTACAAAAAAAATCTCCAGGCCTAATCGCTGCAACTGCCCAATTCGACGATGAGATCACCGCATTAAGGGAGGCAGGCGTACATGCGGCATACAATTTCTATGCGGGGGCCGGCAGCGGTTTGGCTGAAAACGTTGTTGAAATGATGGAAACCCAAAAAACGGAGCAGTTCGAGGAGAAGAAAAAATGAAAAAGCACAAAATTACCAAATGGATGTTATCCGCATCGGTTTTCCTGTTACTGGCCGCGAACCCGCTATCCTCAGGTCATGCGGATCCCGGCATCTCTTTATCTACCGGCCAAACCGTCTATGTGCCCATCTATTCCCATATTTACAGCGGTCTGAAGGGGAACCCGTTTAGCCTGGCCGCCACCCTCAGCATCCGCAATACCGACCCCAGGCATTCAATCACTCTTGTTTCGATAAAATTTTATGATTCAGACGGCAAGCTCGTCAAAGAATACCTGGACAAGCCAGCTGAATTAAAGGCCATGGCATCCACCCGCTATATTCTGCCCGAGGGGGATACCACCGGGGGCTCGGGTGCGAATTTTCTGGTTAAATGGAAATCGCAAACAAAAGTCAATCCACCCCTGATCGAAGGGGTGATGATCGGCACCCGCTCCGGCCAGGGAATTTCTTTTGTTTCCCGCGGCCAGGTGATTGATGAGTGACCGTGATCATCCTTTTTTGCCAACCGATAATCGCATAAGGCTTTGAAATGCTTTGCTTTAGTTTTTTTTTGACGATATCATACCCGGTACCATTTTCGCAAAGCGGATAGCGGCAATTAATAGTTTACATTGACCAGCATTTTGCGTAAAAAGATTTAACCGAGACAGACCGACAGAAGACAACCCAAATATCGTGACGAGGTTATTGTTATGCTATCGAAATTATTCAACAAAACATCTTTTAAAAATGGTTGTGGCATTTTTCGCAACCGGTTGGTTTGCGGTATGATCGCTGCAATCTTTTTGATTACCGGATGCAGCATGGTCGGGCCGGATTTTGTAAAACCTAAGGCACCGGTGGAGACAGAATGGCTGGAAGCCCGCGATCCGATAATAAAAACCGCACCTTCAGATTACAAAGCATGGTGGTCGGCATTCAATGATCCGGTACTCGATAACCTGATTGAGAACGCCTATCAGCAGAACCTGCCACTGCAGATTTCCGGAATTCGAATTCTGCAGGCCCGGGCCCAGCTGGGCGTGTTGATTGGCAATGTCTATCCCCAGCAGCAACAGGGAAGAGGCGGTGCCCAATATAATCATCTGAGCGAAAATTCTCCCAATAGTCTGAATATTGATGACTCATTCTGGCAATATAATGCCGGCTTCGATGTGGCCTGGGAATTAGACCTATGGGGAAAATTTCGGCGTGCGGTGGAGTCCGGTGTGGCCAATCTGGAAGCATCTATCGCGAGCTATGACGATGTTCTGATCTCCCTGACCGCCGAGGTGGCCCGCACCTATGTTCTGCTGCGTACATTCGAGGAACGTCTCGAGATTGCCAGAGAAAATGTAAAAATCCAGCAGCGCTCCCTGGAAATCGCTGAAATCCGCTTCAAGGCCGGAGCGGTCACCGAGCTTGATGTGGCCCAGGCCAAATCGTTGTTAGGAAACACCGAGGCTCTCATTCCGCGTTTTGAAGCCGGGATCCGTCAGGCAAAAAATGCGCTGGCCGTTCTGCTGGGCAAGCTACCGGGTGAAATCGATCACATGATCGGTGGTGCCAAGCTCATTCCCAAAACGCCGCCGGAGATCGTGGTCGACGTTCCGGCGGAATTGATGCGGCGCCGACCCGATATTCAGCTGGCTGAATATCAAATTGCGACCCAGACCCCATTAATCGGGGTCTCCAAAGCCGACCTCTACCCGGCCTTTGAACTGTTTGGCTCTTTCGGGCTGCTTACCAGCAATTCCAGAAATACAAAAGGCGGCGGACCAGACGGCAGCAGTTTCAGCGACCTGTTTGACGCGGACAGCTTTGAATTTTTTGGTGGGCCGTCTGTTCGCTGGAACATCTTAAACTATGGCCGCATCAACAACCAGGTGCGTTTGGAAGATGCTCTTTTACAGCAGCTGATTGTCAATTATGAAAACACCGTGCTCAGAGCCCAGCAGGAAGTAGAAGATTCGATGGTGGGCTTTTTGCGTCGGCAGGAGGAGGCCGGATTTTTAGAGGATAGTGTGAAAGCATCCCAGCGGTCGGTGGACCTTTCAATGCTTCAGTACAGAGAAGGCCTGATCGATTACCAGCGCGTTTTAGATTCCCAGCGATTTTTAACCGACCAGCAGGATGTGTGGACCGCAACCCGAGGTAATGTAATTATCAATCTGATCGCCATGTATAAAGCACTGGGTGGCGGCTGGCAGATCCGTGAAGGACAAAATTTTGTTTCCAAAGATAATATGGAACAAATGGAAAAACGCACCAACTGGGGAAATTTGCTCGAACCGGAAGCACTGGCAACGCCGGCGTCAGCTAAGGAACGCCAGCAGTGGCGCTGGCCCGATTGGTAAATCGTATAAATCCTGCTCACCTCTTTTAAAATTCGTTTCCTGTGAAGGAGTCGACGAATGATAATTCAATTGAGCGGGCAGGATTTTTGTCGATTTAACCTTTCTACATCACGCTGTGGAAAATAGAGGAGATGCAACTCGCCGGCGACTGAAGTATCGCCTTATTATCATGCTTTTGCACCATTAACAAAAATTGAAATGAATTCACAAATATTTCACCAAGAAAGGAGCGATCCGATGAAGCAAGTGACTTTTTTTACGATTCTCCTGTTTCTTTCAGTCTTTCTGGCCGGCCCGGTTTGGGCGCAGGATCCGATTGTCTATCCTGCCAAGGGCCAGAGCCAGGATCAAATGGAGAAAGATAAATACGAATGTTATTCCTGGGCCAAGAATCAAACCGGTTTCGATCCCATGAAAACGCCCACCACAACATCAGCGCCACCAGGCAAAGAAAAGGAGGTCTGGGGTGCCGGTAAAACAGGGGTGGCCGGCGGTGCCACCGGCGCCATTATCGGTGGTGCAACAAAAGGTAAAAAAGGCGCAGTCAGAGGCGGTCTGATTGGCGCTGCCGGCGGCGCCTTAATTGGGGGCGCGCGAAGCTCGAGTCAGCGCAACCGCGAAGCCCAGAAGCGCAAGGAATGGGAACGGAAAGAGGCAAATAATTACGTGCGCGCACGCAACGAATACAACCGTGCATTTGGTGCATGCATGGAAGGACGAGGGTATTCGGTTAAATAAAATTACGGATTTTAGATTGTGGATTGCGGATTAATTAAAAACTAAATTCTGGGTTTTGATAGCAGATTTCAAATCACGGAAAATTGAGAGTGAATAAGGAGCAATTATGAGGAATGCAAAAATATATGGATTAATGATAATGATCATCTGCATGTTCTCGTTTCCGGCGGTGGCAGGTGATTTTGACGGATCCAAAGAGCTGATCTGTGCGGTGATGGATCTTGTTGAATGTCAACCGGGCGGTAAATGTCAACAGGTAACCGCCGAAGATGTCGGTATCCCTCAATTTTGGAAAATAAATTTCAAAGAGAAACAAATCAGTGCAACCCACGCCGATGGCAGCAAAAGAAGCACAACTATCGAAAATTTCGAGAAGATTGACGGCAAGATTATCATCCAGGGGGCTGAAGACGGAATCGAAGGCGTAAGAGATGGCTTGGGTTGGAGTTTGGCCATCGCTGAAGAAACCGGCAAAACGGTGCTAACTGCATCCGGCGACGAAGTGGGATTTGTGATATTTGGTGCCTGCACGCGGCCCTGAGTAAGGTTACTCTCTCTTCATCAGGGCATACAAACGATTTAATAATTCAATATTTTTATCCCGTTTGGTTGAAATGACATATTTTGTCTGATAGGTATCAATATAACGCCCTTTAAAAATTACAAATCCCGCAACTATCCGTTAAGGAAAACCGAAATGACCCAGGAATTTGACCCTAAAAAGAGTTATCTGTCGGTTAAAGCTCATGAGAAAATGATCGCCTATGTCGGCTTCAGGATTCAGGATGAAAAAGATGACCGCGATCAGCAAGGGGTAATAAAAATATCTTCCTCTCAACGTCCGTATGGGGGCGGATATATTACTCTCACGTTTATTATGGATACCAAGGATGATAAAGATTTCAAAGATAATTTAAGCCAGCGCTTCAACAGCCTGACGGAGGATTCCCTCAAGCCCTTCTTGGGAAAAGATATGGAGAAAATCGTCAAGGTCTCTTTGGATTCCTTAGAACAAATTCCAAAATGGTATATCGAGGAGGTCAACGTTTACTTTAGTAAAATCGATGATCGTGAGAACGTTTTGATTGAAGATCGATTGATCCCGGCGTTGGCGTCCAGCCTGTCATTTTCGTTTGATGCCGTGGAATGGTGGCCGGCTGATAAACCCCCTAAAGGGCCCGCAGAAGCATCGTTGCTGGAACATATATCCATAAAGGCATTATTCCGCAAATGGTTTAAAGGGGATTAGAACAAGGAGGTTACATGTCGCTTAAAGTTAATTCTGCTGAAACCCGGCCCGGTGTTTTCACCGTATCACCGATCGGGACCCTGGATGGAAATACCTACAAGGTTTTGGAAGGTACCGTGGAGTCGATCTTAAAACAATTGCCGGATATCATCATCTTCGACCTTGAATTCCTGGATTACATCAACAGTATGGGCGTCCGGGTTCTGCTGAAAACCAAAAAGGAGCTTCAAAAAAATAGTGGCAAGATCATGTTTATGCATCTGCAGCCTCAGATCAGAAAGGTTTTTGATATTTTAAATGCGCTGCCAACCCTGCAGGTGTTTACCAGCATTCAGGAGTTGGATGAGTATCTGGATGCGATGCAAAAGGCAGCCCGCTAGACCTGATTCCAAGATTTAACAACGAGTCATTCTAACACTTCACATTCTGGCCCATGGAAGCGGCGACTGAAAATAGGACCGAAGCATGCGAGCTGAGTTTTGATCGACCTGCGGGGGATACGTTGTTGGTTCGGCTCACGGGAAGCTGGACCATCGGACATAAACTGCCCTCTGGCGCAGAAGTGCAAAGACAGGTTGATTCAGGCCCGGCAATTAAGCAAATCACTTTTGACACCCATCAACTTTCAGGCTGGGACAGCGGCCTGCTTTCCTTTCTGACGAAAATCATCAATCAATGTTCAGTTAAAAATATCACGGTAAACCAGGAGGGTCTGCCAGAAGGCGTCAGAAAACTGATAGGCCTTGCTTTTGCCGTTCCGGAAAGGGAGGGAGCCCGTAAAGAGACGGCTCGGGAGGCTCGGTTAAGCCGCATCGGCGCATCCACGATTGCAGCCGGCCAGGCAGCCATCGATACGCTCAACTTTATTGGAGGCGCTTTTCTGGCGTTTTTAAAGTTTTTTGTCGGCAAAGCCCGCTATCAGCGTTCCGATCTGATGCTGACAATCCAGCAATGCGGCGTCCAGGCACTCCCCATCGTCTCCCTGATCAGCCTTCTGGTGGGTTTGATTCTGGCGTTTATCGGGGCGGTGCAGCTAATGATGTTCGGCGCGCAGATTTTCGTGGCGGACCTGGTGGCCATCGCCATGACCCGCGTCATGGGAGCCGTCATGGTAGGTGTGATTATGGCAGGGCGCACCGGCGCGGCCTTTGCAGCCCAGATCGGCACCATGCAGGTTAATGAAGAAATCGATGCCCTGCAGACCCTGGGCATCTCCCCCATGGAATTTCTGGTGC
>WOR8_10003567_pt1 | contig 15955 bp, 14 predicted proteins | sample DeeMarSeWOR38_10_FD_19890 | JGI IMG/M metagenome (IMG submission 19890) | reverse complement strand
ACGGACGCACGCGAGGACACGCGGGACCTGGCCGACCATCTCGCGAAGCGCTTTCGCACGATCCTCGCAACGCGCCCCGAACTCCGCGTCACCGAATCGCGCAGTGCCATGCATCACGCGCTGGCCGCTCTCGACCCTGTTGAGAAGGCGCAGGCGCTCGGCGCCGACTACCTCCTGACGGGCACATTGGACCACGGCGAACAGCGGCTGCGGCTGGCGCTGCAGCTGCTCGGCGCAGACGGCGCCCAGCTATGGAGCGACAGCTTCGAGAGCCCGCTGCTGTTCCAGGCTCAGCTGCAGGAGTGGGCACTCGACGCGTTGTGGCCACAGCTGCCGCTGGACCCGCAGGCGCTGGAAGCCGCGAAGAGCCTCATCGCAGACTGCCATTACCCGGACGACGGCATGGCGATACTCACGCTGGCGCGCACCGGCCGCCGGGGCGGCGGACCCGCGTCGCTCGCTATGGTCGCCACGGCGGACATCGAGGCAGGCCTGTTACATCTCGCGCAGGCAGAGTTCTACTTCGGTCAGATCAAGACCCTGCCGTCGTCACAAAAGACAGTCATCCAAAAGCTGGCCATGCGTTCACTGGCGCTCGCGTCGGCAAGCTGCCCGGGTCACCCGCACGTCGAGTTGCTGCAACTGCTGAACACGAACGAGCTGCAGCTCGACGTTGACAATGCCGCAGGCTACCTGTCGAGGCACCCCAACTCGGCCGACCTGTACCTTGCCGTCGCAGAACTGCATGCCGAGGAAGGCCGCGATCGCCGTGTGCGTGCACTTGCCGCTGAGGCTTTACTCCTGGTGCCCAGACTCGCTGCCGCGTGCACGAATTGCTCGAGCCGGGGCCCGGCGAAGCGGGCGACTGCGACTGAGACCGAATCTTGCCGATCTCTGCCACCGCCCCACTCGTCCCCGGTGCCTGCCGCTTGTCCCAAAGCGAGGAATCACGCCGCCCGGGGGCGTTCAAATCTGCCGTTATTCAGATAACGAAGGATGTTAGAGCCATGGCGACACCAATCGCAATCTCCGACCGGGCGATGAAAGTGCTTTTATACGGGCTCATGATGCTTGCACCGGTCTGTGGCGGCGGCGCTGTCAGCTCGGACCTCTTTGTCTGCATTGCGATAACTGGCCTACATAACCTGACGCTATAAGTGGGACCCGGGCGGCCGCGCCTGCGTTGAAATGCTCGCTTATTGTCGTATCCTGCCGCAATGTCCGCGACCGACGAGAACGAAAAAGAGCTCACATTCGACGGAGCTTGTGCCTGCGGCGGTGTTCGCTATCGCATGCAGGCGCCGCCGCTGTTCGTGCACTGCTGCCATTGCCGCTGGTGCCAGCGTGAGTCCGGCGCATCGTATGCGCTCAATGCCCTGGTCGAGGCAGATCGGGTCAGCGTTCTCGAGGGAGAACCGGAGATGACGCTCACCCCGTCGAACAGTGGCAAGGGGCAGAAGATCTGGCGCTGCCCGGATTGCCATGTCGCGCTGTGGAGCAGTTACGGAGGCTTCGGCGACAAGGTCAGTTTCGTCCGGGTCGGGACCCTGGACGATGCCGATCGCATCGCGCCGGACATCCACATATTCACGTCATCGAAACAGCCCTGGGTGGTCATTCCCCAGGGCAGCGACGCGGTCGAGGAGTTCTACAGCCTCAAGCACTACTGGCCTGACAGAAGCCGCGCGCGTCTGCGCAAAATCCTGGAATAAGCAGGAACTACAAGAACGGTTGATGTCGATGATAGGTACGCGATCGGTAGCAGCAATGCTTGTCGCCATGGGTGCGCTGGGCACCAGTGCCTGTTCGACACTCGAGGTCGACGACTACTGCCGTTACTCAGAGACTCGCTCGATCAGGACTGCCGATCCCGAATCGCTGGCCCTCGTGCTCGGCGTACAAGCGGGGCGCGCAAGGCAGACGCCCTTTGTTGTCATTCGCAGCCTGTCGGAAAGCGCGCCCGGCACCTCGATAACGCTGTACACGACGCCCGCGGCCCACCCGATGCCGATGGGCCTCGACGAATCCCGGTGCGCGAGGATGGACTGGAAAACGTACACGCTGGCGGTTGACCCGGACGAATGGAACGCTTTCTGGCGGGACGACAGGAATTCTCCGTTCGAAATCGGTATCGCGTTTCTCGAGGATTTCCATCCGCTGCCGCTCAGCGCTTTCGGCGCCGCGATACTGGACACCGGTAGCGCGGACCCCCTGGTCTCCTGCGGCTGCTTCTGGCGATAATTCCCCGAAAACCGAACCTGCGTCGCAGCCGGCGAGCGCCCACGCCGCTAACTTGAGCCGCTGGGAGGTCGCAGGGAGGCGTTGGTACTCCGGTGTTCGAGGGATGGCTCGAAAAACTGCGCGGACCGGGCATCGGGCGGCGCCTTGCCGAGCGCATGGCGGTGCTCTGCCAGTACACGGTCACGGCGTGGCAGGTGATCCTGCGTATGCTCCGGTTCGTCCTGCGGGGCGTCGTACGGCGCGTGAGACCCGCCGGAACCGACGTCCGCAAGATATTTCGTGCCCGCGCCTACCCCGGATCGAGACGCCGCGAATACCTGCTGCACGTGCCACCGTCCTACGAGCGACAGGACCGCGTGCCGTTGGTAATGGTTATGCACGGCTGCAACCAGGACCATTTCGACATGCAGGCCATTACCCGCTTCGACCGGCTGGCAGACCGCTACGGCTTCATCGTCGTGTACCCCTTCATCACAACCTACCGGGGCGTGCGGCTGCGCAACTGCTGGGGCTGGTGGCGGCAGCGGGACATAAAGGGCGGAGGCGGCGAAGTCGAGGACCTCTGGAGCATCGTCAGCGCCGTGCGCCGCAGCCACAGGATCGACCCGGACAGGATTCACGTCACGGGCCTGTCGTCCGGTGCGGCCATGGCGGTGGCGATGGCCGTGGTTCACGGCGGCAAGATCGCATCCTGCGCGGCCGTGGCCGGCGTGGCCTACGGCGAATCGATCTGGGCGCTCGGCAGGTACCCACGGGTGAAGCAGACCAGCTCGACGGTGGCGGATATGAGGCAGGCCATGGGCGACAAGCGGGGATTCGCGCCGCTGTTTGTCGCGCATTCCGCCGATGACAGCGTCGTCGGGCTGCGGGCGGGAGAAAAGCTGCGCGACAGCTGGATAGCCTGTTTCGAGCTCGATCCGGACAGTGCCAGCGTTACCCACGGTACGCACGGCCGCAAACCGTGGTCACTGACCACGTACGCGGACAGGGAAGGTGCCGGGGCCGTCGATTACCTGGTGCTACAGGGCTACGAGCATGGCTGGTTCGGCGGGGAGCAGGGCGAGTTCAGCGTGCCCGAGGCCCCGGACGTGTCGAAGATGATCTGGTCATTTTTCGCGCGGCATCCGCGCCCGGCGCGGCGATCCTCTGCGGCGGCCGCTCGCGGCAGCGTGGCCGCCGCCGGTCTAAAATCGGCCTGAAGTGCATAATCCATAGTGTACCCGTACGTCGGGATTCCTGGCCCGGGAGATACGCCTGGTCGAGTCGCGGTCGGATAAGCGGAACTCAATCGAGAGGAGAGACCATGGGAACAGAGGAGAACAAGCAGATCGTGCTCGACTTTTACGCGGCGGGGGCACGCGGAGACATGGAAGCGTGCTTCTCGCTGTTGGCGGATGACATCGTGTGGACCAATATCGGCACGACGAAATTCTCCGGGACCTATTCCGGCAAACAGGCGCTCATCGAGCAGTTGCTCGGCCCCCTGTTCGGCCAGCTCAAGGCGGGCATCGCCTCGCAGATCGAAAAACTGACAGCGGAGGGCGATACCGTGGTCGCGCAGACCTCGGGCAACGCCGAGACCCTCGACGGAAAGCCTTACAACAACAGCTATTGCCAGGTCATTCGAATCCGCGGTGGCAGGATCGCCGAGGTCAGGGAGTATTTCGACACGGCGCTGGTGGACGCCGTGTTCGGCGGCCGTTCGGAATGAGGTACGCGAATGAACGAAGCCGGCAGACCGTCTGAAACGAGAAAAGGCGCCTATCGCTGGATCGCCGCCGGACTGCTGAGCGCGTCGCTCGTGAACGCTGCCGCGTGGCTGTACTGGCCGCGGCTCGAGCCCCTCGATCAGCCGGTGGACCGGCTGTTGCTGGCGCTGCAGTGCTGCGCGGGCGTCGGTTTCATCGCGCTGATCATGTTGCAGGGCCTGTGGCGCCTGCCGGACAGCCCCGGCGCGGAGGACCCGTTCGCCAACGCGGAGAGCCGGGCCTGGAAGATCAACCAGCGCGTGTTCACGAACACCGTCGAGCAGGCGCTGATCTTCGTTCCGATCTTCATCGGGCTGTCGATACGCATGGACCCGCGGCACGTCTACATGCTGCCCGCCCTTATGACGATCTGGTGCGTGGGGCGCCTCCTGTTCTGGGCGGGCTACCGGCATTCGCTGAACGCGCGCGCGATCGGTATGGACTGGACCACGGTCACGACCATGGTTGCCGCGGCTTGGTTCATCACCACCTTGTTGTAATATGCAGCTCATGACGATCTTGAACCCGAGCCGCATTTGCGGAACGCTGCTACTGTCAGGCCTGCTGATGGCGGGCACGGTGTTCGCCGCGGACACACTCGACCCGGCCGCCGCGGCCGCTCACATCGGCGAGCAAGCGACGGTATGCGGCGAAGTGACGGGTGCGAAGTTCTCCGACCACCGGAAACGCAAGCCGACCTTCATCGATTTCGGGCCGCCGCACCCCAACCAGTTTTTCACGGCCCTGATCTGGGGTGAGTACCGCGACAAGTTCGACTACGTGCCGGAGAGCCTGCTCGGCAAGACCGTCTGCGTTTCCGGCATGATCAGTGAATACAAGGGCAGGGCCGAGATCAAGGTCAGCGACCCGTCCCAGATCCGGGTAATGACCGACTAGCGGCCAACCATGGCGGGTTAGGTGCGGTCGGATCGCGGTCGATGATCCTGGACTGCCGGTGTCGCAATACATCTAGTTGCGCCCGTGAACCCCCGGTCGAAGGTATTTCGCTGCAGCTTGCACGCGTCTCGAACTAACGGCAAGATTCGGAGTCAAAATTCAGGTATCCGCATAGGGAGCTGAGCGCGAAATGAACCTACCAATCATCCCGAGTATGCTGCTGGTGTTCGGTCTAGGGGCGTGTGCGAGCGATCCCGTCTATTATCCGCCCGCGCGGGAGACAGTTGCGGATTATGTCGTGGTCAACCAGCTGTCCGAGGTTGAACACATACGTAAGTCTGACCGGGATAGCTGGCAATACGTCAACGACGTGTATCTGATATACAGAGGTCGTCCGAACGACTATCTGGTCGAGCTCAAACATATTTGCGACGGTCTGGCTGACAATAGCACATTGCCAGTCGCGGACTTGATCCACAATCATCGCTATCTGCGGGCGACCGACACGTTTCGCGGTTGCATCGTGGAAAAGATTTACGCGATTTCAAATGCCCAGCGTGATGAACTCCGCCGTCTGGGCGTTTCGCCCGGGGAGTACAAGTAGCCGGACTTTGCCGGGGATTCTATCAATTGGTGGCCTCTTGTATCCTCATGCTAACGTCAACTTGAGCAACCGGGGGATGCGATGAATCTTTCGAAGCTAGGTTTGGTCTTCCTCGGCATGCACGGCCTCTCGTCGGCCGAGCAGGTCTGCAGCGAAATCGAAGATGACCAGGAGCGGCTGGTCTGCTATGACGCCAGTAATCGTACGGCTGCTCCAGGACCGCAGCGAGAAGCGCCTGCTCCTGCAGAGGAGTTGGCTTCACCGCCGACGTCAGGGTCTTCCTCACCGGTCGAGGCGCGTGCGCCGGAACAGTTCGGGACGAAAGAAAGTGAAGAGGAACCCAAAGAATATATCGAGGGCACGATAGTCAAAATAAAGGAATCGGCGAACAGGCATTACCTGCTGCTTGATAATGGGCAGGTCTGGCGGGAAATTGAAGACAGCACGCTGCGTTTCAAGGAAGGCCGAAAAGTCACGATCACCGAGGGCATCCTGAATTCTTACGACCTAAAGATGGAAGGGCAGAATAAAGTCGTGAAGGTGAAACGACTCAAATAGACTGTCGAGTGAAGAACGTCTATCTCACTGTTGTCTAAACACGCCCGGTATCATTCCAGAACGAAATACTCCCGTTTCGACACACAAAAAAAAAGGTGGGTTCCGGAGAACCCACCCTAGGGTTGGCTTGTCTAGCCTGTACGTCTTACAACGAGAAGGTCAGACGGGCGTACCAGTATGTGCCAAATACGTCATACAGGAAGCCGTCGGTGTTGATGCCCGATGCGAACACATACGGCGGATCTTCATCCGTCACGTTGTTGATGCCGAACAGCAGACGATAGCGGTCCCAATCGTAAGATACGCGGAGATCGTGCTTGTAGTAAGCGTCGACCACGTCGTAACCGAACGAGTTCGTACCGTCAAACCGTGTGTCGTTCATTTCACCGATATGGCGCATCAGCCACGAGAACGACCAGTTATTCAGGAACATGTCAACGCGCGTGTTGACTGCGACATCCGGCTGTGAGCCACGATCGCTGGCGCTCGGAGTTTCTGAATAGAAGGTGTTCTCATCAGTGAAGGTACCCTGGAGGCTCAGGTTCCAGGCGGTCGGACCAGCTTCGAATGCATAGTTGGCACCGAGGTCGATACCGTTGGTCTTCAGCGGATCATCAGCGAAATTAACTGTGAAGTTGCGGAAGTCGATCGGTATGCCGACCTGGTTGCGGCCCTGGAACTGCGAGCACTCCGGCGCCGTCAGGCCCACAGGACCATTGTAGCAGGCGTCAAGCTGCTCGTCGGATGATCCGCGGGCGATGAGGTTGGTTACCTCGATATCCCAGACGTCGACCGACAGCTGCAGGCCTTCCAGGAAGCCGCCCGGTGTAAAGACGATACCGTAAGTAACCGTGTCTGCGGTTTCCGGACCAAGGTTCGGGTTACCACCTGCAATAACCGGGTACTGAGACGAGAACTGCGTGAATGTCGCCGGGTCAATTCCGTCGAGCAAGCAGTTCTCGTAGGCATTCGAACCGGGCTGGATGCCGCTCTGAGCCGCTTCGCAGATATCAGTAAAGAAGTCGAAGCTCTGCGTACCACCGCTGTACAGGTCAGTCACACTCGGAGCACGGTACGCAGTACTGACGTTGCCGCGCAGGCGGATCCAGTCCGTGATCTGCCAGTTCAGGCCGACGCGATAGGCGTCATCAGAACCGAAAGTGTCGTAGTCCGTAAAGCGGTACTGCAGGTTCAGGCTCAGGTCCTCGAATGCCGTCATGCCGCTGAGAATCGGCACATCGATTTCGGCAAAGAGTTCATCGGTTTCAAACGCACCGTCGGTCGTGAAAACCTGGTTGGCGATACTTTCGCCCGCTTCAGTGACGGAATCCGGCTTCGCATAGCCGGTTTCCCTGCGGGTCTCGGCACCGAAGGCAACGTTCAGCGCGCCGGCAGGCAGCTCGAATACGGGACCCGAGATGAACGCCTGTGCGCCGACCATGTCGAACTTGGACAGGGCGCCCGAAGCCTGGCGCATGTAACGGATTTCCTGGTCGGTCCAGTTACCCGGACGGGCGGCATCCAGCGCGCCTGACGGATTTACGGCTCCCGAGCACAGTGCGTCAGCCGCGCAAGCGTCAGGGTCGGCGATGCGCTCTGCCCGCACTACGTTCCACGTGTAGTTGGTTACGAGGTCGGCATCAACGGACGTGTACAGGACGGATGCCTCGTAGAACCAGTCGGTGCCGATCGGGAGGTCACCCTCGATACCCGCAACGACGCGGTACGTGCTGGACGAATAATCCTGCGTACGCGGCCCGATCGTTGTGGATGGCCGGACATACATGAAGCCGTCTTCGCCCGGGAACGGGTTGTTCGGGTTTGTACCCGGCACAAAGAACGCGCCCGGATTGCCGTCGAGATGTGTCGTGCCGCGGCGGTTCGCATACTGCATTTCCAGGAACGCATTGACGTTCTCAGTCAGCTCGTAGTTGCCGTATACCGCGGTCGTTACCACTTCGTTCGGAACGATCAGATCCTGTGCCAGACCATAGTCATAGCGCGTCAGCTGGACCTGGTCCGGGCTGGAAACGTTCTGGCGTGGCGCCAGACTCGGGCAACCCGTTGTTCCTGATACGTCGTCGATCTCGTTACCGCCAAAAGCTAATGGCTGGGTGCAGTAGAAGTTGTTGTCCGTCTCGAAGAAACCACCGGTCGAGTAGAACGAACCATTAGACGCGCCACCCGAGTTCAGGGACGAGATGGCGGGGAACGCCCAGTCGCGGTCGACCTGCTTGACGGCATCCTGGCGGCGCCACTCGGCACCGGCGACGAAGCTGCCGCGTTCACTTGAGCCGCCCATGGTCAATGCGAAGCCATAACCTTCACCATCGCCTTCGGAGGATGCGCCCGTGTTGATTGACGCTTCTACGCCCTCGAAGTCCTTCTTGAGGATGACGTTGACTACGCCCGTGATAGCGTCGGAGCCGTACACGGCCGATGCACCGTCGCGAAGGATCTCGACGCGGTCCACCATTGCGGTCGGGACAAAGGTCAAATCCGCTGCTTGGTTCTGCAGCGCGTCGGCGAACGACGCAACGCGACGACCGTTGATCAGGATGAGTACACGATCCGGGCCGAGGTTGCGGAGGTCGACCGATGAAGCGCCGCCACCCGAGAGAATGCTGGTCTGGTTGAAACCACCGGTACCGATTGCCGTCTGATCGCGCAGGGCCTCACCGAGGTTCGATACGCCCTGTTCCAGAATCGTCTGGCCACCGATAACACTGATCGGGCTCGCCGAGTTGAAGTTGTCGCGACGAATTCGCGACCCTGTGGTCACAATTTCTTCGAGTACCACATCTTCCTCGTCGTCTTCCTGTGCAAATGTCACCGCACCCGGTGCGAATGGCAGCACAGATAAACCGGCGATCGCTGCGAGTGCACGCGCCGTTTTCCTGGAAATATTCATAATTACTTCCCTTATGCTGTTTAGCGAACAATGATTATTGTTGTTATGGCCACGTTGTTTCTTCAACGCTACAAATTTCATTTGCAAGTTCTGCAAATGCTTCGGAGAATTATCAGTGTATTACAAGGTATTTTCAATGATTTTTGGTTATATCGTGGAAAATACGAATGTCTGTCGTGTTTTTACAACAACAAGGTCGGAGCCGGAAATCCATTCTCAGGCAGCCGTCGACGCGCAGCATTCCACCAAGGTGAGTCAATTGGACATAATCCAATCGAGCGTCGGACTCGATTCGTACGAGCTGGTTCCTAGGCGAGCAGGTCTGGTGTTACGATTCAGCGCATGAACACGACAAGAATCCGCCCTCCCGTACTGCTGCTCGTTGCCGCGGCGTATGCGACCGCGACTGGCTGTGCGTCGATACCCGCTGAATCGGACCCCGATCCGGAGCAGTTCGCAGCGGAGGTCGATCGGCGGCTCGACTTCGATCCGAACAAGCGTACCTGCCGCACCATCCGGCCGACCGGAAGCAGGCTGGCCGAGCGTATCTGCAAGTCAAATGCGGAGTGGGCCGGCATCGAGCAGGAAAGCCGTAATACCATTAACAAGGTGCAGCGCGACCAAAGTATCATCCAGGGCGGCGGTGACTAACGCTCGTCCTTGCCGCATCGGCGGCAGGAGGCGCAAGAGCACCTGACGACAGCCGAGCCAGCGCGATCGGAGATAGTGGAATGGCAACTCCGCCCGGGACTTCGCCGGCAGCAGCAGGCTGGGACACCTACTGGCACGGCGCAGCGGCGGGCGCAGCGTTCAGCAGCGGGGGGACCAGCCATCCCGTCGTCCTTTCATTCTGGGCCGAGTTTTTCGGCAGGGTCCGCGCGGACTATAGCCAGCCACGGGTCGTTGATATTGCCAGCGGCAGCGGTGCCGTAGTCCATTGTGCGCGTGCCGCGCTCGATGGCGCTCAGGCCGTCTTCACCTGCGTCGATATTTCCGAGTCGGCGATCGCAGCGCTCGTGAATCGATTCCCGGACGTCAGGGGCATCGTCGCCGATGCAGGCCACCTGCCGTTGGAATCAGCAAGCTGCGACGTCGCCACGAGCCAGTTCGGTATCGAGTACGCGGGGCTCGATGCCTTCGACGAGATCGCGCGATTGCCTGCGCCAGGTGGCCGGCTTGCGCTCCTTGTCCACCACCGGCACGGTGGGATCTACCGGCAGTGCGCGGCGAGCCTCGACGCGATCAGGATGCTGGAGGCGGCGGACTTCGTTCCTCGCGTCATCGCGACCTTTGAAGCAGGATTCGCTGCCTGCCGGGGCGACAGCCGCTCCGAGTACCAGGCGGCTGCGGCACGCCTGAATCCCGCGATACGCGCGGTGGAGTCGATCATGGTGAAGCACGGACGGGATGTCGCAGACGGGACTGTCGTCAGGCTATACAGGGACGTGGCGGCCATCCACAAGCGGCTGGGGAACTACGAACCCTCCGACGTTCTAGGCTGGCTGCGGGGCATGCAGAAGGAGCTCGAGGCGTACGCCGAGCGCATGGCCTCCATGTGCGACTCGGCAATCGACGAAGCGACATTCGCGCGGCTGCGGGACGGGCTGCAGGTGAAGGGGTATTCCATCGATCGAGCCGAGGCGTTGCAAAACGCCGCTACCGGCGTGCCGCTGGCCTGGGCCCTTATTGCCGCTAAATCCTGAAGACGCCTCTCGGGTTACGCGTGCGCGAGCCCTGCGAATCTCGACAAGACGTGTGCCTGGTCTTACGTCGCTTCGCAGCCTGGCGGGGAGAGCAGTCGGATTAGCGGTTGAAGATGGCTCTCGTAGTTCTTCCACCGGTCGACCGATGACGCGTACACGGGCTTGCGTACCTGCCTGCTACTGAGATTGTGAACCGCACGCCGGTTTTCGTAGTGTTTCAGGCAGCGGTCGTCCCACTCGAGCCCGAGATACTCGACGACACCGCGGACGACGGATTCCTGGTCCGCGACCAGATCCTCGTACTGCACCTCCAGAATTTCGCGCTGAAAAATTGTGTTCCAGTGCGCCATGATTTTCTCGTAGTCCAGGTAATGGCGGCCGAGTTCTTCGAGATCGAACGAGTACTGGTTCCCTGCCGCAAAATAATTGAAGTAGTTGGACAGGCAGGTATCCAGGGCATTGCGTTTGCAATGGATGATTCGACAGTTGGGAAACAGGGTCTTTATGAGGCCGATCTGGACGAAGTTGCCCGGCATCTTGTCCGTGACCCGCTTTGCATCGGGCGCGAGGCCGCGCAGCTCGGTCAGGTAACGCTCCGAATACTCCAGGATGGTGCGCTGGTCGAGCTGCCGCAGCGCTGTCGCAAATGAGCCCGAGTCGCCGAATCTACTCGCCAGTTCTTCCTCGAAGCGCCCGAACGACGGGAGCTCGCCGGCGCCATGGACGTCGCCATGACTGGCGACGATCTGTTCCATGAGCGTGGTTCCGGAACGCGGCATGCCGACAATGAGGACCGGTAGCTCGGACCCGGAGCCGGGATGAACCCTGTCGCGGAAGAAATCGGCGGAAAACGCCTCGATCAGGCCGTCGACGTAGCGCGTCCACTTCGATGCATCGTAAGCAACGGTTTTCCTTCCCAGGCGGTTTCCCCTGCTGTAATTCTCGAATGCCCTGTCGAAATCTCTGGCCCTGTCATAGATCGACCCGAGCGCGAAATGGCAGTGGATTGCTTCCCGGTCCGACAATGACGGCGATGCCAGCAGTCGTTCGATCGTTGCCGCGTCAGCCCCTGACGGATCCATCCGCGCGAGGTTCCTGTGAGCCTCCGCGTACCCCGGCTGGATCCGTATGGCCTCGCGGTAATGTGCTATCGCGTCGTCACGTTGCCCGAGCTGGTCGAGAACGTTACCGAGGTTATGGTGTGCCTCGGCATAGTCGGGATTGATGGCCAACGCCCGTCGATAGTGTCTGGCCGCCGCTTCGGGATCGCCCGAACTGTCGACGGCGATGCCGAGGTTGTAATGTGCCATCGCAAAGTTAGGGTCGATCGCGATCGCCTGTTCGTACTGTGCAATCGCTTCCTTGCGCCGATCCAGCGCCTGCAGCGCCACTCCCAGGTTGCTGTGCGCCATCGCGTAGCCCGGCGTGAGCGTAAGGGCCCGTTCATGATGAGCGATGGCTTCTTCCGGCCGATCCAGTGCCAGCAGGAGGTTCCCGAGGTTGCTGTGCGCTTCGGCATAGTCGGGCGCTATCGATATGGCCTTGCCGAGATGATCCCGGGCCTCCTGCAGATGACCGCTCTCCTTGAGCGCAACGCCCAGGTTGTTGTGCGCCATAGCCATGCCGGCGTCGATGGCGACCGCCCGCCTGTAATGCGACACGGCATCTTCGAGTCTCCCGGCCTGTTTGTAAGCGTTGCCAAGATTGTTGTGTGCCCCTGCAAATCCGGGGTCCAGGGAAATCGCCTGCTTGTAGGCGGCTATTGCAGAATCGACGTCACCGAGCGCGAGCGATGCCTCTCCGGCGATGTTGTGATAATTCGGCTCGTCCGATCTGATGTTTATTGCCTGGGCGATGAATTTCGACGCATGCTGAAAGTTGCCCGTCTGCAAGTAGAGCACGCTCATCAGGTAGAGGACTTCAGGTTGATTCGGGTTCTCTCCCAGTAATGCGCGATAGATCGCATCGGCCTCGCCAAACCGGCCCGCCTGGTGGTGCTGCAAAGCTTCTTCAATTCGATCGGGAACATTCATGGGCGTTAATCGCGACGTCAGGGCCTCATCTGCCTGCAACCGGGATGCATAAGGCTTACTCCGGATCGGGCTCGAACTGTCCAAGAATGTGCGCAAGCTGCGATTCGTAATTGTGCCAGCGCCCCACCGAACCCGAATGCAGTTCGCCACGGACCTGCCACACGCTCGCTGTCTTTACGAGGTTGGACGCATCCGCGAATTCGAGGCAGCGCTCGTCCCATTCCAGTCCGAGAAAATCGAGCAGTCGGCGCAGCACCGGCTCGGGCTCCCGAACCAGTTCCTCGTAGACGACCGTATGGATGGCGCCGCCGAGGCACGACCGCCAGTGCGACATCAGGCGCTCGTGCTGACCGTAGTAGTGCGCAATGTCCTCGAGGCGGGTCGAGTAGCTCAATGCGCCGCCCAGCTGCTGGAAGTAGATCGACAGGCAGTTGTCGAGTGGATTGCGCTGCGTATAGACGAACCTCGCCGACGGGAACATCGCCTTGATCAGGCCGAGGTGCAGGAAGTTGTCGGGTCGCTTGTCGGTGACGAGGCCGGCACCGGGGAACAGCTCGGACACCTTGGACCGGTATTCGTCCGCGACCGCCGCGATCATTTCCCTGGAGGCGTTCGCAATACCCTGCGGAAAATCCGCGAACCGTCGTCCCAGCAGCCAGGGCAGGATGTCGAGCTCGCCGCCGGCGGTGACCGCCGGGTGTGACGCGAGTGCCTGCTCGGTCAGCGTCGAGCCGGAACGGAACAGGCCGCATATGAAAATCGGCGAGGACGTTGACCCTGACTCGACACGCTCGAGCCAGCCCGCATCGAACAGCGCGATCAACTGGTCGAAAGCCCGTTCGGTCGCCACGGGATCGTAAGCGGGCAGCCGCAATCGGGCCAGGTCGTTGGCCGCTGCGTAAGCCTCGAAGGCCTCGTCGTATCGGCCCAGTTCGTCCAGGGCCTTGCCGAGCGCATATTGAAGAGTCTCGACGCCGAAGCGGTCGCCGGCGGATTTCTCTATGGCCTGCCTCAGATCGGCGAGCAGCGTATCCTGATCGCCCGTGATTTGCGTTGCATGAACAATGCGCGCGCGTGACTCGGAGTGGCCCGGGTCGATGGCGAGGATCTTTTCGTACAGCTCGATCGCCTGTTCGCGTTCACCCGATTCCTCGAGCAGTCCGGCCAGGTTAAAGAGCGCGGGAAGGTAATCCGGAGCGAGATCGAGTGCCCGCTGGTACATCGATTTCGCATTTTCCGCGTCATGCAGCTGCGAGTACAGCACGCCGAGATTCGAGTAGACCTCCTGCGGTTCCTCGATACCGAGATCCAGCGCCCTCGTGTATGCATTCCGCGCTTCGTCGTGGCGTTTTTCCTTCTTGTACAGGAGCGCCACGTTGAAAAATATCGTCGCGGCATCCGGCGCGCGCTGCAGGAACCGCTCGTACGTGGCGATCGCGGTCGGGGTATCGCCCAGCGCGTCGAGCAGGCTTGCCAGGCGAGTGCAATGCGACGGGTTATCCGGCGCCTCCCGATGCAGCACGGACAGCATATCGACCGCGTCTTTCGGGCGCCGTGATTGCAGGTATAACTGGGCGAGCGCCAGCAGCGCGGCGTCGCGATGCTCAGTCCGTTGCGCAAGTCGGCTGTAGGCCGTCTCCGCCTCACCCAGCCTGCCTGCCGCCTGCAGGCGGCGTGCTTGCTCAAAGGCCGGGTCGATGCTCACATTTTCGCTCATGGTTTTTCAGGGGTCACGTCGAAAGCGACGGTCATCCTGGGCTCGTCGGACAGGAACGGTACCGTGCCATGCCACATGTAGGAGGGGAACAGGGCGAGGCGGCCCGCCCGCGGCCGGATCTGGCGCTTCGCGGCGCCCTCGGGGCCGATGTCGATGTCCGGCTGCCCGAATTTCAGGCCGCCGCCGAAGCTGTCGGTCTGGGTGATCTCCGCCGGCACCTGGACGTAATAGGCGGAGCTGATCCAGCCCAGCGGATGAATATGCATGGTGTGGTATCCGTTGCGCGCGAGCCTGACCGACCAGGACGCCGCGAAATGGAACTCGTCCCTGCGGCGCACGAAAAGCGGATGCTCGGAGTCCGCGGGGAACCGGCCGATGTAGGTGCGGATGCATTCCTCGATGCCGCTCACCAGGTCCCGGATTTCCGGTTCAGTCCGGTCAAACAGGTTGCCCGTGGTCTGGCTGCCTCCTCGAAGAGTCTGCTCGGGCGGATGACGTTTATGGACGTGAAGCCGGTTCAGCAGACCGGCAAGTTGCTCGTTGAACGCTTCGCTGCTGGCGTAAGCCGGTGGAGTCGGCAGATCATAGACGCCCACCAGGCCTTCGTAGTCGTTCATGATCGCGTCACGCTCGTCGCCGAGCAGGCGCCAGCATAGCCCGAGATACGCCAGCGCACGCTGATTGAAGGGCATCCGCAAGGCGCCGCGTTCTGCATGGCGCAGGGCCTGGTCGGGGCGCTTGCAGGCGAGCAGCGCCCTTGCGTAGCTGACCTCGTGATCCGGGTTCGAACCCGGCATGCCGACAGCCTGTTCGTGCGCGCGGAGCGCCGCGTCCCAGCGCCCCTGGCCCTCGAGCGCGAAGCCGAGCAATGCTCTCAGGTCGCCGGACTGGGGACAGAATCGCAGCGCTTTTTCGAGCACCCGCTGGGCCTCTTGGTAGTCTTCCTTCTGGTTGAGGGCGACCGCATAAGCGCGCCAGAGATGCTCCATCGTGGGGTCCCTGTGCAGTGCATCGCGATAGGACGCCAGGTAGTCGTCCAGCAGGTCCTGCTGCCAGAGCAGCAAGTTCAGGTTGCGGTGGCTATCGGTGTCGCCGGGGTTGCGTGCCACTGCGCTGCGGAACGCATCGATGGCCGCGAGTTCATCCTGCATATCGACCAGTGCATTGCCGATGTTCAGGTAAAGTTCTGCGCGATCGAGGCCCAGCCCCTTCGCGGTCTCGTAGTGTTCCAGGGCCTCCTCGGGCCGTCGCTGCAGCCGCCGGCAAAGGCCCAGGTTGTGGTGGGCCTCCGCATAGTCGGAACGCAATTCGACCGCCTTTTCGTAACAACGGATGGCCGCATCGAGGTCGTTTTGGCGGCGCTGCGCGTTACCCAGGCACAACCACGTGACGGCGTCGCCCGCGTCGATTTCGAGGCAATGCTCGAAACTCGCGATCGCTTCAAGGGTTTGCCCGAGCGTCAGCTGGCAGAGCCCGAGGTTACGCCGCGCGTCGACATGGCGAGGCTGGAGTTCGAGCGCCTGTCGGTACCATGCGAGTGCGG
>WOR8_10007141_pt1 | contig 15964 bp, 11 predicted proteins | sample DeeMarSeWOR38_10_FD_19890 | JGI IMG/M metagenome (IMG submission 19890) | reverse complement strand
AGTTGTGCCGCCGTCGGTGGTGCGGTAGTTAGCGTTGCCATAGGCCCAACCGCTCTGGTTGTCGCGGAAGAAGATGCCGTTCAGCGGATCGAACAGGCTGAAGGGCACGTCACGTTGGATCCAACTTACGCCTCCGTCGGCCGACTCGAAGAGCGCCCCGCCACTATCGAACGGGTTGTCGTCCGTGGCAATGAAAACCCGCTGTGCCGTGGGCGCGGCGATGCCTCGTACGTCGAGATAAGTCGGAACCGGGCTTTGCGTGTTCCACTGCGCTGTGACTATAGATGTCAGAATAATGATCATGAAGGCGAAAAACTTGAAGTTCTTGCAGCTTTGTAATCCGCTAAACACATTAAGAAATGATTTCACAACAACCCCCGAGATTTAGTTGAACAATTTTTGATAATCTTGCATAATCAAGTTGAATGCCAGATACGAAAGCGATGAAACTATAAAGCTGCTGTTCTCACACCCAACGAATGATAATGCTTTTGGTTTTTTATGTTACCTTCCCCAAAATTTTAAATTCTATAATTCATCTGTCTGCTATTTCAGTAAAGTCATCCTCTTTGTTTCTTTAAAATCGCTTGCCCGCAGCTCATAGAGATATAAACCTGCGGGCAGACCATTAGCATCGAAAGTAATCGTATGCTCTCCTGCAGGCATTGCTTCATTTATAAGGGTAGCTATCTCGCTTCCCAAAATATTATAAACGGTTAAGGTAACGAATTGAGATGCGGGCAATTCAAATTCAATTGTTGTCGACGGATTAAAAGGATTGGGATAGTTTTGAAATAATCGTGATTCTTTGATAAGGTTTGGATTGAGGCCGCCAATGGTAGTGGGCGGCGTGTAAAAGACAATCAGCCGGGGTTGATGGCTGGCAATAGGATTATCTCTGCTGTCAAAGCGTTTTGTAGTGGTATTGGCAGTCTCGTCACTTATAATCACCCATCCGAAATTATTTGCAGGATTGTCTAACCAATCCTGAACGTCGGCAACCATCTGAGGCGTAGAGCCCCAGGTGTAGAATGCCGTATCCCCCACAGTTAGACTGGCAGCAACAGTGGACGCCAAATCTCCGCCCGAATTTGTCCAGAATTGTGTATCAAAAAAGGTGTGAATCCAGCTGGCATCTCCCGGAGCAGCCGGGGCTCCTCCACCTTCGTTGCCAACAGCATTGGAAGTGCCTTCCCCCCAGTCCGATAACACACGATGTAGTTCTATCGACTCGTTATTCGTCAGCAAAGTGCGGGACATGTAAAGGGTGAGTTTGACACTATCAATTACTGCACCCGCCGGTACAGCGCCGATATCAAATTTCAGGAGTGCTCGTCTTAGGAATCCATTTGAAGTTTTTCCTGTAAATAAATAATCACCAGCGCCATTACTCAGTGTGCCGTTGGGATCCTCATAAAGAGTATTGTCTTTAGCAGCACTAATCTGTACCATCGACTGGCTGAAACCCACTGAGCTAAGCAAAACAATCATCGTTAGGACGCATCTATATGTAATTTTTCTCATGGCCCCCTCTCTATTTTGTCATATTCAATATATATCGCCGAAAGAAAAGAGGAAGGCTGACCAATCTGCATCAACCTCCTCTATACAGTAGTATTCTGCTTTTATTTAATCAGCATCATTCGTTTCACTTCTTTGTAATCACCCGCTTGAATTTCATAAAAGTAAATGGATGAAGGCAGTTCGGCCGCATCGAAGGTTACCCGGTAACTTCCTGCAGCCAGTTCTCCCTCAACCAAAGTGGCAACCTCTTTCCCAAGAACATTATAAATTTTTAAAGTGACCATCCGAGATGATGGCAACTGAAAACTGATTGTTGTGGTAGGGTTGAATGGATTCGGATAATTCTGCTCCAGTTGGAAAGAGTTAATGGCCAAAGACTGCCCATCACCTTTAATCCCTGTGGGAACACTAAAATGAAGAATGGTTCCCAGATTCCCGACAGTCCATCCCTTATTGGCATTAGCAAAATAAATTTCATTCAGGTCTTGAGCAGTCCCACTTGCATGGGGTAACCAATTAACACCGGCGTTTGTGGTGGCATAAATAGCTCCGGCGCCAGCCGCAGCCCAGCCGATATTCTCATCTAAAAAGAAAATACCATTTATGCCAACTGCGATTCCGGTATTTCTTGATACCCAGCTTTGTCCGCCATTATTGGTGTATATCAGGTTTGAGCCGCTTCCTCCTGCAAATCCAACCAGATCAGTTAGAAACTGAACATCGTGCAAGTCGTCGGTTGCGGGGCTTGATTGCAGCGTCCAGCTGGCACCACCATTGTCTGTAAACCAGATCTCGGGTCCATCTCCTACAACCCAGGCTTTGTCTGCCCCAACCGCAGAAATCCCCCTGAACCGTGCAGTAGATGGTGGGCTAACAGCTACCCAGGTGGACGCGCCATTTGTCGATTTGACAACTACGCCATCTCGTCCGGCAGCCCAGACAACGCTTGAGCTTCCCCAATCTGCTGCGCGTAACTGTGATGCAGTATTGCTTGTAACTGAATTCCAATTGGCGCCGCCATTGGTGGTCCGGAAAATAACGCCGCCATCTCCAACAACAATTCCGTTTTGCGCATCCACAAAAGTGACTGCATGTAAATCAGCTCCGGTTAGGATTTGCTGTGACCAGGCACTCTGCCCGCCATCGATTGTATTTAATAGAACGCCGGCATCCCCGCACGCCCACCCGATCATATCATCAATCATAAATAACCCCGTTAAATTCTGCGTGGTTGGGGATGACTGGGGATTCCACTGCTGAGCCAATAACGGTAGTGAGATCACCGTAAATACTAAGAGAAATTTTAAGACATATAATTGTTTGTACTTCATAATGTGCCTCCTTTTGGGTTAAGGGTTTGAGCCATCTCTTTCAAATGGAATGCCAATAGATAATTCTGCCCCTGACGTTCATGGAAATAAAGGAATGAGAAAAATTTTTAAAATGTGGTAAGCCAGATAAATTTGGTTTATTTTGCGCTTGCCCGCGCAAATCATTCGCAGTATTATTATGGAAATAACAATGGGAATGTTGTAGATATTATGACGGCGAGATTTTTTCTAATTAAGATTACATTAGGAATAATTCTAATTCTAAACTGTTTTCCTGATGCACCTCGTGACAATCCTTTGGACCCGGCAAATGGAATATCGTTAAGCGGAAGTGTGAATCGACTTTACTCTAATAATGCCTTACCCAATGCAACCATTCGGTTAAAACCCGGGAATCGCATTTCAATCACAAACGGCAATGGTATATATCAATTCTCAGACATTTCGCCGGGCAATTACAGCCTTATTGTCTCCATGGATGGTTTTTCTTCCGACACCGCGGAAATCAATATTGAGAAAAATATCGAGGTCAACTTTTCGCTGGATTCTCTTCCCAACTTCCAAAATATTTCTGTCACGACAACACACATCACCCACTGGTTTCCACCTGATGACATTTACACGGTAGTGCTCGAGGCAGCCGGTTATGACGGCGACGGCACAGGTGATATCAAAGACGTATGGTACCGCATTGAACAGATCAATTTTTCAGATACCTTGCAGCGCGTGGCCCCGGGAAGCAACATTTTCAGAGGACAAGCGGTCGCGTCCAGTCTTCCGGTTATTAATCTGCACGAACTGATCGGAAAGCCGTTCATGTTTTTCATTGAGGATATTCCAGGCAATAATAGTGTATCCTCGCCGCATTTCATTTCACGCATAATAGAGGAAACGCCCCAGCTTGCATCACCCGTTGGACTGGCAATTATTTCCTCATTTCCGATCACCTTCAGGTGGCAGGCGATTACCAACATCCAATTCCCATTCACCCAAAAAATTGAAATCTATAGTATCGGGTTGGGCCTTAAAGTGGATGAAATGAGCAGCATTGGTTCAAACATGTCGGAATACATCTATAGTACTCCACTTTCCAACGGAGATTATTATTGGATCTTATACATCGTAGATGAACTAGGAAACCAGTCCGGATCCAAAGAAGGTTCATTTCGCGTTCAAATTTGAATTTGAAATATGAAGCCAAGAAATCCATTCGAAGCGTTAGTAGAGATCGGCGAAAAAATTAATACTTTGCACAAAACTGCCACTTTGATGGACTCGATTATGGACATTGCGATGGAAACGCTTGCGGCGGAACGGGGATTTATTCTTCTCAAAAGCGACGAGAAGAGCGAGGATTTCAAAGAGGTGTGTGCGAGAAATATTAGCGAGAATATCATCACTTCAATTCGTGAATTGTCAAGCAGTGTCGTTAACCAGGTACTTAAGACCAGGAAACCTGTACTCACCATGGATGCCCAAGCAGATCAGCGCTTCTCGGGCGCAGAGAGCGTTATGTTTCACAACATTCGCTCAGTCATTTGCACGCCCTTTATTCTTGGCAACGAACTTATTGGAGCGATTTATATGGACAGCCGCTCCGGCGAGGGAAAATTTGATGAGGACAGCTTGAAATTCCTTCAGGCGTTTTCCACGCAGGCGGTCATCGCCATTGAAAATGCCCGTTTATTCGAAAGTTTGGAGAGCGAAAACAAGAAGTTGAAGAAACAAATATCGTTAAGCGAGAACTTCCCCGAAATAATCGGAAGCAGCCCGGCAATCATGAAGATCTTTGAAATTATTCGCGATGTCGCCGATACCACCGCATCTGTTTTGATTGAAGGTGAAAGCGGAACCGGAAAGGAATTGGTTGCCCGCGCGATTTACACCAATTCTGATCGCAAGAATAAGCCTTTCATCCCAATCTTTTGCGGCAGCCTGGCAGAGAATATTTTGGAGAGTGAGTTGTTTGGTCATAAGAAAGGAGCCTTTACCGGAGCAATCGAAACCAAAGCGGGGTTGTTCGAGGAAGCCGATGGCGGCACTTTGTTCCTGGATGAAATTGCCGAGATCAACAAGAATATCCAAACCAAACTGCTGCGCGTTCTCCAAGAAGGGGAGATTAAGCGGGTGGGTGAAACCCAAATCCGAAAGGTTGAGGTTCGAATTTTATCCGCAACGAACAAGGATCTTTTGGAGGAAGTCAAGAAAGGGAATTTTCGTGAAGACCTCTATTACCGCTTGAATGTGATCAACATAAAAATGCCGCCGCTCCGGGAAAGAAAGGAAGATATTCCCTTACTGGCCGAATACTTTATGAGAAGATTTGCAGAAAGAAACAAGAAGAACATCGATGGCTTTTCTACCGAGGCAATGGACTATTTGATGACCCACCATTGGACGGGAAATATTAGGGAGTTGGAAAATACGATTGAAAGGGCCGTGATACTTAGCAAGGGAAAATTACTTGAACCGGAAAATCTGAGCATGACCGAATCGCAACCCCAGATCGCAATCGGACAGACTTTGGAAGAGATAGAAAAATCAGTGGTGCTTACCACATTGGACAAAAATGATAACAACCGCACCAAGACGGCCGAAATTCTGGGTGTCTCCAGGAGATGGCTACAATACCGTCTGAAAGATTGGGGAATCGGTTCGTGAAGATTGCCAATTACACCATCCAACAAGAGTTGAGCAGGGGACCCATCACAACGGTTTTTCTTGCCACGCAAACGGCTTTAGAGCGATCTGTTCTCTTAAAAATCTTAAATGTGCAATGGAAAGGAGAGAAAGACTTGGTGGAGCGGTTCCGCCGCGAAGCCAAAATTTGCGCCCGATTGAAGCACCCTAACCTTGTCAACATTTTCGATTTTGGTACTTCCGAGAATTCATTCTATTTAGCCATGGAATATGTGGAAGGCTGGAACCTTGCCGATTTTATTAAACGGAATCATCCACTGCCAATCCCGGTTATTCTGTTCATTTTCCATGAATTACTGCATGGCATTCAATATGCTCACGCCCGCGGGGTCATTCACCGTGACATCAAACCGGCTAATATCATGATCGGAAAAGAAGGAATAGTCAAGATTTCTGATTTTGGATTGGCTACAATTGCCGATTTTCCAGCACTGACTGAAATGGGTGGAACTGTTGGCACCCCGGCATACATGTCCCCGGAACAAGCTCAGGGAATGAAACTGGATCCAGCGAGCGATTTATTTAGCTTGGGCGCCACTATCTACGAAATGATTTGTTCCGAAAATCCATTTTGGGGTGAAAATTTTGCAGATTCTATTCAGCTTATATTGAATAAGAAACAAACGCCATTGATCAAAAAGAGAGTGGATACGCCAAATTGGCTTTCCGATCTTGTTCAGAAATTATTGGAAAAGAATACCCAAAAAAGGGTGTCATCGGCAACAGAGGTTATTCAGCAACTGAAATCCCAAACAGACATTCCGGAGCATTCTGTTTTGGTGAATTTCCTCAATGATCCTTCCGGTTATTCCGGTGATGTAGAGAGAAAAAAGCCCCGGAAAACTTCGAGAAAAAATTATGTGATATATACGCTCTTTTCAATGTTGGCTGCCATTGTAATCGTCACCCTTCTAATTAATCAAACAAGTAGATCGAATAATTCAACTCCGAACAACGCTACTACCGGCGACTCGGAGAAGAATATTGTGGTGGACTCAATTCAAATGGTGAATGAGAAAGCGCCGGAAGCAACAAATCAACAACCCGGCAAAACGGAACCTGACCAAAAAGAAGTCAAGCCAAAAGCCTCACAAAATTTTGATCGGCCAAAAATTGTGAAGGACGCTGAGGCAAAAGAAAGCGATTTGCAGCCGGCAGAAGGAATAACGGAAATCAAACCAGGCGGCATTTTCATTTCCACCTACCCCTGGGCAAAAGTATATATTGACGGCGAGTATCTGGAAACCACGCCTCTGAAAAAACCGCTAATGCTTGATGCGGGACCGTACGCGCTCAAGTTAGAAAATCCAAACTTCAAAACCATCGAGCACAAAATAACCGTCCAGCCCGGCACCATCGATTCTGCAAATTTCAATCTGCAGCCGCTTTTTGGATTTTTGGAACTTCAGGTGAGTCCCTGGGCGGAAGTGTACATCAACGGCGTCTATCAGGAAACGACACCATTGGGAAAACCGCTATCCTTGCGGGCAGGCAAACACGAATTAAGACTGGTCAATCCAAATTTTAGCGCTTGGACCGACTCGATAGAGATTAAGGCAGGTCAAACGCACACGAAACAGATATCGCTTTTGAAATAAGATTTTAAATAGCAGAGATAAATGGCACGGGATTTGAAAAATATTGGGGGAGTAATAGTTAAATTGGGGAAAATTATGAAGCATAGTCTACTAAGAACTTTTATATGTTTTTCGATAATCTTGTCATCACTGCTAAGGGGGGGAAGTTGGCAAGACGGGGTTCCGCTAAATACGCCGCGTGAGGGCGCAACATCGGCCGCAATGGGTGATTACATTTATGTGTTTGGCGGCAAGACGTTAAATAACACTATCTTAAATACGGTGGAAAGATTCAACTTAAACACGGGCATTTGGGAGGATACAATTGCTTCTTTTAACACACCCCGAATGAACGCAGCAGCAATTGTGCACGACGGCAAGATTTTTCTGACCGGCGGAAGCAACAATCAATCAAGTGAGGCAATTTCAAAAGTTGAGATCTATTATCCCGCGCAAAATTCCTGGCAGGTCGCGCAGGACATGCGCAAAGAACGCGAAGCCCACGCGCTGGCTTTTTTTAACAACCATATTTATGCGATTGGTGGCGCGAGAGACCAGTCCCATTTAGAAGATGGTATTGAGTGGTATGATGACACAACCGGAGAATGGGAAGAAGCCCCTTTTCAGATTATTTCGGAGCGAGCTGCTTTTTATTCCGCCGTGGTGAGGGACACCTTTTATATGTTTGGCGGATATTACTATGGCCCCGTTAATACTTCATACTACAAGCCACCTCTAACATTAGATTGGATCTCAGGTCCTCACATGCAAACACGAATGGGGTATGGCGCCAGCGCTCAATTAGGGGACAGCATATATATCATTGGAGGAGATGCATTTTCGGGAATTACGGACACGGTGGAGGTATTTGAAACACGCAGCAAACAAATATCTTTGGGGACTTTTTTGCCGTTCCCTAGGAAAGGGACAACCGCAGTTTCATTAAATGGCAAAATCTACGTTATTGGCGGAGTAACTTCCCAATCAGGTCCACCGGCTGCAATAGTGCAAGTGTACTCACATGGTCCAACTGGCATTTCAAATTCGGGAGACCCAAACCTAATTAAAAATGCCCAACTCGTGGGGTATCCCAATCCGTTTAACAGCACAATTAGATTTAAGTTTGAAATACAACGAAGCAGTTTTACCAACTTGACAATTTATGATTTGCAGGGAAAAAGAATAAAGCAATTGGTCAATGAGCCGTTATTTCAAGGGACTCATTTCTTCAGATGGGATGGAGAAGATTTGCAGAACCGACAAGTTGCAAGCGGAATCTATTTCGCGATTCTAAAAGGAGACAGCTTCTATCAAACGTTTAAAATATTCTATGTTAAATAAGACTGTTATTTTCTTTATTCTGGTTGCTGCGATTTTTTACCAACAGCCATGTTATGCTCAAATAGCTAACTATAATGCAATTCAGGTTAAGGTATTATACGAAGCATTGGAATTTGATAAAGCCATTCATTCCGGACAAAACCTGCTGAAATCCAACCTGCGCTTTACTCATGATGAATTGACTACCATTCATCACTACATGGCTCTGTCATTTTATAACACGGGAAAGATTGACTCCGCACGGTCACATTTTCTAACGCTACTTTCCCTCCAACCTGATTTTGAATTGGACCCGATTAGCGTATCCCCCAAAATTATTTCCTTTTTCGATCAGCTTAAAAATGAAACCGAATCTGCCGTTACAGATCATACCGTCGGTTATACAAAGTATGTTTTCCTGGAGGATCTGAGACCCGGAGCCACACTCCGCTCAGCCCTATTGCCGGGTTGGGGACAAATTTATAAACATCAAAAGATACGCGGATACATTATCGGAGGGGCATTTATTGCCAGCGTGGCGGCAACCGGCGTTTCGCTGTATTTCGAGAATCATAATCATAATAAATATCAGGACAGCACTACTCCCGCCTCCATCGAGACGAATTATGACACATATAATGGTTGGTTCAAAAAACGAAAAATATTCACCATTACTACGGTATCTGTTTGGGCTATAGCAATTTTCGATGCGCTGTGGGCCCCTTATCCGCGCCCTACCGTTTCCATGGAAAATGACGATATTACCCTATCCATACACATACCATTAAGGAAGTGAACGATGCAAACAAATCAGGTTGAGGCAGGAAGTCTCATATCAACAAACGTGATCGCAAAACCGAAATTATCGTTATTCAAAATTTTGCTACGAATATTTTACATGATATCCTTCATCATCTATTTTTACTATGTAATAGACGGTTTTGGTTATTACGGCACTCCCTACCAGGCGAGGCCCCATCATGAAGATTATAGAAATTTAAGACCGGCCGGTTTTCGATCTCACGCATTCGGGATAATCGGGTCGGCGATGATGCTGTTCATGCTGTTGTATTCTCTGCGAAAACGGGTAAGATTTTTTCGGGGGTTAGGACGGCTGAGTCACTGGCTGGACATTCATATTTATTTCGGCGTTATGGGCCCGCTCCTTATCATTCTTCATACATCTTTTAAAGTGCAGGGGCTGGTTGCGGTTAGTTTTTGGTCCATGATCGCAGTTGCGCTAAGCGGCGTCTTTGGCAGATACCTCTATCTTCAAATCCCTCGTAACCTCAGAGGAGACGAACTGGACTTCAAAGAAATTGAGGAACAAGAAGAGGAATTAAATCTGGTGCTTCAACAAGAATTCAATTTATCCGAACAGGACTTAGGTAAGATTGAGGCGTTAGTTCCATCATCATTTAACCAATCGAGGGGACTTTTGAGTATTTTTGTTATCATACTAAAAGATGATATCCTTCGACCATTTAAACATTACAGAATAAGGAAAAAATTCGCCAGACAATTTAATATCCCCAGTCTTCATATCCATCATATCATCAAAATCGCTGAAAGAAAATCTTTGTTACATCGAAAACTTGTACTCCTGAACCAAGTGCAGAAGCTATTTCATTATTGGCACGTTTTCCATAAACCATTTGCCATCATCATGTACATTATCATGTTCGTGCACATCGGTGTTGCGATTTGGTTGGGTTACACTTGGATTTTGTAAATTACAAAACGAAATTAATAATTCTTTTCTCAAATTAGTTCAGATATTATTAAGGAGTAATATCTGCTTTACGGAAATGCGGAATGAAGAAAATAACACTCTTGAAATTTGTTTTATCAATATCATTTTTGATTGCCCATAGCTGTATCCACCCTCTATTTGCACAGCTCTCCCCCGGAGATTTACACAAATCCCACGCTGAATTAGAGGGATTAAAAAATTGTACAAAATGTCATGATGTCGGCAAACAAATCGCTCCTTCCAAATGTTTATCCTGCCACACTATTTTAAGAGAACAGATTAACAACAAAAAAGGACTTCATGCAAATCCCGAATTTGAAACCGGGTACGCGCTCGAAGGAAAACACGCCGAAGCGGAGTGCCGCTCCTGCCATAAGCCGGCTAATATTTCGAACCAAAATTTATTCAAGGAACGAAAGAAAAATCTGCAAACCACTTTTTTGGGATTGAATACTGACTGTTTGAGCTGTCACCATGATGAACATCGCGGTCAGATGGAAAAAAACTGTTTGAACTGTCATGCGATGAATGGCTGGAAGCCTGCCCCTAAATTTGATCATAACAAAACAGATTTTCGTTTGACGGGAAAACATATTCAGGTCGGATGTGAAAAATGCCACCAAAGCGTCATTGATAACCGGTTCCCAAATGATAACTCTTTTTTGAAATTTCAGAAGACTCAATTCTCCAAGTGTATTGATTGCCATCGCGATCCTCACAATAACCGCTTTGGAAAGGTCTGCACTTCCTGCCATAATACCGGAGGGTGGGATAAGATAAACCGGGCAAGTTTTGATCACAACCAAACCAATTTCCCCCTGAAGGGTAAGCACCAATTTGTGCAATGCGAAAAATGCCATATGCCCGGGAAACCTTCGAAAGGATTAAAATACTCCCGCTGCCGGGACTGCCACCCTGATTTTCACCAGGGGCAATTCGCCCGGCGGAGCTCTGGCGGTGATTGCGGCGAGTGCCACACCGTGGAGGGATTTGTGCCTTCTACGTTCACCGTTGCCCAACATCAGAAAACGGATTTCGTTTTACTGGGCGCTCATCTGGCAATTCCCTGCATTGCCTGTCATAAACAAACCATAGGTAGTTCAGGCCAACGAACTATTCAATTTAGATTTACTTTTAAAGATTGTCAAAATTGCCACAGTGATCCGCATGGAGGTGATGCCGATAAATACATTAAGACCGGGGGATGCGTACATTGCCATAACAGTGAATCATGGAGGACAATTACCTTCGACCACAAACAGACCGGATTCGCTTTGATAGCGCGTCATGCTGAAACAGCCTGTCGATCCTGCCATAAGCCAATCGACAACCCCATTGGCGCCATGCGGCTGAAACTAGCCGGATTAAGTGCCGTCTGCCAGGACTGCCACAAAGATATTCATCAAGGGCAATTTATGACCACAGTAATTCAAGCAGGTTCAACCAAGAAAATGACCAATTGCGCCCGTTGTCATACTCCCACCAAAAATTGGGTGCCGGAAAATTTTGACCATAACCGAGATGCAAACTTTAAACTTGAGGGAGCTCATAAATTAGTTCCTTGTTCACAGTGCCATAAACAAGTTGAGAAAAATGGCATCAAATTTGTTGAATATAAACCCATTAATCCGTCCTGCAACACTTGCCACGGCGGTAAACAAATGTCAGAAGAGGGATTGCGATGAGAAAAATGTTTACAATCTTTTCATTACTAATGATTGGTTTTCTGATGAGAGTAAATGCTCAACAGCCGGGAAATGAAAGCCCGCATGGAGAATTAAAATGGGATTGCCAGGTTTGCCATACTTCAGTTTCCTGGAAGAAATTGAAAGATCCGAGCGATTTTAAGCACGAAAAGACCGGTTTTCCGCTATTGGGCGTGCATAAGATCGTTGATTGCCGCAGCTGCCACCAGAGCTTAAAATTCACAGAAGTGCGCACAAACTGCTCAAGTTGCCACACAGATATTCACCAGAGCCAATTTGGGATTGATTGCCAGAGCTGCCACACACCGGATAATTGGCAAAATCAGCAGGAGATTTTTAACCTGCACAGTGAGCGCGGTTTTCCATTAATAGGTGTTCATGCTATCGCAGATTGCGAAGCCTGTCATGTCAATCAACAGATTAATGAATTTGCCGGAACACCCATTGACTGTAACGGATGCCATGCCAATGATTTTATGGTGAGCGAGAACCCGGATCATGTGAAAGCAGGTTTCAGTCTTGAGTGTCAAAACTGTCATCAACCGATGACTACGGGCTGGAGCCAAACGAGGTTTCAACATGGGTCAATGGAATTACAAGGCGCTCACGTAACATTGGATTGTAATTCCTGCCATGTTAACACTTACGCCGGCACAACTTCTGAATGCTATAGCTGCCATTCCACCGATTACCTGCAGACGGTCGCCCCGGCTCATAACACATACGGATTTCCTACCGACTGCAATATTTGCCATAATCAAAATCAATGGCAAGGTGCTCAATTTGATCATGTTCAATTTACTGGGTTCGAACTGCGAGGAGCGCACGCTTTTATTCTTTGCAGTGATTGCCATGTAAATAATCAGTATGTCGGCCTTCCTCAGGATTGTTTCGGTTGCCATGAAAACGATTACAACAACGTTCCTGATCCCAGTCATGTCACAAATGCATTTCCAACCGATTGCATAACCTGTCACAATGAAACATCGTGGGAGCAGGTTACATTTGATCATAATCTCACACAGTTCCCCTTAACGGGCGCACATGTAACACTAGAGTGTATTGATTGTCATTCCAGTGGGTACACAAGTACCGCAAGCGATTGTTACTCCTGCCACGAACAGGATTATAATTCGGTGAACGATCCAAACCACGCCTCTAATAATTTTAATCTCGATTGTACCCAGTGTCATAGCACATCGGCCTGGTCTCCATCGACGTTCGATCACAACCAAACCCAATTTCCGCTAACCGGAGCGCATTTAACACTGCAGTGCGTTGACTGCCATTCCGCTGGTTATACAGGAACGCCGACGGATTGTTACACCTGTCATCAGCAAGATTATAATTCCGTAACCGATCCGAATCATGTTACCAATAATTTCAATCTGGATTGTACGCAGTGTCATAACACCGCAGCATGGTCTCCGGCATTCTTCGACCACAACCAGACTCAATTCCCCCTAACCGGGGCGCATTTAACTCTGGAGTGTATCGCCTGCCATGCACAGGGTTATAGCGGAACGCCGACGGATTGCTACACCTGTCATCAGCAAGATTATAATTCCGTAACCGATCCGAATCATGTTACTAATAATTTTAATCTCGATTGTACGCAGTGTCATAGCACATCGGCGTGGTCTCCATCGACGTTCGATCACAACCAAACCCAATTTCCGCTTACCGGAGCGCATTTAACGCTGCAGTGCGTTGACTGCCATTCCGGCGGTTATACTGGAACGCCGACGGACTGCTACTCCTGTCATCAGCAGGATTTTAATACCGTGACCGACCCAAATCATGTCGCCAATAATTTTAGCCATGACTGTATGCAATGCCATACCACTGCAGCATGGTCCCCGGCTTCATTCGATCACAACCAGACTCAGTTCCCATTGACCGGGGCGCATTTAACTCTGGATTGTATCGCCTGCCATGCTCAGGGTTATAGCGGTACGCCCACCGACTGCTATTCCTGTCATCAGCAGGATTTTAATACCGTGACCGACCCAAATCATGTCGCCAATAATTTTAGCCACGACTGTACCCAATGCCATACCACCGCAGCATGGTCTCCGGCATCCTTCGACCACAACCAAACTCAGTTCCCACTGACCGGGGCGCACTTGACTCTGGATTGTATCGCCTGCCATGCTCAGGGTTATAGCGGTACGCCCACCGACTGCTATTCCTGTCATCAGCAGGATTTTAATACTGTGACCGACCCAAATCATGTCACCAATAATTTTAGCCATGACTGTACCCAGTGTCATAATACATCAGCTTGGTCGCCGGCTACCTTCGATCACAATCAGACGCAGTTTCCGCTAACAGGCGCCCATGCCATGTTGCCCTGTCTTGCCTGTCACTCCAACGGATATACCGGTACCCCAACAGACTGCTATTCCTGTCATCAGCAGGAATACAACAATACCACGAATCCCAATCACCAGGCGGCTGGATTCCCGACGAATTGCGAGGCATGCCATAACACTATTGTTTGGACCCAAACTACCTGGGATCATGACAGTCAATATTTTCCAATATATTCCGGAAGGCATCAAGGCGAATGGAATGTTTGCGCCGACTGCCACGTGAATCCTAATAATTACCAGGTGTTTGAATGTATCTTTTGCCATGAACATGATAATGAACAAGAGGTAGGTCAGCAACACCAAGGTGTACCCGGATATGTTTATCTAAGTACCGCATGTTATGCATGTCATCCAACCGGAAATGGAAAGTTGTAGTTCATGTTTAAGAACAATATGAATTATTTAATTCTAATTGGATTTCTTATGATAATTTCTCTTGAGACGACTTTTGCACAGGAGAGCCCGCATCGTGTTTTGTTCTTTGATTGCAATGTTTGTCACTCAGAGCAAAGCTGGAGGGACGTTCAATTTGATCATGGTACCACCGGATTTCATCTCGAAGGCCAGCATGTTGGAACGAAGTGTATCGATTGCCATCAATTAGAAGATTTTTCGCTCGCAGAGACTGATTGCAATTCATGCCATCTTGATGTCCATCAGGGAAAACTAGGTGATGTGTGTAATCGCTGTCATTCGCCAGCAGGGTGGTCTGAAATGAACGTGATCGCCGTGCATGCAAATACCAGTTTTCCGCTTACCGGAGCTCATTTAACTCTGGACTGCAAGATCTGCCATGTCAGCGAGGTCGAAAATGAGTTCTCTTTTCTGGAGACTGAATGCTCCAATTGTCATGAATCCGATTTTAGAAATAATCCAAATGAAATCCATGATTTTTTAAAGGCTGATATCCGCTGTGAACAATGCCATACGACTTCAGCCTGGCAGCCCGCAGGTTTTAAAGATCATGACCGTTTTTTCCCCATATTTTCAGGCTCACATGCGGGAGCATGGTCAAATTGTAGTGATTGTCACATAAGTCCGGGAGATTTTCAAATATTTAGTTGTCTGACATGCCATGAGCATAATCAACAGGATATGGACCACAAACACCGCGAGGTGTCCGGCTATGTTTATCTCAGTTCTGCGTGTTATGACTGCCATCCAAACGGAAAAGGAGAAGAATAATCCATGAAAGCGCTCACAATTCTTTTGCTAACTCTAATACCAGCCGCTTCAATTTTCGGACAGGCCGAGTCGCCTGTTATTAAAGTCAAATATCTATCCGCAGAACATGTCTACATTGACGGCGGAACCGCACAGGGATTAGCGGTCGGAGATAAATTGATTGTCAGGGGTGCGAATGGAATCATTGCCGATCTGGAGGTGGTTTTTGTTGCGGAGAATTCCGCATCGTGCAAAGTACTCAAACAGAATGGAGAAATACAACCGGGGAATATAGTTGTGGTGTACGAAAAAAAGGAAGCACAAACGCCCACAGAAGCAGCGCCGAAAACCGAGACTCAGCCGGAACAATACCAAAAGAAGGCCTATAAACCTTCGACGCGTAAATCAGGAGCCAAAATTAGCGGGAGCATTTCCGCTCAAATCTATTATTTCGACGATCAAAGTCCAACGAATCTGGATTTTGCCCAGCCCACGATGCGGTTAAATTTACGCG
>WOR8_10003216_pt1 | contig 15968 bp, 12 predicted proteins | sample DeeMarSeWOR38_10_FD_19890 | JGI IMG/M metagenome (IMG submission 19890) | reverse complement strand
TAAGGTTGGCACGCTGAAGAAAACCCCTGGCTAGAGCCAGATCGAACTCCAAGATCCAATCGTTATCCACAAGCATGCGCTCGTCATCAACATCAACATTCTGTGAGCATTTGGGGCAGTAGAGGTTGCTTATGACCATAGGATGTAAAACATGGTTCTTGAACACGAGATTAGCATAATCCAGGCCACAACTGCAGGACAAACGGTGGTTACTGCACACGTCCTCGTCTACCTCGTTTAGGTCGCATATGTTCTTCATTTCTTGGATTCTATAATAAGCTCCAGGCCTGATTATTACAAGCGGTGGTTTTATGGGGTGGGCGAGAGGCATAAGGTGAAGCAAGCTTTATCCACGCGCCCTGAGCCATTCGCCTTCTGTCTCGGAATCGTAGGATGGGCTTCGCCCACCATTTGAAATCAATATTCCAATATTCCAACGTTCCATTATTCCAGGTGCGAGGCGGACACGCAGGCCTCGAAAAAATCTATTTATCCTCAATCAGTTATACAATTTCCGAGACGTTCAATTGAGATCACATAGAGAAAGCAAAGACGAGCTGAACTTGAAAGATAAGCAACCTCTTCGGACAACGAACACTGGGATTCTCCAAGTCGGTTGGTTGTTGCTGCGGCTGGCCTGCTTGTGTGCTGGAGCCTTCTTCTTATTAGGTGGCAAAAATATTGGTTTCTCTGTTTTGCTCCTCTTGATCGGGCTTTGGCTGGTTTTGGATAATCCCTTGGAAAGCTTTGAAATTCTTGAGGACACTTGTCCATCTTGCGGTCATAAGGTGAAGGTGCGTCACCGGATCAAGCGCCGGTGTCCCGCATGCCGGCGAACGATTGTCGTAGGCTCAGAGGGTCTCCATGATAAACATCATGATAATCATAAGGAAGACGTCTATCTCCCAGGACGCCGAGTTTTAGTAGAGACTGTGGAAAAGCACACCCAAGTGGAACCGGTGGTCATAAGACCAGGTGACACTCTTGATCTACACACTTTTTCACCGAAGGAAGTGGTTTCGCTTCTTGGCGAGTTCATCGAGCTCTCCCAGGAGGCTGACGTCAGAGTCGTGAAGATAATTCACGGCAAGGGTACTGGCATCCTTCGCCGCCGCGTACGCGGCGTGTTGGCCCGAGATCCACGCGTGATTGCTTTCTATGATGCTTCGCCCATGGCCGGTGGTTGGGGAGCCACCTTAGTGGAGCTCAGATCAGGCCTAGCAGATGACTACGACAAGGCGGGTGTCTGAGGCAACGGCCAGCATGCAACAGGCGGAATTGGGGACACGGCGATGCGGCGAGAACAGTGGTTGATGACAAATGATCTACCTGTCTCGCCGTTTCAAGCACTCTGCATCATGATGGCAGCAAAATCAACTTGACCATGAAGCTTGCAGAGTAGTAGACTGCGTACAACTCCCAAAGGCACTCCGGCCGCGGTCGTTAAGAGTGGCGGCCGCAAGCGTTGGCCACTGCTTCCCTTCGTAAGTAGGATATTGGCAACAAACGCGAATCCTGTGAGCGGGGCTGGTTTAGTCAGTGGGAGTTTTAGAGCGGGGCTCAGGCCCCGCTTTTGTGGTCAGCCGCATTAACCCTAACGTTACAAACCTGAGCCGGCCAAAACCGCTACGCTCGCGCGATAGCACGCCATCTGCGGCTAGACGAGTTCCCTAAACTCAGCGTGCGGTGATTTTATGGATATTTACAAGGTATGGTTGGTCATCGTCTGAGAAATGAATTTCTTGAGCGGAATAACCTATAACTTGCGTGGTCTATGGCTGGGTCTAAAGACTCCCAAGCTCCTTGTATTGGGACTTATTCGGTTTGCCGCCGTGGTCGTCATTACCATTATTTCTGCAAGCCTGATTCTTGTTTACCATGAGGAGATTCTGCATCTAATTTGGGCCAAGCCTGCAAGTCAATGGATCCTCTGGTTATGGTACGTCCTTTCCTGGATCCTTTCCCTGTTCCTTGTGGGGCTGTCGGCCATACTTTCTTATCTTGTTTCTCAAATCCTGTTCAGTGTGATTATCATGGATTACATGTCTATAATTACCGAACGCATGCTAGTGGGCCGAGAAGATGAACCGCAAAAAGTGCCCCTATTGCGGCAATTTTCTTATCTTCTCAAACAGGAAATACCCAGAGCGGTCCTCCCGGTTTTAATCATTCTCCTACTCATGGTTCTAGGCGGGCTTACACCCCTGGGCCCGGTGCTGGCGATTGTCTCCTCGGGAATTGCGGCCATTTTTCTCGCATGGGACAATACGGATCTCGTTCCTGCAAGACGACTCTACCCTTTCAAGAAGCGCTTCAGGCTGTTGTTGAGCAGCCTCCCGTTTCACTTGGGTTTCGGGCTGCTATTCCTGATTCCGGTATTGAACATCCTTTTCCTCTCCTTCGCACCCGTGGGCGCCACTATCTACTATACCGATAAGCATAATGGGTAACCGCTCTCGAGGGCTCAGCCTTGTGTTTGACTCGCCCTCACACCCTCCTGAAGCCCTCGTCATTTCACCCTAACAACCCACCCAATGTGCGCGATCACGTTTCTATGGCGATGCCTTCGCGGGTAACACCGATCAAAATCCTTATGATCCCCTCTTGAATCTTCCCAAAGTCCCGTCATCTGGATTGGTATTCTTAACCCGGACATTACATGAATTGTCCGGGTTAACTCTCTTCACATCTGCTCTCGGTCTCCAGAAGCAAGAATGCAGGAACATTGCAAAGATTTTACCCTTACCTCGAACGTATGCATTTCTACATCTGCCCCCAGGGCCTGGCATAAGACATGCATATTTTGTGAACCGCTGACTGTATTCAGCACTTCACATCCACTGACCGTTGTCAGGGGCAGTCGGCTTGGCCTGCAGGCGTGTTCCAGAACTGGCCAGTAAGTATGCGGCATCAGGCGTAAGGCAAAAGAGTTAGACACCAGGAGAAGACAGGTGTGGTTTAATCTTTTTGCCTTGTGCCCTGTTCCAGAAGCCTTGAGCGGCTCCATTGTTGGAGCAAATCAAAGCCAGATCCTCTGGGCCAGGGTTTTTTACTTTGATTCCGCGAGACATGCAGGGACATGGGATCTCCAATGAATAAAGAGACAGAAATTGTCTTGGTCGTAGAAGATGACACCGAAATCCAGGAGGTTCTGTGTGCTGCGCTTGAACTGGAGGGATACACAGTCCATGTCGCAACCAACGGTTTCGAAGCGATTAACACAGCACGTACGCTGAAGCCAGATGTGGTCCTAATGGATCTCATAATGCCAGTGATGGATGGTATCGAAGCGACTAGGGAGCTGAAAGAAGACCCGATCACGAGGCACATACCAATCTTAATGGTGACAGTTGCTGACAGAAAGAAAGATATTATCAACGGCTTGGAAGCGGGAGCAACAGACTACATTGCTAAGCCATTCTTCGTACCAGAACTGACTGCAAGAGTAAAAGCAGCCTTAACATCCAAGAAGCTTTATGAAGAATGCATTGAAACCAAAGAACAGTTGGTCATGTCGGAGGAAAAATATCGCCAATTAGTGCAAAATGCCGGTGAAGGCATTTTGGTCCTCCAAGATGGAATGCTCCGATTTTTCAACCCTAAGACCATAGAATTCATGGGGTATTCAGAAGACGTATTAACGAATCGACCTTTTGTGGAGATGGTACACCCTGAGGACCGAGAAAAAGTGGTTGCATATTTCCATGGCCCTCTAGTAGTCGAGGAGAGAACCACCAGCCTTACTTTTCGGATTATTACTGAGGATGGGAATACCAAGTGGCTGGAAACAAACACAGTTGCTATTCATTGGGAGGACAAACCGGCTAGTTTAAGTTTTCTGACTGACATTACTGATCGAAGGAGAGCAGAGGAGGAAAAGAAAAAAATCCAAGGTCAACTGCTCCAAGCTCAAAAAATGGAGGCTGTGGGTACTCTTGCTGGAGGCATAGCTCATGATTTCAACAATCTACTTCAGGTTGTTCAGGGCTATGCTGACCTTCTGCTTCACAATGCGGGCCATGACGAACGCCAATACTTGGCGCTGCAGAGCATCGCTGGCGCCGCAAAGCGAGGCGCTGCACTCACACGGCAGTTACTCACATTCAGCCGCACCATGGAGAGCTACAGACGACCCCTCGACTTGAACCATAAGGTCCAGGACGTCAAGAACCTCTTGGAACGTACCATTCCCAAGATGATTAGCATCAAACTTGAACTCGCAGAGGATCTCAAAATTGTCAATGCCGACGCAACCCAGGTGGAGCAGATGCTCATGAACTTGGCGGTCAATGCTAAGGACTCAATGCCTGGGGGGGGTAAACTCATTATCAAAACGGAAAATGTAATTCTGAACGAGGAGTTATGTCGAATTCACCCCGATGCCCATCCGTGGGTGTATGCTTTGCTCACAGTGTCAGACAATGGCCACGGTATGGATGAGAAGACCTTGGGGCATATCTTTGAACCCTTTTTTACCACCAAGAAGATCGGAAAGGGCACTGGCCTGGGTCTAGCTATGGTCTATGGCATAGTGAAAAGCCACAGGGGGTTCATCAGCTGCTCAAGCCAACCGGGTGAGGGGACGACATTCAAGGTCTACCTGCCAACCGTGGAGCAGGAGATGGAAATGGTGCAGGAAAACAAGATAATAGCTCCTGTTGCAGGAGGAAAAGAGAAAATTCTATTAGTAGACGACGAGGATATCATCAGAGATCTGGGGATCCAACTGCTCGGCGAGTCTGGTTACACGGTGTTTACTGCTCCTGATGGAGAAACCGCTCTAGAGCTCTATCGCAAGGAGCAGGAGCAGATTGATCTTGTCATCCTGGATCTGCTCATGCCTGGAATGGGCGGTATGAAGTGTCTGGATGAGCTTCTCACGATAAATCCAGAGGCACGTGTTCTGATTTCCACCGGCTATTCCGTAGATGGACCCACGAAAGAAACCGTACAGGCAAGAACCAGTGGTTGTATCAGCAAACCATTCGATCGAGAGCAGATACTCAATGTGATTCGTGAAGTCCTGGATGCCCATTAAGGTCTGGCGCCCAGCCATTGTCACATTTTTTTATTCCCACCTTCCTATTACCCTGTCATAATCAAAAGTCACAGTTCGTAGACTATGTCAATCGCAAATCTGCGACCTAGAATATACAATTCGCATGGTCCTGCCTGTCCCGAGCAAAATCTTTGGAAGTTTGTCAAAAAAGCTGCTGGCTGCAAGCTGCCTGCTGGTTTAAGTCCGCCGTCGCCTCTTGCGCCATCGCTCCTGGCTAATTTGGCGTTCGCGGTCTTTTTTCTGCTTCCTCTGTTGCCTCCTCATAAGATCAGGGTCTCTGGCGGGGTCAAGCAGAAAGGAGCCGACCATTTGTGGGATCTCCGGCTCTTTGGCTGCTGACGGCGGTCGGGAGATTTTACGAGGTTGCGGGGTCTCGCGCAGAGGGGGACCGCTGATAAAAGTCGGAGGTAGAGTTTTGACTAGGTAGAGCAACTCCCCACAATTCAGGAACTCGTGCCCGCTTTGGTGGGCTAGGATAGCATGCACCGTGAGAAGGATTGGATTGAGGTCACGACGTTTGCCGATACGGAGGGCCATTTCTTCTGTGGTGGTCAAAGGTACGTGCGGACGGCCTCCAGGTTTGAGTCCGTGTTTGATGATGACAGGGTAGGTTTTGCGTTTTGCCGCGAAGAAGAGCAACCGTGGCGGGACGCCCATTGATCTCACTTGGCGGGAGGCATACTTAGGCCTGATCAGTGACTCTTCCAACACGAAAGGCAATTGAAGGCCGGAGTAGGATAATTCTTTGAGGTGGCCAGAGCGCACATGCTTCCAACCGGTTTCCTCGTTAAGGGCCCACAAAAGCTCTTTGATGGGAAGTGAGCCGTCATCGTTCAAAAACAGACCGAATTCGTCGGGTCGATGGAGCAGAATATACTCGATCATCTTTCCGAGCTGTTTGAGATGGTGTTTTCCCATTTCGAAACCTCAACATTTAACTATAGCCCAAAAGCTTCAAATCCTCTACTATCCGATGGGGTGGTCGGCTATCCCGAATGGCCGACCTGATGAGAAGAGTGCTTCCGCCTTGTATCCACTCTGATTTTACCACGTGGATATCATTTATTCTTGACACAGTTTGCAGTATTCTCTATGGTATGGGTTCATTCGTTTCACAACCGTGAAGCCGAGAGTATCCCATGGCTCTTTTCCCAGGACAGATAATCTATCAGCCCTACGTCTATGGTTACTATTTGGGTGGGGAGGAGTCTGTCCGCTAGCCCTGTTCAACTGAGAGTTTCAAGGCCGTGGGCAGACTCAACTGCCTGCGGTCTTTCGGTTTCGACAAGGCCGCGACATCGATGCGGCTTTTTTTGTTTGGCTTGTAGAGAACGGTGCCTTTTTGCAGGATTTGCACCTTCGGATGCTTGAAAAGAACTCTAATTGAGAACTGTTTGAGATTGAGGAGAAAGGAGGTGTCACCTCATCGGGATCAGTTTTGTGTGGTGATGACGCGTTTGATCTTATAGGGAGGGAATTCACATGAAGACAAGAGAGAAGGCAATATGGGCAGTGCTTGCATTGACAATTTCACTCGGGCTGATATTTTCATGCGGTCAGGTTTCATACGCCAAGGAGAAAGAGTCGTACAAAGTGGGCGCCGTGTTCTCGGTGACCGGCCGAGCATCGTTCTTGGGTGAGCCCGAAAAAAAGACAGCCGAGATGATCGCCGAGGCCATAAACAAGGCCGGCGGTATCAACGGTCATCCGCTGGAACTTGTGCTCTACGATGACGAGAGCGACGAGACCAAATGCGTACTTGCCGTAAGAAGACTGATCAAGACAGACAAGGTGCCCGTTATTATTGGCCCCAGTCTCAGCGGCAATACACTTGCAGTTGTGAAGGTGGTGAATGAGGCCCAGGTGCCTCTGGTTTCCTGCGCCGCCAGCAATAAGATCGTCACCCCGGTGGATGAGCGAAAATGGGTTTTCAAAGTACCGCAGTCAGACACCCATGCGGTTGAGAAGATTTATGACCACCTATTGAAGAACGGCATCAACAAGATTGCCATCATGAGCGTTTCCACCGGATTCGGCGCCAGTGGGCGAGAAGAGCTGCTGCTGCTGGCTCCTAAAATGGGCATCGAAATAGTGGCCGACGAGCGTTATGGTCCGAAGGATACTGACATTACCGCCCAATTAACACGTATTCGCGGCACGGACGCCAAGGCCATTGTCAACTGGTCTGTGGGGCCCACCCAGGTGTTGGCTGTGAAAAACTGGCGGGATCTCGGCATGACGAACATTCCCTTTTATCAAAGTCATGGCTTTGGCAGTCGTAAGAACATAGAGCTGGCAGCCGGCGCCGCCGAAGGCGTTTTCTGTCCTCTGGGACGAGTCAATATCCCCAATCTTGTACCGGCGGATAATCCCCAGAAAAAAGTGATCGAGGAATACAACAAAAGCTACCAGGAGAAATTCAATGAGCCTCTGTCTTCGTTTGGCGGTCATGCGTGGGACGCGCTGTATCTGGTCATCGACGCCTTGAAGGTCGTGGGACCGGATACAGCCAAGATCAGAGACTACATAGAAACACGCACGAAATTTGTCGGCCAACATGGCGTTTTCAATTTCACCCCTGCCGATCACAACGGCCTCACCAAAGAGGCCTTCGAAATGGTGGTGGTGAAGGACGGCGACTGGGCTTTAGCCCCATAGAATGCGCTGGGTCTGAAATAGCTACCGAAAGCCTCTCCGGCGATTCGTTCCGGGGAGGCTTTCTCTTGAGATTTGCGAAAACCTGAACCTTGATCAACCTCGCAATGGAAAAAATCTCTCTTGCCGGGCAGCTCATTCAATACATTGTCACGGGCATCACCGTGGGAAGTATCTACGCTATGGTAGCCCTGGGGTTTAACATCATCTACAACGTTACGGAAATTATTAACTTTGCTCAGGGCGAGTTCGTGATGTTGGGTGGACTCACCATGGTTTTTTTCACTGCTACAGTGCATTTGCCACTCTCCTTGGCTTTTCTTTTTACTGTAGCGTTGGTTACCGGCGTGGGTGCGCTGATCGAGCGGTTAACCATCAATCCACTCAAGAATGCCTCGGTTTTGACTATGATCATCGTCACTATTGCCGTTTCCATCCTCCTCAAAGGGATCGCCATGTTCACCTGGGGCAAGGACCCCTATATTCTGCCGGCTTTTTCTGGAACGAAGCCTATTTTCATCCTCGGAGCGGCCGTCCAAACCCAGACCCTATGGGTCTTGTTGATTACTGCAGTCGTGGTGGTGCTGTTGAGCTTTTTTTTTAAAAAGACTCGCTATGGCAAAGCTATGCTGGCCTGTGCCGACAATCCCGAGGCGGCGCGTCTAGTCGGCATCAAGGTTAACCTCATGGTATTGCTGTCGTTTGCTCTGAGCGCAGCGCTTGGTGCGGTTGCAGGCGCAATTATTACTCCCATTTCACTTATGGAATATGATAGGGGCGCGCTTCTAGGCCTGAAAGGTTTTGGCGCCGCCGTGCTGGGTGGCTTGGGAAGTTTCTACGGGGCAGTGGTGGCGGGCTTTTCCCTGGGCATTGTCGAGTCACTATGCGCTGGCCTGATATCGTCCGGATATAAGGACGCGTTGGCGCTTCTACTGCTGCTCTTGGTCCTTTTTGTGCGTCCCAGCGGTTTATTTGGGAATGTGGAGGCCAGCAAGATAAAAAAGTTCTAAAGCTGTTAAACCGGTTTAGCCGGCTAACTCCCTTTTCGAAATTTTCACATGCAGACATCCAATCGAAAAAACCTTCTTGGCTTGACTCTTTTCCTTGTGATCTTTCCCTTGCTGATCAGGAATGTGGGAGCCATTGGCCACTACCTGGACATCATGATATTTGTCGGTGTTTACTGCCTTATCAACATGGGCCTGAGCCTGCTCATGGGCTATGCCGGTCAGATTTCTCTGGGGCACGCGGCTTTTTTTGGGCTGGGCGCCTATACCTCTGGAATACTCTGCGCCAAATTCTCCTTGTCGCCGTGGCTGGCCATGGCTGCAGGCGTTGCGCTCACGGCTCTGGTTGCTTACCTTGTGGGTGTCCCGTCCCTGAAACTCAAAGGCCACTATCTGGCCATGGCAACCCTGGGTTTCGGCGTCATTGTCAGTATCTTTTTCAATGAGGAAGTGGGCCTTACCGGTGGCCCCTCCGGATTTTCAGACATACCGGGGCTGGAGATTTTCGGCTTTGCCTTTGACAGTGATCTGCGCTACTACACCCTCGTGTGGTGCCTGGTATTACTATTCCTGATCTTTTCCCTGAACATCATCAATTCCCGCATTGGTCGGGCCCTTCGCTCCTTGCACGACAGTGAAGTGGCTGCAGACGCCATGGGAGTTGAAACCTCAAAATACAAGGTCATCATTTTCGTCTTGAGTGGTGCGTATGCCTCCGTTGCCGGAAGCCTTTACACGCACTACGTGGGTTTTTTGAGTCCTAGCTCATTCGACCTCTTCCTTTCGATAAAACTGGTGATGATGGTGGTGGTGGGTGGCATGCACAGCATCTGGGGAGCCCTTCTTGGCACCTGGCTGCTGACTTTTCTGGGGAATGAATGGCTCCACGTGTTTCATGACTTTGACATTTTGGTCTACGGCGCTATTCTTCTGGGTATTGTCATGTTCTTACCTGAAGGTTTGGTTGGGATGATTCCACGCATGGGACGAATTTTGAAACGAAGTTGATATGTTATATAATTTGAGCGAAAAGCCGCATTAATCGCGATCAGGGGTAGAGGATCAGCAAGCCAAGCGACCCAATTTTCATTTGAACACCCCCTTGCTGAAGATGGTCAAATGAGTTTCGAAAGTCCTGACGTTTTTCTCTGCGTAGATAATCTGGAGAAGTCTTTCGGTGGAGTTCGGGCCCTGAAGGGTCTCAGCTTCACAGTGACTCCCGGAATCATCAAAGCGGTTATCGGGCCCAATGGAGCCGGGAAGACCACTCTTTTTAACGTGATCACAGGTATCTTTCCACCAACTGCTGGCAGCATTTCCCTATACGGCGAGGCCATTAATGGCCGGAAGTCTCAAGAGATTGCCCGTATGGGTGTTTCCCGCACCTTCCAGAACGTAGAGCTGTTCAATGGCATGACTGTTCTAGAAAATGTGATGGTGGGGAGACACGTCCGCAGTCGGGCAGGAATCTTCAGCACCGGCCTCAGGCTCCTCAGGATGCGCAGGGAAGAGCGGCAGATCCGGAAGAGCGCCCTGGAGTACCTGGAATTCGTCGGGTTGGAGCATCGAGCTGAGGAGTTGGCCGGGAATCTGCCCTTGGGGGAGCAGAAGTTGCTCGAGGTTGCGCGGGCCCTGGCCACCGAACCTAAGATGCTACTGCTGGATGAGCCTGCTGGAGGACTTAATACCAGGGAGACCGAGGAGCTGGCAGGTCTGATTTTCCGTATCAAAGAACTTGCAATTACGGTTGTTCTGGTCGAGCATGACATGAATCTGGTGATGGACATTTCTGAAGAGATTCTGGTCATGAACTTTGGTGAGAAGATTGCTGAGGGGAAACCCCGACAGATCAAGAATGATCCGCTGGTTATTCAAGCCTATCTTGGGGAGGAGCTGGATTATTCGGATTTGTAACTCGGAACAGGGAACGGGGAACGCGGAATTATGAGAACTGAAAGGGAAGGTCAGACAGTAGGGGCGAGCCTTACGCCCGTCCGACGCGGCTATCATAGCATTCAATTCGCTCAATTTAGGTATTAGTTAAATTTAGTCAGACAATTCCGCCTTCCGCGTACCGAATTCCGCGTTCTTGTTGACAGATTGACTGATGCTAAGACTCAAGAGTGTCCATACTTACTACGGCAACATCCATGCCCTGAAAGGTGTATCTCTCCACGTGAATCAAGGGGAGATAGCGACCTTGATCGGTGCCAACGGTGCGGGAAAGACCACGGTATTAAAAACCATCTCAGGACTGTCACCAGCCAGGCGGGGTGCTATTGTTTTTGAAGGTCAGGACATTATGCGGATGCCGGCTGAGCAAATCGTCCGCTGTGGCATTTCCCACGTACCCGAGGGGCGAAAAGTTTTTGCCACCCTCAGCGTGCGGGACAATCTTGAGATGGGGGGGTTTATTCGACGGGATCGAGAAGAAATACAAAAAGACATGGCGCGTTTTCGAGAGAAATTTGCAATTCTTGCTGACCGCTGGCATCAAATTGCAGGAACCTTGAGCGGTGGTGAACAGCAGGTCTTGGCCATATCTCGGGCCCTCATGGCTCGGCCCAAGCTGCTGATACTCGATGAGCCCTCCATGGGTCTTTCACCGTTGCTGGTCAAGGAGACCTTCAAGATTATTAAGACGTTGCGAGAGGAAGGGACCACAATTCTACTGATTGAGCAGAACGCCCGGGCCGCACTCCACATTGCAGATCGGGGGTATGTGCTGGAAACCGGCAAGATCATTCTCCAGGGAAAATGCCAGATGCTTCTCGAGCACGAGGAAGTAAAACGCGCGTATCTCGGCAAGGGCTACAGGGAAGTGTGGGAGGAATGAAAATAGAAATCCGAGATCCGAATATCGAAATCAAAAACAATTCTCAAAATTCAAACCACCGAAACCACCCTTGCGCTTTGATCAGTATTGTTTTGAACATTGGGAAACTTGGTGATTCGGATTTCGAATTTGCCTCAGAATCGATACCAGGAATAAACATTTCCTTAGGTCTGACGGGGATCAAAGTGCCATGAACATCTGGGACCAGGAATATGAATGCATGTCGAGGGATGAACTCGCACAGCTGCAGCTTGAGCGGCTGCAAGCCACGCTCAACCGGGTTTACAAGAATGTCTCTTTCTACCGCAGGAAATTCGATGAGATTGGCTTTGAGCCCGAGGATCTGGTCGACCTGGCCGACCTGAAAAAACTGCCTTTCACTTGCAGCCGAGATCTCAGCGAAGCCTATCCCTATGACCTTTTCGCCGTGCCCCTGCGCGAGGTGGTTCGGGTCCACTCATCTTCGGGAACCTCAAAGCCTGTTGTGGTGGGGTACACCCGACAGGACCTGCGACACTGGAGCCAACTCGTGGCCCGCATTCTTACCGCCGGGGGAGTAACTGCAGACGACGTGGTGCAAATCACACTCAATTATGGACTGCTGACTGGAGGTCTGGGACTACACTATGGAGCGGAGCTCATCGGCGCCTCAGTGCTTCCTACTTCGGTGGGGCGGACTGAGCGACAGGTGACGATCATGAAAGACTACCGCACCACTGCTCTGGTAGCCACCCCCTCTTATGCCTTGGTGATTGCCGAACGCATGGAGAAGCTGGGGGTCGACGCCAAGACGTTGATGTTGCGTTACGCTTTGCTGGCGGGGGAACCATGGACAGAAGAGATGCGGCAAGAGATTGAGGACCGATTGTTCGTAAAGGCCACAGACAATTATGGTCTAAGTGAGATCATGGGACCCGGAGTGGCTGGCGAATGCCTTCATCAGGCTGGTATGCATCTAAACGAGGATCATTTTATTGCCGAGGTGGTGGACCCCAAGACCGACAAGCATCTGCCAGCAGGGGAGGTGGGCGAACTGATTATTACCACCCTTACCAAAGAAGCGTTTCCCTTGATCAGGTTTCGCACCGGCGACGTTTGTCATCTGGATTACGAGCCCTGCGGGTGCGGTCGTACCCAGGGCCGGATGAGCCGTGTGCTTGGGCGTACCGATCAGGTAATCATAGTCAAAGGGATCAACATCATTCCGAGCCGGGTGTGTGACATTCTTCAGGAACTTGAGGGAACCCGCCCCCCGTGCCAGTTGGTGGTGAATCGAGAAGGGAACCTGGACAGACTGACGGTATTGGTAGAGGTTTCTGAGGACCTCTTCTTTGATAAAATGGGAGAGCAGCGATCTCTGGTGGATGCTATGCGGGGAAAGGTTGCAGGTGGAATCGGGGTCACCCCACGAATCGTATTGGTTGAACCCGGTTCCATCAATCGGGAAGAAGAGACCTCTCCAGGAGTGGTAGACCACAGGCAACTTCGGCGTTAATGGGGAATATAAGGTCAGATTTTCTAGATGAGAGGCAGAGGCAATGCATGAACTACTGACACTTCAACCGGGCAGCAAGAGGCTGCTTTTGGGGAACGAGGCAATTGTCCGGGGGGCCCTGGAGGCGGGGATTTCCTTTGCCACCACCTATCCGGGAACGCCCTCGTCCGAGATTGGCGATGGCTTCTACCAAGTCTCTCAGGGGACTGAGCTGTACTTCGAGTATTCGGTAAACGAGAAAGTAGCACTGGAGACTGCGGCTGCAGCTGCGGTTTCCGGTTTACGCACCATGTGCAGTATGAAGCACGTGGGCTTGAATGTGGCGTCCGATGCCCTGATGACTTTGGCCTATGTGGGGGTGAAGGGTGGCATGGTGATCGTGAGCGCCGACGACCCCTCAATGCACTCCAGCCAAAATGAACAGGACAACCGCCACTACGCCAGGCTCGCTGGCGTGCCCATGTTTGAGCCAGCCAATTCCCAGGAGGCCCTGGAAATGACTCGGGCCGCTTTTGCGCTTTCGGAGTCCTATCAGATTCCCGTCCTGTTGCGCACCACCACTCGGGTGAATCACAGCCGCTCCATTGTGGAGGTCGGACCCCTGCAGACTCCGCGTCTCAGGGGAAGCTTCAAGAAGGATCCCCTCAACCTGGTACCGGTGCCCATGGTAGCGCGCAGGCTCCATGTTGAACTACTTGCAAAAAACGAAAAACTGAAAGCGGAAGCCAGTGGTTCGTCGTTCAACCGGGTGAGAGGGCAGGGTCCCTGGGGCGTGGTGACCAGTGGAGTGAGCTACAACTATGTCATGGATGGAGTGCGTGAACTGAACATCGCCGACCGGGTTCGAGTGTTGAAACTGGGCATGACCTATCCTTTTCCTGGCCAACTCTGCCTGGACTTTCTCAAAGAGGTGGAGCAAGTGCTGGTGGTGGAAGAACTGGAGCCGTTCTTGGAAGAGATGCTCAAGGTAGCCGCCCAGGAGCAAGGACTCACATTAAGAATACGTGGCAAGGGTGATGAATGGCTGCCTCGGTACTTTGAGTTTGACCCGGTCCAGGTCAGGTCGGTTATGGCCCGGTTTTTCCAGCTGGATTATCAGCCACCCGAAGTGGAAATGGGATCCCATCTTCCCCAGAGACCGCCAAATCTTTGTGCGGGTTGCCCGCACCGAGCCAGCTACTATGCGGTTCGGCAGGCATTGGGCGACGAGGGGGGGATTTACCCCAGTGATATCGGCTGTTACACTCTTGGACTGCTGCCGCCCCTCGAGGCGGCCGACTTTCTCCTCTGCATGGGCTCCAGTGTCTCTGGCGCTGGCGGGTTTTCCAAAGCTCAGAAACGGCCGGTGGTGGCTTTTATCGGCGATTCGACCTTTTTCCATTCGGGTATCACCGGACTGATCAATGCGGTTATGAATGACCACAATTTTACCCTGGTCATCTTGGACAACGGCACGACGGCTATGACAGGGCAACAGCCCCATCCTGGGGTGGAACTGACTCCCGAAGGACGCCGGCCCCCTAAAGTGGATATTGAAGCCGTAGTGCGAGGGTGCGGCGTGGAGCGGATCGCGGTGGTGAATCCCCTGCAAGTTGAGAAGACAATTGCCACGATGAAAGAGATGATCGAAGGCGAGCCAGGAGTCAAGGTGATCGTCTCCAAGTCACCCTGCCCGCTTTTCGAAAGGCGTGTCACCGGCAAGAAGCAGAAGGTCGTTTTTCGGGTGACCAACGAGTGTGATATGTGCAGAAGGTGTTTGGATGAGTTGGGGTGCCCGGCCTTCACCTACTGTGAGGACGAGGAAGAGTGCGCCTTCATTAGCATTGATGAACACTTGTGTAGCGGGTGCAGTGTTTGCAAACAGATCTGTCACGCGGTGAAACCAAAGAAGAAGAGGGCATAGTGCACTGTTTAGCCCGCAGCGGGCAGCTTGCAGCAGGCAGCCAACAATAGGATGTTGGTAGTGAGCGGTAAGCAGTAAAAGGAAATATCTAATGAAAGCATGGCGTATTTTCTTTGCCGGCGTGGGCGGGCAAGGCACCTTGCTGGCTACTCGGGTGGTGGGAGAGGCGGCGCTGCTCGCCGATATTCCCGTGGTGGTGAGTGAGATTCACGGCATGGCCCAGAGGGGAGGCGTGGTAGAATCCGCAGTGGTCATGGGAGAGGCGCACAGTCCGGTTATTTCCGATGGTGAGGCAGACATTCTCATGGCCTTTGAACCGTTGGAGGGTCTGCGGGCGATACGCAAGTGTTCGACACATAGCCTGGTGATCTGCAACACCAGCCCTGTGGCTCCGTTTGCTGTGGCCAGTGGTCGCGATCAATATCCCGAAGTCTCTGATATGATGCGGACTATCTCCAGTCAAGTGGATAGGATTATCGCTTATGATGCTAGATCGCTTGCCCGTGAGGCCGGCTCTGAACTCTCGGTGAATGTCGTGATGCTGGGAACTCTCATGCGTCACGGGAAAATGCCGTTTGATCAAGAGATGGTAAAGACAGTCCTCAATACCAGGACAAAGAGATCCTTTTTGAACATGAATCTAAAGGCCTTTGACCTGGGTTATCAGGTGGAGTAGGGCACCAAGAGTCGACAAGAGAGCACATTTTCAAGGCTGTCCGATCGGGTCATTCTGAGGCGCCAGCCGAAGAGTCTCGAAACCCGTGGGGTATTGAAACTATGAGATTCTTCGCGGATTATATCCTGCGACGGTCGAAAGGCTCACAGTGACCAACAGGGCGCTCCCAGGGGTTGGCGGACCGGATCCATCATCCACCTTACGGATACCTAAACTGAGCGATTCTTATCCCCCTCCCCCTAACTCCCTCCCGCCAGGGGAGGGGAGAATCTTAAATGTTTTCAGTTAGTTTCCTCCCCCTTGTCGAAGATCCGCCTCTGGCGTGGACGGGGGAGGG
>WOR8_10003214_pt1 | contig 15970 bp, 17 predicted proteins | sample DeeMarSeWOR38_10_FD_19890 | JGI IMG/M metagenome (IMG submission 19890) | reverse complement strand
AAGCGGGTATGGAGGTGGTTTACACCGGGCTGCGCCAGACCCCTGAGATGATTGTTGAGGCAGCTCTACAGGAAGACGCAGATGTGGTGGGCTTGAGTAGTTTAAGTGGAGTTAACAACTACTTCTTCCCGCGGGTGGTGGAACTACTGAAGGAAAACGGGCTGGATCAAGTGCTGGTTGTCGGTGGCGGCATTATCCCCGATGAGGACATTCCTGGTTTGAAGGATTCTGGGGTCGCTGCCATTTTCGGACCCGGTACCAGAACAGACGACATAGTCGCATTCATCGAAGAAAAAGTCTCTAATAATTAGTGTCCATCCGGTATTATGAAAGATCTAGCTGCGGAAGTGTTACAGGGTTCAGTGCGGGCCATGGCCCGGCTCATTACCTTGGTGGAAAATGAGGATCCCCGTTCTTTTGAATTTCTCGGTTCAATTTATCCGCACACGGGGAGAGCGCATGTGTTGGGTATAACCGGCTCCCCCGGCACGGGCAAGAGCACCCTTACCGACAAGATCACGACGGTACTCCGCCAGCAGGAGCAGACTGTGGGCGTTGTAGCCGTGGATCCCTCCAGTCCTTTCACTGGTGGCGCCCTTCTCGGTGACCGGATCCGTATGCAGAGGGCCTACGGAGATCCTGATGTTTTCATCCGCTCTATGGCCACCCGCGGAAACCTCGGTGGACTTGCCCGAACCACAGCGGACGTGATAAAAATTATGGACGGTTTCGGCAAAGACTGGGTTATCGTTGAGACTGTGGGTGTGGGCCAGGATGAAGTGGAGATAGCCAAGACCGCTGATACCACCATTGTGGTATTGGCTCCTGGCCTGGGTGACACTATCCAGAGCATGAAGGCCGGAGTCATGGAGATAGCCGATCTTTATGTCATCAACAAGGCGGATAGATCGGGTGCTGATGCACTAGTTACCGAGGTCAGGATTCGGGTGGAGCAGGACGCCCAGATCAAAGAGGCAGCCTGGCGAGCTCCAGTACTCAAGACTGTTGCTGTGGAGGATCAGGGAACTGAGCCACTGGTGGAGGCTATTGAACGCCATCGCAGCTTTCTTGAAGAAAGCGGCAAACTCAAGAAAGTCCGCCGGGAAAAAACCAGACAGGAGACGTTGTCTTTGCTAAAGGAAGAGATCTCCCGAAACGTTCTGGAGAAGATTCTCGGAAATGGCCGCTTTGACGATCTCATTGACGACATCGTCGCTCACAAGAAAGACCCCTATACCAGTGTTAAGGAGATTGTGGGAACGATTTTTCCAGAAGAGGACTAGTGTAAAACTAGAAAACAGGACCTAAGCACCACGGACATTGAAGATTGCGGATTTGTCCTTCGGACCCCCCCACCCTTCGGGCGGGTTCCCGGTTTCGGATTGCGGATATAGCATTGTTCATTTGCCATTGGGCATTGAGAAATGAGACTTATAGAGATCCATTATGAAAATGATAAATGGCTAGGGAGGAAGAAATGAAGATACTGAAGATCGATCACTTGGGAATAGCAGTTCACAGTATCGAGGAAGCAAAAAAACTTTTCCAAGACACACTGGGTCTGAAATTTGAGGGCAGTGAGACTGTGGCTGAGCAGAAAGTGACTACTGCGTTTTTCCCTGTCGGCGACAGCGAGGTTGAATTGTTGGAGTCTACATCCCCGGACGGACCCGTCGCCAAGTATCTGGAAAAAAGAGGCGAAGGAATACAACACATTGCCTTTCGGGTGGAAAACATAGAAGAGGCCCTGGCCGAGCTCAAAGAAAAAGGGATAAGACTCATCGATGAAAAACCACGCATGGGAGCAGGCGGGGCCAAAATAGCATTTCTCCATCCGAAATCCACCCACGGTGTCCTTATTGAGATAAGCGAACGGGTGGATTAGAAACCGAGAGAGGAGGAGTGCGGACTTAGTTCTTCCGTGGAATAAATTCGAATATCGAAATCCGAAACAAATCCGAATTACCAAAGTTGGTCCTCCGGACTCCCCACCCTTCGGGTGGGTCCCCAGTTTCAAATGACCGAAACGCTTAATTCGCAGAGCTCAACGTCTTTGTTTTGAACATTGGGGAAAACGATCATACACTTAACTCCGCATAGATTACGATTGAGGGCTGGGATTTTCCCGAAGCGGCGTATGTGGCAAGCCTTTGCCTCCGAAAGGAGCCAACTCTACCCAAGTAAAACAGCAAAGGCTGGCTACATCCGCAGCTCGGGCTGCCACAACCTTTGGTCCGGTAGACCTCCGCCCGGCAAGAACAGCAGAGCGAGCGTAAGTGGAGGGAAGGTGCCAGCCCTCTAGAGCTCTTGCGGAGTAAAGTCAATAGGCGCTTTGGGGAATTAGGATTTCGAACTTGTTTCATGCTTCGCGCTTCGGATTTCGGATTTGTGATGGTGGATTAATTACCCCGCAACCCTGAATTCAGGACCTATTAGAAAAGCCCCGCGTTCTCGAAGAAGTCGGGGCTTTTTTTGTTTTCGGTGGTTAGAAATTACTCACATTGGAATATTCCCATGTTTCTTCGGGGGTAGCGTTTCCCTCTTGGTGCAGAGCACTTCAAGTGCGTCTATGAGACGCGGCCGGGTCTCGCTCGGGACGATCACTCCATCAATGTAGCCTCGCGAGGCAGCAATGTAAGGGTTGTAGAGCAGTTCTTTGTACTCTGCAATCTTCTCCGCTCGCTTGGCCTCGGGATCATCTGCCCCCTGGATATCCCGGCGAAAAATAATATTGGCCGCCCCATCGGCACCCATTACCGCAATCTCGGCGTTGGGCCAGGCCAGGGCCATATCGCAACCAAGATCCCTTGAGCACATGGCCAGATAGGAGCCACCGTAATCCTTCCGGGTAATGAGAGTAATCTTGGGCACAGTGGCCTCTGAATAACACCAGAGCAACTTGGCACCGTGGCGAATCACCCCACTCCACTCCTGCTCACTGCCAGGCAAATATCCCGGCACGTCGGCGATGGTAAGCAGTGGGATATTGAAACAGTCGCAAAAACGAATGAATCGTGTGGCCTTGTCTGATGAGTTCACATCCAGACAACCGGCAAGCACCTTGGGCTGGTTGGCAATAATCCCGATGGTGCGTCCGTCCAGTCTGGCAAGGCCCACGACGATGTTCTGAGCATAAAGTTCGTGAACTTCATAAAAGTCCCCATTATCAACTATAGACCGAACCACGTCTTTCATGTCGTAGGATTCCATGGGGTTGTCCGGTATTATGGCGTCCAGGGCTGGATCAGTACGGACCGGGCTGTCGCCAGTATCTACCCTGGGTGGCTCTTCCATATTATTGTTGGGAAGGTAACTCAGCAGTACTTTTATTCTCTCAATGGTGTGAGCATCATCTTCACAGGCGAAGTGAGCCACGCCACTTTTGGTATTATGGGCTATGGCCCCGCCGAGATTTTCAAAGGTAATTACCTCTCCCAACACCGCCTTGATCACATCGGGTCCGGTGATGAACATGTGACTGGTGTCTTTGACCATGAAGACAAAATCGGTCATGGCCGGAGAATAAACCGCGCCTCCTGCACATGGGCCCATAATTGCAGATATCTGTGGCACTACACCTGAGGCGATGGCATTGCGGTAGAAAATCTGCCCGTAGCCAGAAAGGGAATCGACTCCTTCCTGGATGCGCGCCCCGCCGGAATCATTGAAGCCCACAACTGGGATTCCCGATTTCATTGACAGGTCGAGGATCTTGCAGATCTTCTTAGAGTGCATTTCGCCCAGGGTGCCAGCTCGCGCTGTGAAGTCCTGGGAGAAAGCACACGCGGGACGACCATTTACTTTGCCATAGCCGGTAATAACCCCGTCGGCTGATATGTCCAGCTTGTCCAAACCAAACAAGGTCCCCCTGTGCTTCATGAAAATGTCGGTTTCCCTGAAAGTTCCCGGGTCAAAAAGGAGATCGATTCGCTCTCTGGCCGTGAGTTTTCCGCGGTCATGCTGTTTCTTTACCGCCGCCTCTCCACCCATTTCCTTAAGTTTGGCTTCCCTCTCCTTCAATTCCTTGATCTTGTCCTTTACAACTCCCATCTATTAATCTCCTTTTTTCCTATCCGGAGTTACCTATCTTGGATTGCCTTGAAAATCTTGACATTTTATCCCCTGCCCCCCTTTTGTCAAGGCTTTTCTGCCCAACAGTTTCCCCCATCTTACTAGTTGTTCTAGAATGACGCATCAGTCTTCGACTCGAGACATCTTGGCCGGTTTATCGAGATCTCTAATGGTAAAATAGACATCCTCTCCCCGGACGAATATCTTTACCCCAAATCGGCGGGGTTCTCCTAATATTTCCTTGCCGTTTATAGTCCAGTTTTTCCATTCCGCTTTCTTTTTACTGCCGTCACGCCAGGTGCGATAAAAATAGAGCGCGTATTTGTCGTCCTGTTTGAGCAAGCGGTACTTAACATAGTTGTCGTCGGGACGGGATTTACCTAGTGTTCTCACAAAACGGCTCTCCCACGTTCCCATCAGTAAAGGGTCTGGCTTTTGGATTACGCTGCAAAAAACATAGGGTCTTGCTCCAAACTCTTGTGGTGGTGGTTTTTCCGTGGTCGCACATCCAAAAAAAGTAAGGAGGTATATTAAGAACATAATGAGTCTTTTCATAGCAGTCTCCCCTTTTCGCTTTTTCCTAAGCAAAAACTTCCAAGACATTCACTGAAATTATGCGGCGGTAGCCGTCCGATGCTAGCCCGGATAATTCACGAATAGGTGTCGCGAGACCGTGAAGCTGGGAACCCGCTTGCGGGACTGAGCGGAGCTTAGCGAGCGCGCATTAGATGGGCGTGCCATCCAGAAACCGCAGGGTCTCGCATCTGAGGCGTACCTGAACGGTACGTCCCAGGGTGCGGGACCCAAGGACGCCCATATCCGCGGTCGGAGCAGCCGACCCGTGAATTATCCGGGCTAGGTCTGATGCCACCAAACGCTCACTGTGCCGTCTTGCTTTGAAGAAAAGCGCATGAAGTCAGAAAGGAGTGCTCCTTTTAGGGACCCATTCTAGCAAACCCTTTGGCAAAAGAACACAATCTTTCGGTAAAGGATCTGGCCCTTTTGAAGATCCCGCTGTGCGGGGAGGGGACTAGATTTTCTATAACTAGATGGAGTCACAACGGGCCGTCAGGCCTGAAGGCCACATCCCAACCCAGTTATCATCTGCCTCTCTAGGTTTAGGCTCACATCGATAAGGAATTCGACTATTTACAACTTTACTCCATTTATGGTAAAGAATGAACTGCATTAAGTTTACCCTAACGTTGCATACCTGCGTCAAGAAAAAACGCGCAAGAGTGCGCCAGATGTGGCTGCGCACAGGCTCGGACAGGTCGAGGCGTACTACACTGTACGTGCAGTCCTGTCTGAGGCGAGCATTGCCGCAGATGGCGAGCTATCGCGCGAGCGCAGCGGTTTTTGCCGGTGTAGGTATGCTACGTTAGAGTTAACTTGACAAGCAGACTTTGATTTCAGCAATTACTTAATCCATCAGGGAGCATTAGTCCTGAGAATGAACAAAAAGCTTACCACAAAGAGAAAGAAGTGGCACCTGGTCCTGTGGCCCCTCATGGTGCTGGGTTCTGTGCTGCTCATCATCTGGAGCCCCAATGGGTTGCTACACCTCCGTCAATTAAATCTAGAACATCAAGAACTTATCCAGAAAAATCATATCCTGGAAAAGGAAAACCACCTACTCTATGAAGAAATTGGTAAGCTTCGAAACGACCCGGCTGCAATAGAGCACCTAGCTCGTCAGGAACTGGGGCTGGTTAAAGACGGCGAACTTATCTTTCAATTCGTTTCCCCTCCCTCAGAGAAATAAAACGGTTTTTCATCTACCCTGCTTTCCCGCCGTGAATTTTTGGGTTACAATAGCTCTTGAGTAGGGTATGAGAACTCGCCTCCGTACTGCCCTACCCCGAAGACAGAAACCTCCTTCCATGCCCCACCCTTGTTCCAACGGTTACGAGGGTGGGGATTTTTTTTACAACTTTCAAGGTCATGTCTCTGGGCGGCATACTGTTGGGACTTCTCTGCTTAGAAGTGACTTTGTCAGGCTCTGGAGTATTGGAGTACAGGAGGTCATACGATGCCACGGTCACTAACTGCAGGTATCGACCGCGGATGAAGAGTAGTCTGGGTTTTCATTATGGTATTTTCTTCCCACACCTGTAACCTTTATTACCCACATCTTCTCTACGGCTTATTCGCGTAATATCATTTAACTATTTGATCCTAATAGAAAATATTGGAATTTTTTAAAGTGGCACATTTCTTGTTGTTGCATAGAATGCTGGTAGGGATAGTTACTTCTCCTTGTCATTCAGCCTTCACCCTACCCAATGCCCTGGCCCCCACCTTCCCTCTGGTGGGGGCTTTTTCATTTTAGATTGCAGAATGAAGACTTTAGATTCAGGCCGGAATTTCATGATTTCCGCAAGCCGAGCAAGATTTTTTGTAGTATTATTCGTCGAACATAGGTGTCAGCGCGGCTGAAGGTTTCAATGTTCAGGTTTCAGATTCTCTGTTCTTTTATCCTGAAACCTGGTACCTAAAAGACACCCGATACCCTGAGATTTCTCCTTTGGAGCCCCCACCCTCTGGGCGGGGCCCCGGTTTGGTGCTCGGGATTTGGGATTTCAGAAGCTCCGACCTTTGGTCGAAGAGCTTCGCGGCCTGTTGGAAGTAATCGGTATGAAAATGAGAATCTATTTTGCTCTCGTCTTAACTTTTCTTGTGTGCAGCTGCTCTGGTTTGCAGGTGCAAGATTACGATAAGGTCTTCGAAGAGAAAGGACAACCTCCGGTGCTCATTGACTATTATGCTGCTCCAGTTATCCGTCCAGGAACCACCTGGAAAATCTACCTAGAGGCCGGAGACAAAGATGGAGATATGGCTTACATCGCCACCATGTTATACCAGACGGGTTTTGGCTATTATGCCACCGACTATACAAGGCTTACAGGGAAAGAAAGAAAAGAATTTGCAGGCTACGTTGCCCTAAGAACCCCTTCTGAAGCGAGCCTTACTCGAGACAAATTCACAATGGAGATTCTGGTACGTGACCGTCAGAGAAACAGCAGTGAAATCATTAAACTTCCCCTGACCTTTAGCCAGGTGGAACGGGAGAACATCCCTGATAAGTGGCAGGCTGTCGCCAAAAAGCGACTGGGTGTGGTGGTGACTGATGTTCAAACTAAGCAGCAAATCACAGATTAACTCTGGTTCTGGCCCGGATATTCGTGAATTCCTTGCTGCTACCACGAAACTGGGAACCCGCTTGCGGGACTGAGCGGAGCGTAGCGACCGCGAATAATATGGCCGTCCTTCCTGGTGTCCTTGGGTGTCGGCCCCTGCGACGTACCGTTCAGGTAAGCCTCGGAACAACACCCTGCGGTTTCCCGGTGGCCCGCTCGCCTCGCCTTGCTCGCATGGCGGGCAGGCACACCCATCTTCGTGGTCTCGCGACAGCAATTCATGAAATATCCAGGCTTGGTGAGTATTGCTTTTAGCAGACAAAGCAACTATTATAGCGGCGACCCAACCCACAGAACAACAGATCCCAACACTCACTCCGCAGGAAATAGACCATGGACGAGCTTGAAGTGTACCAGCAGATGATGAGCAAGGATCCCTCCTCGCAGGTTTTTGTTTATCTTGCCGAGGCACTTTGGGAGCGAGAGATGTATGAGGAGGCCATCGAAACCTGTATTAAAGGGCTTCGCCTCCGCCCGCATGATCTTCGAGCCAGGGTAATTCTCGGACTGTCCTACCTTCGTACTGGGGCGTTGGACAGTGCTGAAACTGAACTCCTGAAGGCAAAAGAGATGCTGGAGATTAACACGGTAATTTACCGCAACCTGGCTGAACTGTATGATAAGAAGGGTGATTCTGAGCAAGCTTTCCATTACCAGAAGCTTTTCGAGGTAATTAATCCTTCTACGGTAACCGAGGTGGAAACTGAAGCGGACGAACCCGGGTCTGCATCGGCGGCTAGAGAGGCTCTACCGGAAGATGCAGAGATGATGGACACTGTTACCCTGGCTGAACTATACGAACAGCAAGGCCATGTGGACAAGGCCATAGAGGTGTATCGCAAGATTCTCGAAACATCACCTGAAACTGAGGAGGTTGAAGCGAGGCTTGCGGAATTGGAGAAGCAAATCGGTGAACCCCAGGAGGGTCGCACTCTGCTTTCAGTGCTTGAAGCCTGGCAGAGCAAGCTGCGAAAGAAGGCCGCCCCAGAATACATGCCACCACCGTCAACGCCGCCGAGCCTTGACCCCGAGAAGCTTTCCGCCTTTCTGAGAAAACATGCCAAAAGGTTAGACCCTATTTAGGTCTACCACTTCAAACACTAGCTTTGTGGAAGATTCAAGAGAAGCGGGGAAGGACTATTTAGGGAGTTTGGACCAGTACTTCAGAACTCAACAAAGGGTAGATGGCGAGGGGATTATGTATTCCACAACTCACTTTCGCAAAGGGTTGAAAATCGAATTGGAAGGCAAGCCTTTTCTTATTGTTGATTTTCTTCATGTCAAGCCAGGTAAGGGCGGCGCTTTTGTCAGGACCCGTCTCAAAAATATGGAAACCGGTCAGGTCTTGGAAAAAACATTTCGATCAGGCGAGAAGGTCAACCGCCCTGACCTCGTGGAACGCGAGATGCATTACCTCTATCAGGATGCTGAAGGTTACTGCTTTATGGATAACAAGAATTATGAGCAGATTTTCATCGACCAGGAGCATTTGAGTGACAGGAGAGATTTTCTCAAGGAAAACATCGACGTCAAGATGCTTTTTTTCAATAACAAACCAATCGGCATCGAGCTTCCCATCTTCGTGGAGTTGAAGATCGCACAGACGGACCCGGGCGTCCGGGGGGACACAGCTGCGGGTGCCACCAAGCCAGCCATCCTAGAGACAGGATTTGTCATTCAGGTTCCTCTCTTTATTAACGAAGGTGAGACGGTGAAGATAGATACCCGCTCAGGTGAGTACGTGGAGCGGGTTTAAGATGACCTGCTTGAATAATAACGCTGGTAACGCTATTGCCATGAATAAGAGGACCATTACGATTGAACTGCAACCACTTTTAATATCAATTTTTTTTATTAAATCTAGATTTAACTTTAATTTTCTTTGCCTCCTTCCTATTGTCTCTGAAAAGTTACCGCTCGGTTTGACCCATAGAGATTTTTCAATAATTGAAGCTCTAGTCCTCCTCCGGCGGGAACAGCGGAAGTTTGGAAAAAAGACAATGTTTTTCACTCTCTTCTTTTCTAATATATATAGTGTTGATAGTAGACATAGTAAAAGCTAAATCGCCATTCCTAGAATCCACTGCCGACCCGTCATGCTGCCCTCCAGCCGTGCCATGGGTATGCAACGTTAGTTTCAGAAACCCTCTAGCTCCTTCCTACCCTTTCAGTTCCCTCCATTGCCATGCTATGTCAACTCATTGCATATTTGCCTCAATACCTGTCCTTGGTCGCAGCAGGCGATTGGTGAAATATCCGGGCTAGGCACGCAACGTGCAGAGGGTCAGCATAGAATGCAAAATACTATCCAAGCGGTTCACAGCTGTGGGAAAATACATTTGTGACGTAGCTTTTTGACCATTGTGACCGCTGACCACAAACGAGATGTACTATGGCAGACATTAGCCGCCTGGTTTTTTCGCTCAGCAAGCTGGGGATAAAAGCATTAGAGCGGTTGTTCAAAGCCTCGGTGCGCGTTTATGGCGCTGAAAATATCCCAGATGGGGTGTTTATCCTTGCAGTAAATCATTTCACCCGCCTGGAAACCCTGATTCTTCCTTACCAGATTTACAGGCTCACTGGCAGGCCGGTAATGTCCCTCGCCCACCACGGTCTGTTCACCGGACCTCTTGGGAGTTATTTGGATGGCGTGGGTGCGGTTTCCACCAAGGATCCCAACCGTGACCAGATTATCATTCGCTCTTTGCTGATGGGTGACCACCCCTGGCTAATCTTTCCGGAAGGGTCGATGATCAAGGATAAGAAGATCGTCGAGAGCGGTAAATTCCTTATCTACAGCGCCACAGGTGCTCGTCGGCCGCCACACACCGGCGCTGCAGCCCTAGCCTTGCGAACGGAGTTTTACCGTAGACGGCTGAGCCACTTGCGGCAGACAGATCCAGCTTTGCTCCAACAGCAATTGGAGGTATTCGATCTCTCATCTCCCGACCAGGTGAGCGAGCGAGAGACGTTCTTGGTGCCCGTGAATGTAACCTATTACCCTATTCGTTCACAGCAAAACGCCATTGAGAAGATCGCATCTTATGTTGTAGGAGACCTTCCCGAGCGGATAGTGGAAGAACTGCAAACCGAGGGGACCATGCTTCTTTCGGGGGTGGACATCGATATCACTTTCGGTAAACCCCTGGCCATCAGTCCATTACTCAAAAAGCGCAAGATTCAGCAAGATATTATCAGTGAACGGCCCATCCTGCCAGACGACGTGCTGCCTTCCAGACCGCTGATGCGGAGAATTGCCAGTAATCTCACCAGGAAGGTCATGGCCTCAATTTATAACAATACTATGGTCAATTATGATCATCTGGCCGCCTATATCCTAAATTACTATCCACATAACCGTCTAGGGTTTTTCAACTTAGCGGAGCGACTCTATCTGGCCGCAGAAACGGTCACCAAACTGAAGTCCATCCGCTTTCATTCCGGATTGCTTCATGACCAATGTGTACGATTATGCCGAAGATACCATCAGATACTGGCAGATTTCCTCGAGGTCGCAGAAAAAAGCGGCGTGGTGGATATAGAAGGAGATATGATCTACAAGAAAAGGCTGAGGATGAGGACGCTTCTCGACTTTCACACCATCCGCAGAGAAAACCCGTTTCAGGTAATTCTGAATGAAGTTGAGTTCCTCCGTCCGCTTACCAAGAGGTTGCGGATCATTGCCGAGCACCCGCGTTGGTTAATGCGCTGGCGGCTGCACCGAAAGTTCCTACGTTTAGCGAAGCAGGAATTCACCGCCGACTATGCGGAGCACCGACGCGAGGGCGAGTCAAAACCGAGGCGCATTGGTGCTCCCACCCTTTATCGAAGGTTTCGGGCGAAAACCGGAGTATTACTGGTCCATGGTTATATGGCGGCTCCTGAAGAGGTCAGGCCGCTTGCCGAGTATCTCCATCAGCATGGCTACACAGTTTTTACTCCTCGCCTTCGGGGGCATGGTACCAGCCCCGAAGATCTGGCCCTCAGAACTTGGGAGGATTGGCTGCAGTCGGTGGAGCGTGGCTACCTGGTCCTGGCAAACAGCTGCGAGGATGTTGTTCTTGGTGGATTTAGCGTGGGGGCTTGCCTGGCTTTGTTTGCGGCCACCAACCTACTCTACAAGGTTAGAGCTGTCTTCGCCATCAACTGCGCCATGAGACTCAGAAGACGGTCGGCCAGACTGGCTCCGGCTGTGGTTCTCTGGAATATGCTGGTGGATAAGCTGATCAAAGATGATGGCCGCAGGCACTTTGTGCCCAACGAACCTGAAAATCCGCATATCAATTATCTTCGCAATCCCATTAGCGGGGTGAAGGAATTGATGGAACTCACGGACGAACTTTCAAAACGTATCGATCGGGTGAATGTACCTGCCTTGCTAATACAATCATCTGATGATCCGGTGGTACACCCCGAAGGCAGCAAACGCATCTATGAGGGGCTCGGTTCCCAAGACAAAGAACTGATTATGTTTAACTCCGACCGCCATGGCATCCTTCGGGGCGATGTATCCGAACGAGTATTCGCTCGAGTATTGGAGTTTCTCGACACCAGTCTGACATCTTAATTCTTGCCTTTTTTCTTGAAAAATCTTTGTAAAATTTAGGTTTGATATAGTTATACGCTGGAACTATTGTTAAGATTAGGGGTGAGACGCGGAATAACCCCACAAACAGGTGAAGTCCAACCCAGACAAGGAGGAATTCATGAAGGTAAGCATTGACTACGATTTGTGCATGGGAGACAGGAATTGCAATAAGGTGTGTCCTGAGGTTTTTGAATACGATGAAGATCAGATGATATCGAGAGTTCTAGTGGACGAAGTTCCTGAACACCTGGAAGACTTCGTGCGAAAAGCAGCTGAGGAATGTGCGCCGAAAGCCATTATCGTGGAGGAATAAGAGGGACAACCACGGCTTTCTCAAACCATTATTTCATAGTAAGGAGTGGAGCAACGTGGGCAAGTTCAAAGGTAGTCAAACGGAAAGAAATTTGCTTACAGCCTTTGCCGGGGAATCCCAGGCGAAAAACCGTTATACCTACTTCGCTGAGCAAGCGAGGCAGGATGGGTACATACAGATCGCGAATATCTTCGCAGAGACAGCCAACCATGAAAGGGAACATGCCAAAAGGTTCTTCAAATTCCTGAACGGCGGGGAGGTGGAAATCAAGTGGAGCTTTCCAGCTGGGGTAATAGGTAGTACCTATGACAACCTGTTGGCAGCAGCAGCAGGTGAGAGGTACGAGCACACCGAGATGTATCCGGGCTTTGCTGAGGTCGCCCGCGAAGAGGGGTTCATCCGCGTGGCTGAGGTCTTAGAAGCGGTGTGTGTGGCTGAAAGACAGCACGAAAAGCGGTATCTAGATCTGGCCGCCAATGTCAACGAGGGACGGATTTTTGCAAGACAAGAGGTTGTTGTCTGGCGTTGTCTCAACTGTGGCTACCTGCACGAATCCAACCAAGCGCCGGATGCATGCCCTGCTTGTATCAGCCCGCAGGCCTATTTTGAGCTACTGGGTGAGAATTGGTAAATCCAAGGCACAAGGCACAGGGGGCAAGGTTAAGCAAAAGTGTACTAAACCCTTGAGCCTCATGCCTTACGCCTTGTACCTTTCTTTGGGATCTATCACCTTATATGATCCCCGATTTTTTGCATTCGCTCCAGTTCACCGCCTCCCATTGGACCGAGGTCAAGGGTCCTGAGAGCCTCTCGCATTTGTTGTAGGTTTTTGGGCCCGGTCATGCAAACATCTACCGCTGGATGGGACAAAACGAATCGGTAGCAGTCACTGGCAGCCGGCGTGGATTCACCGGGTGGCATGTTTTTCTCCTGTAGCAGTTGGCCCCATCTCGTTGCAGTGTAACTGACTATACCTGGGCTATTCTCCCCTTCCAGGTAGGGGAACGTCGTCGATTCCGCCCCCCGGTGTGCGGCACTGTAACGAATGTGAAAGATGTCAAAGATGTCTTCTTTGGCCAGCTCTGGGAAGAATCGCCGGTTGTGACTGGATAGAGCCAAGAACCGGAACATGTCTTTCTTTTTCAAACCCTTGACCTTATTGAGAATCCTCTGGGGAGGTTTTTTCCTGCACCATCCCGGTTTTGCGCAAAGAGCCCCAATAGAAATAGTTGCACCCTTGCTCAAAGGTTTCCTCAAAAGCTTCGGCCGGAGCACCATAGCTTGACCCTACTCCCAAGCGGCCCACCCTGAGCCCGGTCTGGCCTATGACCCTTTGAGAATTGAAATTCATATAATCATCCTCCCCCCTTTCTCAGTTGACTGCTCCTTAATAAAATTCTACCCTGAAACTGTCATCCACCCACTGATAAACATCGGTCTGCTGGGCTCACTGGAATAAGAGAGTGCCGAATGGCAAATTCTCAATGGTTACGTCGATAATTCGTGGTTGTGTTTCTGGTATTTTCTGTCTAAATGTTTCTTAGATCATTTACGTGGACGATACCATGTATTTTGAGAGGCAGCTATGGAATTACGATTTCTTGGTAGGTCTGAAGTGAAAATCACACCCATCATTATGGGAACCTGGCAGGCCGGTAAAGACATGTGGGTAGGCATCGATGATTCCGAGACCATTAAGGCCTTACGGGCTGCGTTTGAGGCGGGTATAACCACCATCGATACCGCTGAGTATTATGGAAATGGTCATTCTGAGCGAATCATTGCAGAAGCGCTTGCTGAGGTTCGGGATCAGGTAGTCTACGCAACCAAGGTATTTTCCAACCACCTCAAGTACGACCAGGTCATGGAGGCATGCCATGGCTCGTTAAAGAACCTCAAAACGGACTATTTGGACCTCTACCAGATCCACTGGCCCGCTGGTTCATGGGGCACCGAACTTGTTCCCATTGAGGAGACCATGCGGGCGTTGGATGACCTCAGGAAGCAGGGTAAAATCCGCGCTATCGGTGTGTCCAACTTCTCCAGAGCGCAGCTGGAAGAGGCAGCTGGTCATGGCCGCATAGACAGCCTGCAACCGCCCTACTCTCTGTTCTGGAGATATTTGGAAAATGAGGCACTGGACTACTGTATAGAGAACAACATTACCGTTCTTGCTTACTCGTCTCTCGCCCAGGGACTACTGACGGGGAAATTTGGTCCTGACCACCAATTCGCCAAGGGAGATCACAGGGCGAGAAACAGGCTGTTTCAAGCCGATAACTACCAGCGAGTACAGAAAGCCTTGGACAGCCTGCGCCCGATCGCAGGACGATATGGGGCAAGCCTGGCGCAACTGGCCCTCGCCTGGCTCATTGCTCAGCCGCAGACCTGCGCCATCGCCGGGGCCCGCAAAGCCGAACAAGTTTTGGACAACGCCAAAGCGGTGAGGATCCAGCTCCTTCCAGACGACCTGGCAGAAATAGACCGTATCGGCCGGACTGTCGCCGACCACTTGGATGATAATCCGGTGATGTGGGAGTTTTAGTTGTAGTGATTTTGAGTGAGGTGGGTCGTAGGCGCCTGCCGGACATTACGCTCATAGTGAGAGATATAAATCCGGCTGCTGACTCCAGAGCATTTCTTGGGACAACCCTGTGTCTGGTTGGCACTGATAATTTCAATCAATGATCTTCCGTCAGTCCACCAGGTGAAGTTGCAGTCGCGGCAAACCCAAAGGGCGCGATGCATTGATCTGTAACCTTTCTCCCGCCAGAGAGTACCTTGGGATCAGGCGGGTCAGCGTTACACTTGCGTTTATCCTGCCATACTCGCCCATTTGTGACTAAAGGAATGACCGCAAACCTGCGAGGATGGAACGATTTGCATCTGGTGCTAGATTACAGAAGCAACGCCGTTATTGCAACAAAATTATTAGCCAAATTTAAAAAAATTATCAAACGATAGTTTAAATAATAACGGTGTTTTTGGGGTGGCGTCATAGACAAAGTCAGAGGTGGCTGGGCTAGCGCAAGCTTGCGTTCTGTGGGCGATATGGTTAAACTCTTTTCCGCGCATTAGATGGGGCTGCAGTAATGACGAAGAAAGTTTTTCTGATAATACTGGCAACTCTACTCCTGGTTAGCTGCGGGTTAAGGTGGGAGGGTCAGGGACCGGGGCCGCGAGATGAGGGATCGCCGCCTCAAATCCTTGCCTCTTATGCCGAGCAGGTGGTTCGTCCTGGCGAAACGTGGAAGGTATATTTGAAAGTCAGAGATGTGGATTGCGACATGACCTACGTGATTACCGACCTGTGGCAATCGGGAGGAGGCTCGTATCCAGTCAGTTTCACACCTATAAAGGAGCTTCCTTGCCCAGAGCTTGTGGGCTACGTTTTTCTGAAGACCCCGTCAGATGGAGATCTGGTCTGGGAGCAATTTGAAGCGAAGATGTTTGTGCGAGATCGGCGAGGAAATCGCAGTAACTCAATTCAGTTGCCGCTAAACTTCGACCAAGTGTCCGAAAAAAAACCGCCTGAGCAATGGCGGCTCGCCACTGTCGTTTCTATTGGCGCCGTAAATATTGATCTAACAAACAGACAGGGAACGAACTCAGGAAGATAATAGGTAGATTGCAGATTGCGGATTGGCCAATGGGACTTAAAAACGTTGCGCCGATCAGGTTTTTGTCTAAGACTTCGTTGTAGATATGTAATAAGCGTTTTATCCATCGTCCCGCAAGAGAAGGGATTGGTCTCGATGTTAGCTATTGATCTTCATGACTGTGGATTGATGTTTACGG
>WOR8_10004711_pt1 | contig 15975 bp, 11 predicted proteins | sample DeeMarSeWOR38_10_FD_19890 | JGI IMG/M metagenome (IMG submission 19890) | reverse complement strand
TTGCACCGATTGCGATGGAAGACGGTTTGCGTTTCGCGATTCGCGAAGGTGGCCGTACCGTCGGCGCCGGCGTCGTCGCCAAGATCATCGAGTAACCAAGTCGTACCGATAGCTGACAACGCCTAGCTTGTCGCGTGGTCAGCCTTATCAATACGTTGAGCAACGAATTACGGAGTTCGAGGAGCGCGAAGATTGGCTGGAGTGAGCGTTTTTCCGCGATCACCGAAGTCGTTCTTCTCGAAGTAGTCAAGCAGAAAAAGGCCAGTAGCTCAATTGGCAGAGCGGCGGTCTCCAAAACCGCAGGTTGGGGGTTCGATTCCCTCCTGGCCTGCCAATATCGAGGCAGGATCGGCAGGACGCAGGAGCTCGCATCGGCGCGCGATAGGATTTTGAATCGCGCTGCAAACGGCGCTCCTGCGACGGGAACGGACGCGAATCAGGGCAAGGTAGAAAGTTAAGTGAGCACACATACAGAGACGAGCCAGAGCGGTGTTCTGGACATTCTCAAGCTGCTTCTTGCGGCTGGCGCTCTCGTGGGCGGCCTTTACGGCTACTACTTCTACGAGAACGACCTGGCATTGCCGCTGCGCGTCCTCATGGTTCTTGGTGGCACGGCGGCGGGCATCGCGATTGCGATGACGAGTGCCCAGGGGCAGCGCCTCTGGCATTTCATCCAGGGTTCCCGCGTCGAGATTCGCAAAGTCGTCTGGCCGACCCGTACCGAGACGACGCAGACGGCGATTGCCGTGTTCGTCTTTACGCTGATCATGGCCCTGTTCTTCTGGGCGCTGGACTCCGGCCTTCTCTGGCTGACCCGGCGGCTGGTCGGCTAGGCACTTTCGGCGACACAAAGAGGTACACCAAATGGCCTTACGGTGGTACATCGTTCACGCCTATTCGAATTTCGAACACAAGGTGAAGCAGTCCCTCGAAGAGCGCATCGAGCGCATGGGCCTGCAGGACAAGTTCGGCGAAATCCTCGTCCCGACCGAAGAGGTCGTCGAGATGAAGGAAGGAAGCAAGCGGCGCAGCGAGCGCAAGTTCTTCCCGGGATACGTGCTCGTGCAAATGGAGATGGACGACGAGACCTGGCACCTCGTGAAAGAAGTGCCGAAGGTGCTCGGCTTCATCGGTGGCTCGAGCGATAAGCCGGCGCCCATCACGGACAAGGAGGCAGACCAGATTCTGCAGCGCGTTCGCGAGGGCGTGGACAAGCCGCGGCCGAAGGTGCTGTTCGAGCCGGGCGAGGTCGTCCGTGTTACCGATGGTCCGTTCAACGACTTCAGCGGTGTTGTCGAGTCGGTGAATTACGAAAAGAGCCGGCTGCAGGTTGCGGTGCAGATTTTAGGCAGGTCCACCCCGGTGGAGCTGGATTTCGGTCAAGTAGAAAAGAGTTGATCATGGTCGGTTCGGTTATTGGATCGATTGACTGGGTCGAGAAGTCCTAGGCCGAAGCAAGAATGGGGTCGAACCGCGATTTCCTGCGCGGGCTTCGACACTCGGCGATGGAAATCGCGGTTCGACCCCGGTTTAACAGACGAGGAGCCCTGGCAGGGCGTTTGAACTCGGGAGACGAAAATGGCTAAGAAAGTAGCTGGTTACATCAAGCTGCAGGTTCCTGCCGGCCAGGCAAACCCGTCACCGCCGGTGGGTCCGGCGCTGGGTCAGCATGGCGTGAACATCATGGAATTCTGCAAGGCGTTCAACGCGCAGACCCAGGGTGTCGAGCCGGGCCTGCCCATTCCCGTGATTATTACGGTCTACGCGGACCGCAGTTTCACGTTTATCTCGAAGACCCCGCCTGCCGCAGTATTGCTGCGCAAGGCCGCCGGCGTAAAGAAGGGTTCGGGTGAACCGAATACCAACAAAGTCGGCAGGGTGACGCGTGCACAGCTCGAGGAGATTGCGACCACGAAAATGCCGGACCTGACCGCCGCCGATATGGATGCGGCCGTCCGCACGGTCGCAGGTACCGCACGCAGCATGGGTATCGAAGTAGAGGGAGTGAAGTAATGGCCGCGTTGACGAAGCGCAGAAAGTCTGCAAGGGAAAAGGTCGATTCGACCAAGGTCTACGTTATTGACGAGGCCTTGTCACTGGTCAAGGAGTTCGCTACGGCGAAATTTCCCGAGAGTATCGACGTATCGGTGAATCTCGGCGTCGATCCTCGCAAGTCGGACCAGGTCGTTCGCGGTTCGACCGTACTGCCCAACGGCACCGGCAAGACAGTGCGTGTCGCCGTGTTTGCCCAGGGCGAGAATGCCGAGAAGGCGCAGGCCGCGGGCGCCGACGTCGTCGGGTTCGAAGATCTCGCCGAGACGGTGAAAGGCGGCCAGCTCGACTTCGACGTCGTTATAGCGACACCGGATGCGATGCGGGTTGTTGGTCAGCTGGGCCAGATCCTGGGTCCGCGCGGGCTGATGCCGAACCCCAAGGTGGGTACCGTCACGGCAGACGTCGAGAGCGCCGTCAAGAATGCGAAGGCCGGCCAGGTGCGGTATCGCACCGACAAGGCGGGCATCATTCACTGCCCGATCGGCCGTGCCGATTTCGAAATACCGGCGCTGAAAGAAAACCTGGCGGCACTGCTGAGCGACCTGAAGAAGGGGAAACCGGCAGCGTCGAAAGGACAGTACGTGAAGAAATTGACCGTCTCCTCGACGATGGGTCCCGGCGTGTCCGTGGACCGGAGCTCGATCGACGCCTGATCGAGGCGCGAGGCAGACGAAAGAATTCGCCGGGCGGCCTCAGGGCCAAGCGGTGAATCGCCGCAGGGAAGCGGCAATCGTAGTGAGATTCGATCTTAATCACCGCCTACGCAGATGGTGTTACCCGAGTCAGTAATGACTGGCAACGGTTGCCATCCGACAGGGTAGTCAGGAACAACGCAGTTCCGCCAGCGATCCGGCGCACCGATCTGGAAGAAGGTGGCCCGGTGGAAGGAAAGGCGTCGACCTGACATGTGTACAACCGTAGGCCAGGAGTAGATATGGCACTGAGACTCGAAGACAAGAAAGCACTTGTCAAAGAGGTAAACGCGGTTGCGGGAGACTCTGTGACGGCCGTTGCGGCCGAATACCGGGGGCTCTCGGTGGCAGAGATGACGGAGTTGCGCAAAGAAGCGCGTAACGCCGGCGTGTACATGCGTGTGGTCAAGAACACGCTTGCGCGCCGCGCCGTCGAAGGCACCGAATTCGAGTGTATGCACGACACGCTCAAGGGGCCGATTCTGCTCGCGTTTGCGAAAGAAGATCCAGGCGCCGCTGCCAGGGTCATCAAGAATTTCGCCAAGGAGCACAGCGCTCTGCAGGCGGTTTCGCTGTCAGCCGGCGGGCAATTGTTGCCCGCGTCGGATCTGGCGACGTTGGCGGATTTGCCGACGCTGGATCAGGCGCGAGCGATGCTGCTCGGCGTGATGATGGCCCCGATGACCAAGCTGGCACGCACGTTGGCCGAACCTTCCGCGATGCTCGCGCGCACGTTGAGTGCACGTGGCAGCCAGGAAGCGGCCTGAGGCGCTGTTTAACCGTTTAACCTGACTCAGGAAACAGAACTTAGAGGAACTATCAACATGGCAATGTCAAACGAAGACCTGCTCAAGGAATTGAGCGCAAAACCGATCATGGAGGTCGTTGAACTCGTCAAGATGCTCGAAGACGAGTGGGGCGTATCGGCAGCCGCTCCGGTAGCTGTTGCTGCGGGTCCGGCGGCTGGCGGCGACGCCGCAGCAGCCGCGGAAGAGAAAGACGAGTTCGATGTCGTTCTCGCGAGCTTTGGTGGCAACAAGGTTGCTGTCATCAAGGCCGTCCGCACGATTACCGGACTTGGCCTCAAGGAAGCCAAGGACGCAGTTGAAGGTGCTCCTTCGACGATCAAGGAAGCTGTAGCGAAAGACGAGGCAGAAGAAATCAAGAAGACTCTTGAAGAAGCCGGCGCAACGGTTGAGCTCAAGTAGTCACTTGATACTTCGCTTTTGTTACAGGACCCCGGCGGTCCACAAGTCGGGCAAGCAGCCAGCCGTTCAGCGGCTGGCTGCTTGCGCGCATCTGAATTAAATGAGGGTGACCCCGAATGGCTTATTCGTTCACTGAGAAAAAGCGCATCCGCAAGAACTTCGGCAAACGGCCGACGATTCTCGATGTTCCGTACCTGCTGTCGATTCAGGTCGATTCTTACCGGAAATTCCTGCAAACGGAAAAGACGGTAGACGACCGCGAGGACCTTGGCCTGCACGCGGCCTTCCAGTCCGTTTTTCCGATCGTCAGTTACTCGGGCAACGCTGCGCTCGAGTACGTGAGCTACCGGCTCGGCGAGCCGGTGTTCGACGTCAAAGAGTGCCAGATGCGCGGCCTGACCTACGCGGCGCCGATCCGCGTCAATGTGCGCCTGGTGATCTACGATAAGGAAGCCAGTGGCACCCCGAAACCGGTCAAGGACATTCGCGAGCAGGAAGTCTATCTCGGCGAGATGCCGCTCATGACCGACCATGGCACGTTCGTGATCAACGGTACGGAGCGCGTCATCGTGTCGCAGCTGCATCGTTCTCCCGGCGTGTTCTTCGATCACGACAAGGGCAAGACGCACAGCTCAGGCAAGCTGCTTTTCTCGGCCCGCATCATCCCGTACCGCGGTTCCTGGCTCGATTTCGAGTTCGACCCCAAGGACTGCGTCTTCGCTAGAATCGACCGCCGCCGCAAGCTGCCGGTGACGATCATTCTGCGCGCGCTGGAGATGACGAACGAAGAAATGCTCGACATGTTCTTCGAGACCAACGATTTCTATCTCTCGGACAAGGAAATCAAGATGGGTCTCGTCCCCGAGCGCCTGCGCGGCGAGACCGCGACGTTCGATATCAAGCTCGGCCGCAAGGTCATCGTCGAGGAAGGGCGTCGCATCACGGCCAAACACGTCCGCGACATGGAGAAGTCCACCGTCGACAAGCTGACGGTGCCGGCCGAGTATCTGGAGGGCAAGATCCTCGCCCACGACATCGTCGATACCGAGACCGGTGAACTCCTGGCAGCCGCCAACAGCGAGCTGACCGCCGAGCTGATCGAGACGCTGATCGAGAATGGCGTGGACCACATACGTACGCTGTATGTAAACGATCTCGATCGCGGGCCTTTCATTTCGAACACGCTCAATATCGATCCGTCGACGACCCGCCTCGAGGCGCTCGTCGAGATCTACCGCATGATGCGTCCGGGCGAGCCTCCGACCAAGGAAGCTGCCGAAAACCTTTTCCAGAACCTGTTCTTCAACGCGGACCGTTATGACCTCTCGGCCGTCGGCCGCATGAAGTTCAATCGCCGCGTCGGTCGGGATACGTCGGAAGGAGAAGGCGTGCTCGAAAAGCAGGACATCCTCGACGTTCTCAAGACGCTCATCGATATTCGTAACGGCTACGGGACGGTCGACGACATCGACCACCTGGGCAATCGCCGTGTGCGCAGCGTGGGCGAGATGGCGGAAAATGCATTCCGCGTTGGTCTCGTGCGCGTGGAGCGTGCCGTAAAGGAACGGCTTACGCAGGCGGAGACCGAGGGCCTCATGCCGCAGGAGATGATCAACGCGAAGCCGGTGGCGGCCGCGGTGAAGGAATTCTTCGGCTCCAGCCAGCTGTCGCAGTTCATGGATCAGAACAACCCGCTGTCCGAGGTCACGCACAAACGGCGCGTATCGGCGCTTGGCCCGGGCGGCCTGACGCGTGAGCGCGCCGGCTTCGAGGTGCGCGACGTGCATCCGACGCATTACGGCCGTGTCTGCCCGATCGAAACGCCTGAAGGCCCGAATATCGGCCTGATCAACTCGCTTGCCGTCTATTCACGGACCAACGAGTACGGCTTCCTCGAGACGCCTTATCGCAAGGTCAATAACGGCAAGGCGACGTCTGAGATCGAGTACCTGTCGGCCATCGAGGAAAGCCAGTACATCATTGCACAGGCGAACTCCGAGCTGGACGCCAACAACAAGTTTGTCGACGACCTCGTGTCGGTGCGTCACAAGAACGAGTTCACGCTCGCCGACCCGATGGACGTCAACTACATGGACGTGAGCCCCCGCCAGATCGTATCCGTGGCGGCGGCATTGATCCCGTTCCTGGAGCACGACGATGCCAACCGCGCGCTCATGGGTTCCAACATGCAGCGGCAGGCCGTGCCGACGCTGCGTTCCGAGGCTCCTCTCGTGGGGACCGGCATCGAGCGCGCCGTTGCGGTCGACTCGGGTGTAACCGTGGTCGCAGGCCGCGGCGGCACGGTCGATTCGGTCGATGCCTCGCGTATCGTCGTTCGTGTCAATGACGAAGAAACCAGCGCGGCAGAGGCCGGCGTCGATATCTACAACCTGACGAAGTACACGCGCTCGAACCAGAACACGTGCATCAACCAGCGCCCGCTGGTGTCGGCAGGCGACCAGATTGCCGCTGGCGACGTGCTCGCCGACGGTCCATCGACGAACATGGGCGAGCTGGCGCTCGGGCAGAACCTGCTCGTTGCCTTCATGCCGTGGAACGGCTACAACTTCGAGGACTCCATCCTGATCTCGGAGCGGGTCGTCAAGGAAGACCGCTTCACGACCATCCACATCGAGGAATTGCAGTGTGTCGCGCGCGACACCAAGCTCGGCCCCGAGGATATAACCTCGGATATTCCGAACGTGGGTGACGCGGCACTCGCGAAGCTCGACGAGTCGGGAATCGCGTTCATCGGCGCAGAAGTGAAGGCGGGCGACATCCTGGTCGGCAAGGTTACGCCGAAGGGCGAGACCCAGCTGACGCCGGAAGAGAAGCTGCTGCGTGCCATCTTCGGCGAGAAAGCCTCGGACGTTAAGGACACCTCGCTGCGCGTACCGCCCGGCATGGACGGTACCGTCATTGACGTACGCGTATTCACGCGCGACGGCGTCGAGAAGGATGCACGCGCCCTCTCGATCGAGAAGTCGGAGCTCGAGAGCGTCCGCAAGGACCTCGACGACACGCTGCGCATTCTCGAGGAGGATATCTACGAGCGTGTCGAGCGCATGCTGACGAACAAGGTGGCGCAGGGCGGTCCGAACAAGCTGAAGTCCGGCTCGAAGATCACCAAGGCCTACCTCGAAGAGGTGCCGCGCGAGCAGTGGTTCGAGATTCGCCTGAAGAACGACGAAGCCAACGAGCAACTCGAGAAAGCCTACGAGCGCCTCAAGGCCCAGCGTGAAGAGTTCGATCGCCGCTTCGACGAGAAGAAGGCGAAGATCACGGCGGGCGACGACCTGGCGCCCGGCGTGTTGAAAATGGTCAAGGTTTACCTGGCCGTAAAACGCCGCATCCAGCCGGGCGACAAGATGGCCGGCCGTCACGGGAACAAGGGCGTAATCTCCACGATCGTTCCGGTCGAGGACATGCCTTACCTCGAGGACGGCTCGCCGGTCGATATCGTACTGAACCCGCTCGGCGTACCGTCACGCATGAACGTCGGCCAGGTGCTCGAGACGCACCTCGGCTGGGCCGCCAAGGGTCTCGGCAGGAAGATCGACGCGATGCTCAAGGCGCAGGAGTCGACCGCGAAAATCCGTCAGCTGCTGGATACGATCTACAACAAGACCGGCGGCAAGACGGAGGACATCAAGTCGCTCAGCGACGCCGAGGTCCTCGAGCTGGCGGGCAACCTGACTAACGGTGTGCCCACGGCGACGCCGGTATTCGACGGTGCCACCGAAGCCGAAATCAAGGGTTTGCTGGAACTTGCCGATCTGAACCAGTCCGGGCAGTCGACGCTGTTCGACGGACGCACGGGCGAGCAATTCGATCGCGACGTGACGGTCGGTTACATGTACATGCTGAAACTGAACCATCTCGTCGACGACAAGATGCATGCACGATCGACCGGCCCCTACAGCCTCGTCACGCAGCAGCCGCTGGGCGGCAAGGCGCAGTTCGGCGGCCAGCGTTTCGGTGAAATGGAGGTCTGGGCGCTCGAAGCCTACGGCGCCGCCTACACGCTGCAGGAAATGCTGACCGTCAAGTCCGACGACGTGCAGGGCCGCACCAAGATGTACAAGAACATCGTTGACGGCGAGCATGAAATGGATGCCGGTATGCCGGAATCGTTCAATGTGCTGGTCAAGGAGATTCGATCTCTCGGCATCAACATTGAGCTGGAGACAGACTAATGAAAGATCTGCTGAAGCTTTTCAAGTACCAGAACCCCGTCGACGACTTCGACGCGATTCGCATCGGTCTGGCCTCGCCGGACATGGTGAGGTCGTGGTCGTTTGGCGAGGTCAAGAAGCCGGAAACGATCAACTACCGCACCTTCAAGCCTGAACGCGATGGCTTGTTCTGCGCCAAGATCTTCGGCCCGATCAAGGACTACGAATGCCTGTGCGGCAAGTACAAGCGCCTCAAGCATCGCGGCGTCGTCTGCGAGAAGTGCGGCGTGGAGGTTACGCAGACCAAGGTGCGCCGCGAACGCATGGCGCACATCGAGCTTGCGAGCCCCGTCGCACACATCTGGTTCCTGAAGTCGTTGCCGTCGCGCATCGGCCTGATGCTCGACATGACGCTCAGGGAGATCGAGCGGGTCCTGTACTTCGAGGCCTTCGTGGTCGTGGAGCCGGGCATGACGGAACTCGAGCGCGGCCAGCTGCTGACGGACGAGATGTACCTGGAAGCGCTGGAGCAGTATGGCGACGAGTTCGACGCCCGCATGGGCGCCGAGGCCGTGCGCGACATGCTCAGGACGATCGATCTGCAGCGCGAGGTGCTCTCGGTGCGCGAGGATATCGATGCGACGCGCTCGGAAACCAAGATCAAGCGGCTGTCCAAGCGGCTGAAACTGCTGGAATCGTTCATCGAATCCGGCAACAAGCCCGAGTGGATGGTATTGACTGTTCTGCCGGTGCTGCCGCCCGACCTGCGCCCGCTGGTGCCGCTCGATGGCGGCCGCTTTGCGACCTCGGACCTGAACGACCTGTATCGCCGCGTCATCAACCGCAACAACCGCCTGCGCCGGCTGCTGGAGCTGAACGCGCCCGACATCATCGTGCGCAACGAAAAGCGCATGCTGCAGGAATCTGTGGATGCGCTGCTCGATAACGGGCGCCGTGGCCGGGCAATTACCGGCACCAACAAGCGCCCGCTGAAATCGCTGGCCGACATGATCAAGGGCAAGCAGGGCCGTTTTCGCCAGAATCTGCTCGGCAAGCGCGTCGACTACTCGGGCCGTTCGGTCATCGTGGTCGGCCCCACGCTCAAGCTGCACCAGTGCGGCCTGCCGAAGAAGATGGCGCTCGAGCTCTTCAAGCCGTTCATCTTCTCGAAGCTGCAGCTGCGCGGCGAGGCGACCACGATCAAGGCGGCGAAGCGCCTCGTGGAGCGCGAAGGTCCGGAAGTGTGGGATATCCTCGAAGAGGTCATCCGCGAGCACCCGGTACTCCTGAACCGCGCGCCCACGCTGCACCGCCTCGGAATCCAGGCATTCGAGCCCGTGTTGATCGAGGGTAAGGCGATTCAGCTGCATCCGCTCGTCTGTACGGCTTTCAACGCGGATTTCGACGGCGACCAGATGGCCGTGCACGTGCCGCTGTCGATCGAGGCACAGCTCGAGGCACGCGCGCTCATGATGTCGTCGAACAACATCCTGTCGCCCGCGAACGGTGACCCGATTATCGTGCCGTCGCAGGACGTCGTGCTCGGTCTCTACTACATGACCCGCACCCGCGTGAATGCGAAGGGTGAAGGCATGATCCTGTCGGACCTCGACGAGGCCCGGCGGGCATACGAGAACGGTGTCGCCGAACTCCAGGCGAAGGTCAGGATTCGCGTGCCGATGGACGTCACCGACGAGGACGGCGAAACCCGTCGCGAGGCGAAGCTCGTGGAGACAACGATCGGGCGCGCACTGCTTTCGGGCATATTGCCGCCCGGGCTCGATTTCGGCCTCGTCAACCAGACGATGTCCAAGAAGGCGATTTCCAACGTCATCAACGCCTGCTATCGCAAGCTGGGCCTGAAAAAGACCGTCGTCTTTGCGGACCGCCTGATGTACACGGGTTTCCGCCTTGCGACCACGGCCGGCATCTCGATTGGTGTCAATGACATGGTGGTGCCGGAAGGCAAGCCCGACATCCTTGCGGTGGCCGAAGCCGAGGTCAAGGAGATCCAGGACCAGTACGGTTCGGGCCTCGTCACCGACGGCGAGCGTTACAACAAGGTCGTCGATATCTGGTCACGTACCAATGACCAGGTCGCCAAGGCCATGATGGACAAGCTGGGTACGGAGAAGGTCAAGGACGCCAGTGGCAAGGAAGTCGACCAGGAGTCGTTCAACTCGATCTACATGATGGCCGACTCCGGCGCGCGTGGTTCCGCCGCACAGATCCGGCAGCTGGCCGGCATGCGCGGCCTGATGGCCAAGCCCGACGGCTCGATCATCGAAACGCCGATCACCGCGAACTTCCGTGAAGGTCTCGACGTACTGCAGTACTTCATTTCCACGCACGGCGCCCGCAAGGGCCTGGCCGATACGGCACTGAAGACCGCGAACTCCGGGTACCTCACGCGTCGCCTCGTCGACGTTGCGCAGGATCTCGTGGTTACCGAGGTGGATTGTGAGACCAAGAACGGCGTCTCGATGTCTCCGCTCGTTGAGGGTGGCGACGTCGTCGAGCCGCTGCGCGAGCGCGTCCTGGGCCGTGTACTCGCCGAAGCCGTGCTGATACCGGGCACCGACAAGGTCGCGTTCGATGCCGGAACGATGCTCGATGAAGCCACGGTGCAGCAGCTCGAGGACTACTCGATCGACCAGGTCCTGGTGCGCTCGCCGATTACCTGCGAGGTTCGCTACGGCGTGTGCTCGCAGTGCTACGGGCGAGATCTCGCTCGAGGCAAGCGCATCAACATCGGTGAAGCGGTTGGCGTCATCGCCGCGCAGTCGATCGGTGAGCCGGGCACGCAGCTTACGATGCGCACCTTCCACATCGGTGGTGCGGCGTCACGCTCCGCGGCCGTCAACAATATCGAGATCAAGTCGAACGGCGTAGCGAAGCTCAACAACATCAAGACGGTAGCGCACCACAAAGGCTACCTCGTCGCCGTGTCGCGTTCGGGCGAGATCTCGGTCATCGACGACCTGGGCCGCGAGCGGGAGCGCTACAAGGTGCCTTACGGCGCAACCATCACGGTCGCCGACGGCGAGCAGGTCAAACAGGGCCAGATCGTCGCTACCTGGGACCCGCACACCCACCCGGTAGTGACCGAGGTCGCGGGCAAGCTGAAGTTCCAGGACTTTGTCGACGGCGTTACGGTTGCCGAGCAGATCGATGAGTTCACCGGCCTGACATCCATCGTCGTGCTGGATCCGAAGAGTCGCGGCGGCGCCGGCAAGGACCTGCGCCCCGTTGCTCGTCTCGTCGATGAGGACGACAAAGACATCTGCTTCGCGAACACGGATATTCCGGCGGTATACGCCTTGCCTGTCGGGGCGATCATCAGCATGTCGGACGGCGCGCTGGTCGCGGTCGGTGACATCATCGCGCGCATCCCGCAGGAGTCGTCGAAGACTCGCGACATCACCGGTGGTCTGCCGCGTGTCGCGGACCTGTTCGAAGCCCGCAAGCCCAAGGATCCGGCGATCATGGCCGAGTACACGGGTACCGTGAGCTTCGGCAAGGAGACCAAGGGCAAGCGCCGGCTGGTGATTACGGACGAGGAAGGCGAGAGCCACGAGGAGCTGATCCCGAAGTGGCGGCACCTCAACGTCTTCGAGGGCGAACAGGTCGTCAAGGGCGAGGTCATCGCCGATGGCGAGCCGAACCCGCACGACATCCTGCGCCTGCAGGGCGTCGAGGAGCTGGCCGACTACCTGGTCCGCGAGATCCAGGACGTTTACCGGTTGCAGGGCGTCAAGATCAACGACAAGCATATCGAGGTCATCATTCGGCAGATGCTGCGCAAGGTGAATGTCGTGACGCCGGGCGAAAGCGCGTACCTGCGTGGTGAGCAGGTCGACAAGGCCCGTTTCCTCGAGGTTGCCGAACAGCTCGAAGCCCAGGGCAAGGAGCCGCTGACGATCGAGCCGGTTCTGCTGGGCATCACCAAGGCATCGCTGGCGACGGAGTCGTTCATTTCGGCCGCCTCGTTCCAGGAGACCACGCGTGTCCTGACGGAAGCGGCTGTCCGCGGCCTGAAGGACGAGCTCCGCGGTCTCAAGGAGAATGTCATCGTCGGCCGCCTGATCCCGGCGGGCACCGGTTTCGCGCACCATGCCGAACGCCGGCGCACTCGTGAGCAGGACCTTTCCGATCAGCTGAAGGAACTCGACGAGGCTCAGCGCGCCGAGGCGGAACAGGCCGAAGCGGCGGCAGCCGCGGCAGCCGCGGAAGCCGAGGAAGCCGGGGAAGCCGAGGTCGCCAGCGACGAGAGCGAGGAGGCCCGGTCGGAGGCCTGATAACCAAGCAAGGGAAAGCGGGGGGACAGTGACCCTAATTCCTGCGGTCGATTCGGGAAAAGCGATCCGGGCGTCGAATCAGGGTCACTGTCCCCCATATGCCCCGATCTGCTTAGCTTGACAGGCTGTGCGGCGCGTCCATACAATGCCCGGCCTCATGACGTGGGCCCGCTTTTTGGCGGGCCCTGACATTAGCGAACGAAAGCTGGAAAATCCAAGGCGAGTTAATCACTTGCGGCTTCGTTCCACTGCCCGACAACGAGCCCGGTGAGGTTCGTCAGTCGGGTGCGCGCGTATTTTTGCGGCGCACGGTATAGAATTTTTTGACAATCAGACAAAGAGATCAAGGCCCATGGCCACAGTGAATCAGTTAGTACGCAAGCCACGCCAGTCCAAGCGTGAGAAGAGCACCGTCCCCGCGCTCGAGGCATGTCCACAGCGCAGAGGCGTGTGCACTCGCGTCTACACGACGACCCCGAAAAAGCCGAATTCGGCCATGCGCAAGGTGGCGCGTGTCCGCCTGACGAACGGCTTCGAAGTCACGTCGTACATCGGCGGCGAGGGCCACAACCTGCAGGAGCACTCGGTTGTGCTGATTCGCGGCGGTCGTGTGAAGGACCTCCCTGGCGTGCGTTACCACACGGTGCGCGGCACGCTTGATTGCGCCGGCGTTTCCGATCGCAAGCAGGGTCGCTCCAAGTACGGCACGAAGAAACCAAAATCGTAACAGTATCCGCAGGAGCGCTTCTCGAAGCGCGATTTACCCAGAGAATCCTAGAATGTCCAGACGTACACAGGCGCCGAAGCGCCAGATCCTTCCCGATCCGAAGTACCAGAGCCAGCTTCTTGCGAAGTTCATGAACATGATCATGAGCGACGGCAAGAAGTCCGTGGCCGAGCGCATTATTTATGGCGCGCTGGATCGTATTTCCGAGCGGGAGACGCATGCCGACGACAAGGCCCTGGAACTTCTCGAGCAGGCGCTGGAGAACGTAAAGCCGGTCGTCGAGGTAAAGTCGCGCCGCGTCGGTGGTGCGACCTACCAGGTGCCGGTCGAGGTGCGTCCTGCGCGCCGCCAGACGCTGGCCATGCGCTGGGTGATCGACGCTGCCCGCAAGCGCAGCGAGAAATCCATGGCGCACCGCCTCGCGCATGAATTGCTCGATGCCGCTGAGAATCGCGGCACCGCCGTCAAGAAAAAGGAAGACACGCACCGCATGGCGGAGGCCAACAAGGCGTTCTCCCACTACCGCTGGTAATCGGTGTACGTGGCCGAGTATCCGAGTATCTTTCCGTGTCCCGCACAACTCCAATCGAGCGCTACCGCAATATCGGCATCATGGCCCATATTGACGCGGGCAAGACGACCACGACCGAGCGCGTCCTCTTCTATACCGGTGTATCTCACAAGATAGGCGAGGTGCATGACGGCGCCGCCGTCATGGACTGGATGGAGCAGGAGCAGGAACGCGGCATCACGATCACGTCTGCTGCCACAACCTGCTTCTGGAAAGGCATGGATCAGCAATATGCCGAGCACCGCATCAACATTATCGACACGCCGGGACACGTAGATTTCACGATCGAAGTGGAGCGCAGCCTGCGGGTGCTCGACGGCGCTATCACGGTGCTTTGTTCGGTCGGCGGCGTGGAGCCGCAGACGGAAACCGTATGGCGCCAGGGCAACAAGTACAAAGTGCCGCGCATGGTTTTCGTCAACAAGATGGACCGTGCAGGCGCCAATTTCCTGCGCGTCGTGAACCAGGTTCGCGAGCGGCTCGGCGCGAACCCGGTCGTGATTCAGCTGCCCATCGGTGCCGAGGAGACGTTCGCCGGCGTCATCGATCTGATCGGCATGCGCGCGATTTACTGGGACGAATCCAACATGGGTATGACCTACGACGAGGTCGAAATACCCGAGGAGCTTCGGGCAGAAGCTGAAGTCTGGCGCGAGAAGATGATCGAGGCAGCGGCCGAAGCCGATGAGGAGCTGCTCGACAAATTCCTCGAAAACGGCACGCTCGATGAAGCTGACATCCGCAGGGGTCTGCGCAAGCGGACGCTCGCCAACGAAATCGTTGTCGCGATGTGCGGGTCGGCCTTCAAGAACAAGGGCGTGCAGGCGCTGTTGGACGCGGTTATCGATTACATGCCTGCGCCGATTGACGTACCGCCGATCAGGGGCATCCTCGAGGACGAGTCGGAGGGTACGCGTGCCGCGAGGGACGACGAACCGTTTGCGGCACTGGCGTTCAAGATTGCAACCGACCCCTTCGTCGGCAACCTGACCTTCTTCCGCGTCTATTCGGGTGTTCTGAATTCCGGCGATACGATCTACAACCCGATCAAGAGCAAGAAGGAGCGTATTGGCCGGGTCCTGCAAATGCATTCAAACGATCGTAAAGAGATCAAGGAAGTGCACGCGGGCGATATCGCCGCTGCAGTCGGGCTGAAAGACGTCACGACCGGCGACACGCTGTGCGATGTCAAGCAGGTGATTACGCTCGAGCGAATGGAATTTCCCGAGCCCGTCATTTCGGTCGCGGCGGAGCCGAAGACCAAGGCGGACCAGGAGAAGATGGGTGTCGCCCTTTCCAAGCTGGCAAAGGAAGATCCGTCGTTCCGCGTTCATACCGACGAGGAATCCGGCCAGACGATCATCTCGGGCATGGGCGAACTCCACCTCGATATCATCGTTGATCGCATGAAACGCGAGTTCAAGGTCGAGGCGAACGTGGGCAAGCCGCAGGTTGCGTACCGCGAGACGATCCGCAAGACCGTCGAGCAGGAGGGCAAGTTCGTCAGGCAGTCCGGCGGTCGCGGCCAGTACGGCCACGTGTATATCCGCATCGAGCCGAGGGAGCCGGGCACCGGGTACGAATTCGAAAATGCGATTGTTGGCGGCGTCGTTCCGAAGGAATACATTCCGGCGGTCGACAAGGGCGTGCGCGAGCAGATGGAAAATGGCGTGGTCGCCGGCTACCCGCTCGTCGATTGCAAGGTTACGCTCTACGACGGCTCTTACCACGACGTGGATTCGAGCGAAATGGCGTTCAAGATCGCCGGGTCGATCGCATTCAAGGACGGCGCGCTTAAGGCGGATCCCGTGTTGCTCGAGCCGATCATGAAGGTCGAGGTGGTGACGCCGGAGGAATACATGGGTGACGTGATGGGCGACCTGAATCGCCGTCGGGGTCTACCGCAGGGCATGGATGACTCGCCGTCCGGCAAGATTATTCGCGCCGACGTGCCGCTGGCCGAAATGTTCGGTTACGCAACCGATCTTCGGTCGATGAGCCAGGGGCGGGCCGTCTATTCGATGGAGTTCAGCAAGTATTCGGAAGTGCCGCAGAACGTTGCGGATACTGTGATGAGAAAAGCGAGTTGATAGACTCGATAAGGCGTCGTAGGAGCGCTTTCTAAAAACGCGATTTTTGAATCTGGGATTGGAACCATGTCTAAAGAGAAGTTTGAAAGAACAAAACCGCACGTAAACGTAGGCACGATTGGTCACGTTGATCATGGCAAGACGACGTTGACGGCGGCG
>WOR8_10003210_pt1 | contig 15976 bp, 9 predicted proteins | sample DeeMarSeWOR38_10_FD_19890 | JGI IMG/M metagenome (IMG submission 19890) | reverse complement strand
AGAGCCACGTGGTCCGGCAGGAGCTTCGCACCTCCCCTTCCAAGAGACACCAGCTCATCGGGTCCAAGCCCGAGGACCGCCGCCAGCGACATGCCGTGTACGTTGCCCGAAGGGCTCGTCTCGGGCGTGTTCATGTCACCATGCGCGTCGATCCCGAGGAGTCCCATCCGTTTCCTTCTGGAATGCAGGTAGGAGGCGATGCCCGCAACGGTCCCCACGGCAACTGCGTGGTCACCCCCGAGAACCAGGGGGAAATGCCCCCCCGCGATGATCGCTTCGGTCTTGCGCGCCAGGGTTCTGGAGGCCCGCAGGATCTCGGGGAGGTAGCGCGCCCTCACATCGCCGACGCGTATCTCCTCCATGTTCTTGATCTGGAGGTCACCCTCGTCGATGACCGTGTGGCCCAGCTCTCGGAGGCGTTCGGCAAGGCCGGCGATCCGGATCGCGGAAGGCCCCATGTCCACCCCCCGTCGACCGGAACCCAGGTCCATCGGAACACCGAGAAGACGAATCGTCATTTGAGCATGGAAATCAGGCGTGAGACGGTCTGACGCATCTCCTTCCGGTGCACGACCATGTCGAGGAAGCCGTGCTCCAGGAGGAAGTCGGCCCGCTGGAAGCCGGGGGGTAGGTCCTTGCCGATAGTTTGCCGGATGACGCGGGGCCCGGCGAAGCCGATCAGAGCTCCGGGCTCACCAATGTTGACATCGCCGAGCATGGCAAAACTCGCCGTTACCCCCCCGGTTGTCGGGTCTGTCAGGACGGAGATGTAGGGAACGCCGACACCCGCCAGGCGGGTCAATTTCGCGCTCGTCTTCGCCATCTGCATGAGCGAGAGAGCACCCTCCATCATGCGTGCTCCGCCACTGGAGGAGATAACCACGAGAGGGGTTCTGCTCTTCCAGGCCCGGTCAATGGCGCGTCCGACCTTCTCGCCCACAACAGAGCCCATGCTCCCTCCGATAAAGGAAAAATCCATCGCCGCCAGGACAGCCGGCTGCTTTTCGATTTTCCCCGTTCCCCACCGGATGGCATCATACAGGCGGGTCTTCTTATACGCCTCATTGGTACGGTCCCGGTACTTCTTCGTATCCACGAACTTCAGAGGATCCGCCGAGCGCATGTTCCGATCATACTCCCTGAAGCTTCCCGGATCGACGAGGAGATCGATGTATTCCCTGCTTCCCACTCTGAAGTGTGCAGTGCACTTGCTGCAGGTGTAGAAGTTCTTCTTGAGCTCCATCTTGTGTATGATCTCGCCACACTGGGTGCACTTCGTCCAGAGACCGTCCGGGATCTCCTTCTTCTGGGTCTCCGCAGCAATGTTCTCCTGGGAGCGTCTAAACCACGACATGGTGAACGCGCCTCCGTTTATGATGATCGCGGTGCAAAGAAGAATTCCTTCACGTACGCCGGCTCGAGGCGTGACGGATCATCCCTCTTCCCTTCGGCCAGCATCCGTGACCCCATCAGCGCTACGGTGGCCGCACTGCACCGGGCGATGTCCGGCTCTGCCACCATGAAGGGAGGGGGCCGGTCCATCTCCGAGAGAAAGCGGACCACCTTGGCCGAGCCATCTCCGGTGAGGATGAGGTCAGGTTCCCCAAGCCCTCCAACCACCTCCGCCACAGAAAGATCCCGCGGGCCCCATACCGGATCGCAACCGCCGCTTCGAGCCCGGAAGAGCTGGCAGTACACCTCGTCACGCCGCGCATTGATCGTTGCCAGGATATGTCGCACCTGGCTTGGCAGTGCTGCATCAACAACTCGCCGTGCAAGGGACGCCAGGGTCGGAACGGCCACCAGCGGCACCCCGGAGGCAAAGCAGAGCCCCTTCGCAATGCTCAGTCCTATCCGCAGTCCCGTGAACGATCCCGGGCCTATCGATACCGCAATACCGTCAAGGTCTTCCAGCCGCTTTCCCGAACTCCTCAACACCCGATCTACCAGCAGGAGAAGCTGTTCGGCGTGGACCCTCTCCTGATCGATCCGCTCTTCGACCGCGACGGTTTCTCCGACGACGAGCGCCGCGGCACAGAGGGAGGTTGCCGTCTCAATCCCCAGAACGCTCACCAGGACTCCTGAAAGCTGAACAGACGCTCATCTTCCCTCCCCCCGTGCTCGATCCGGACGAGACGAAAGCCCGGTGGAAGCATCCCTTCGACCTTCTCAGCCCACTCGATGAGGCAGATGTACCTGACGGAGAAATACTCCTCGAGACCCAGCTCGACGAGCTCAGACCTGGAGCCAATCCGGTAGAGGTCAATATGAGCAACGGCTCCGAAGGGAGCCGGGTATTCATTAATCAGGGTGAAGGTGGGGCTAGCAACATGACCGCGGACACCCAGCCCTTCACAGATGCCGGCAACAAACCGGGTTTTGCCTGTGCCAAGCTCGCCGATCAGCGCGACGACCTCCCCCGGATGAAGATCCGCGGCGTATCTTCTTCCGAGCTCTGCGGTCTGTTCCGCGGACGTGGAGACGATCTGCTTCATCCCTTCGGAACGAGCTTCACCACCGGGAGAATCACCTCTTCCATCGAGACCCCCCCGTGCTGGAAGCTGTCCCGGTACTGATTCAAGTACTTGTGGTAGTCGGTTGGATAGACGAAGTAGTAGTCTTCCTTCGCAATGATGTAGTTGACCGCGACCCCGCGGCGGGGGAGCTTGAACTCCGCCGGGTTCTTCACATAGATGGCCGCCTTCTCGTCAGACTTGAGGTTTCTTCCATACTTGTACCGCAGATTGGTGGACGCTTCGCGATCCCCCAGGACCTTCGACCCCCGGAGGCTCCGGATGCTCCCGTGGTCGGTCGTCAGGATAACGGTCACCTTCCTGTTCCGTGAGAGCGTCCGCAGCATCCCGAAGAGGGACGAATGGAGGAACCACGATCGCGTGAGAGAACGGTACGCCGATTCGTCGGGAGCAATCTCCTTCAGCAGCGACGAATCCGAACGGCCGTGCGCGAGCATGTCCACAAAATTCACGACGATCGAAGTGAGCTTGCTCTGTGCATAGGAGTTGATGCTGCTCTCGATACCCCGACCGAACTCCGCATCGAGGATCTTCACGTACTTCGGCTCCGGTCTGACGCTGATCTTTCTCCGCTCGAGCAGCTGTTCCAGGTACTGCCGTTCGTACCGGTTCCTGCTGCTCTCGTCGTCTTCGCTCTTCTCCCAGAGCTCGGGGGACCGTGATTCGAGGTCACAGGGATAGGAACCGCTGAAGATGGCATTTCGCGCGTACGGGGTGGCGGTGGGGAGGATGCTGAAGTAGTACTCCTTCGAGATCGAATAGAAGTCCCGGAGAACAGCCTCCATCACCAACCACTGGTCAAGGCGGAGGCAGTCGATGACGAAGAAGAGGACCGACTTGTCGCCCCTCAGTTCGGGGAGGAGGAAACGGTCTACGATATCGGGGGAGAGAGGCGGACGGCCCGCTCCACCCTCAACCCAGTCACGGTAGTTCCGCTCGACGAATTTGCCGAAAGCAAGGTTGCACTCCCGAATCTGGTCCAGCAACGTCTGCCGCAGGCCGAGCTCGGGGTGATGGTCGAGTTCAAGAGCCCATCCCACGAGACGGGTGTAGATGGCGATCCACTCCTCGTAACCCGGTTCCTCCATCAGTGACAGGGAAATCTCGTTGAACTCCGCGATGTAGTCTTTGGAAATGGCCGCCTCGGTGATCTTCTTCCTTTCGAGGAGCTTCTTGCATGCGATCAGGACCTGACTGGGATTGACAGGCTTGGTCAGGTAGTCGCTGATCTTCCCCCCGATCGCATCCTCCATCAAGGTCTCTTCCTCGTTCTTGGTGATCATCACCACCGGTATCTCCGGACGGAGCTCCTTGATCTCAGCCAGCGTTTGCAGCCCGCCCATGCCGGACATCATCTCATCCAGGAAGACGAGATCGTACGCTGTGCCCCGGACGAGGGTCACCGCATCTTCACCGTTCGTTGCCGTGTTGACGGTGTACCCCCTCTCCTCCAGCAGTCGTATGTGCGACCGGAGGAGATCGATCTCGTCATCGACCCAGAGGATCTTTCCCTTCAGTTCATCCATGGCAGTAGAATAGTCATTTCGCCGCTGATAAGCAATGAAACCGCCTCAAGGAGGGGATCCGTGCATGCTTGGGTCCGACTCACCTGATGGCAATCTGGATGTCCAGCCCGGCCTCGTTCGTCGTGGTTCCGGGAATGCGCGATCCGGCATCGTCCGGGGCTATCTTCTGATACCGATAGTAGACCGACGCGGTGACGCGCGAGCTCAGCACGTAGCGAATGCGCGGCTCCATCACTGTTCTCGTCTGCCCCTCAAGAGGCCGCCCCGTGACATCCACGTCCAGTCGTGAAACATCGTAGGTCTTCCGGGACGTCTGCTGCACGGAGTAGGAGAAGCTCACATCAACATCGTTGCTGAGCGAAAGACCGAACAGCGGTATCTCGAACCCCTTGCGGGAGTATGACGCCGTGATGGACATCTCCTGCGAAAACGATTCGACGATGTTCCGTGAGGAGTTCGCAAGGTCATACGACGTGTTGGAATTGAACCGGACGTTCGCTCCGAAGTTCCCCTTCAGGAAGTCCTTGAAGGTGAAGTTGAGCCCGATGAGCGGCGTGAAACCGTAAGTCACCCTCTGCGCATCCGTCCGCTCCCCCCCTCCCCCAGGCCTGTTCTGATACTGCCGCGTGTAGGCCGAGTTGTAGGAATGGTCCAGGGAGAGTCTGCTCACAAACCCCGCGAACAGCGGTATCTTCTCCAGCCCATCCCACCGGACGCTCCAGTTCACCCTCGGGTAGTACTGTCCGAAGAGCTGCCGGAAGATCGGAAGGGCCTCCATCCCCTCTTCAAACGCCTCCACCAGCTTCTGCTCGTCCGACCGCGTATCCGCGGGATCCGCCTTCAGCTCCCCGTAGATCTTCCCAACCTGCTCCAGGCCGGTGTTGAACATCCCGAAGATGAAGAAATCAGGAAACGTGAGGAACGAACGGTCGATACCGCCTGTCGTTGTGGTGTTGGTGATCGTGGGGATACCGATGAGCGAATCGGTCACGAGATTCTCTGTACGGTTGTATGACCACCCCAGTTTCCAGTTCAGGTCGATCCGGGCCCCCTCCCAGAGCCCTCGTGAGGTCTTGAACGTGAGACGGTTGGTCTGGCGGTAGACGTTCAGCAGGGTACCCCCAGGTGCACGCAGTCCCGGCTCCAGGTCCCACTTGAAGAACGGAAACGTCTCCGTCCACCTGAAGTTGGTGAGCTTCCCGGAGGGGTCGGATATCAGCCCCAGCTGGTAAAGGCGGGACGGGCCGTTCTGAGCATCCGATCCCGTGAACGGCAACCGGCCCCAGTAGTTCAGGAAACCCGTTCCACCGATGACCCCCGAGTTCTGCGAGGAGTTCGTCTGCGAGAAGGAGACGTTGATGTTGTCGTAGTCCAGAAACGGGATCTTGATGAGAACCGTCAGGAGCATCTTCACCGGAGCGAATATCCCGCCCCCCGACTCCCCGCCGGTCGAGTCAGGTGACTCCGTCGAGCCGTTCTCTTCGGTTCCTTCCTGCCGGCCGCGTCGACCCCGTGAGGGGGGCTGCGCGCCGGACTGGGGTGAGTCCGCAAAGAGCGGATCAAACATCTGCTTGAGCTTCAGATTTACCGTGGCGTTGAAGCTCCCGGAGAACTGCGCTGACTTTCCGAGATCACCACGGATGAGCGTGTTCAACCAGTTGTAGGTCGACCCGTAGGTGAAGTTGAGATCCAGGTACTTCCTGATCCCGAAAATGTTCGGGATCTTCGGCGAGAACGTGAACTGGTTACGCTGCGAGTAGCGGGTGTCGTCTCCGAAATTCACCACCTTGTCCCCCCCGAAGATATCGTTCGCAATCTCCGAGAAGGGTCGCTGAGTGCCGGTCGAGTCCGTCTCGAGACCGAGCAGACTGGCATCGATCGACAGGTTGTAGTCATTGGAGATGTCGAGCGGACTCTCCTCGAGGAACTTCCAGTTGAACCCGAAGCCCCTCTGCGTGGTGAAATTCCTGGAGACGATCTCCTTGGCGCCCGCCGTACGCTGGAGGGAGTTGTTGCGCGATCGGGCAGCGGATACCTGCCAGTTGAAGCTGCCGGGAACGAAGTTGATCTTGAAGTCCTTGTACTCCTCAAGCAACCAGATGCTCCCGAAGAGCCAGGCAAACGGCTTGATGTAATAGTCCGGTGACAGGTTGATCGAGTAGGAGAGCCGCCCGGTCCACGCCCATGCCTTTCTGTAGACCAGAGCGGGGCTCCGGTCCGAGGACCTGTTGTAGGTCACGCCGAACGTCAGCCTGTTGAACGTGTCCCGGATGAGCCACCACTGGGAGGGGAGCACAATGCGGAATGTCGGAGCTGCGTAGGTCTCCGACACACGCTTCGTCACGGAAGAGAAAACGATCTCCTCGGCCACGCTGTCCGCCTGCCCGGTGGTTCCCCCCGAGCCGAGGATTCTCTCCCGTGCCTGTTCGGCCGCCTGATCGACAAGGACATCAGAATTCGGGAGGTACCTCGGTTCGAGCATGCTCTCGGAGTGGGTGTAGGAAACCGGAAGCGACGTTCCCGCCCAGGAGGAGGGGAAGAACCGCTCCAGCTGACCGGAGGCCGACAGCGACCAGCTTGTCTGCATGTTCCGCGATCCGAATCTATCCTCGAGCCTGTGAAAACTGGGATCCACCTTCGAGTAGTTGAACGATACCGCACCCAGATCCGCGAGCTTCACCTGTGACTCGACGCGATATGCCCAGCCCGGCGTGTCATCGACTGCGACGAGACGGAGCTCGTTGAACCAGACCTGTCCTTCCAGCGGGCTCGATGTCCCCTTTCCCTGGGGATTCTCCACGCCGAGTGCCAGGTAGACGATTCGCGTCAGCGACGGGTTCCCCAGAACGTTGTACGTCGCACCCGGCGGTCCTCCCTCGACCGGCTTCGGCGGTATGGGTTGATTGACCGAATCCCGCGCCTGCTTGATAGCGGTGAGATCTTCGAATTTGATGATGACCTCGTTGAGCGGATCCCACCCGCTTCGGACCGGCGCCCGGTACTCGTAGTAGTTCAGACTGTCCAGACCGAATCGGAAGAAGATCTCGGCGTCGTAGTTGTTCTCGTCAACGTACTGGAAGGCATCGTCACCCCAGACGAACATCTTCATTGTCCGGTAGTTGAAGAGATCGAGGGCTCTGAAGGTGTAGAACTTCACCGCCTGGCGAGATTCGCCGTCCGGGAGCTCCCTCATCACGAGGGCGAGCGATTGCTCGTTTGCCAGGACGTTCTCGTCGGGTCGCGTCCGGTCGCGCTCGCGGATGACGCCCGGAGGGCTTTCGTAGAAGGGATTGTCCTCAATGTTGACAACGGTCACCTCATAGGAGGAGTCTTCCTTCTCCTGCTTCTGCCACTGGTTTCCAACAAGACTGAAATCCGCAATCCGCACGGCGACCGTGTCCGTCACATTGATGAACGAGACCCTGACATACTCGATGTTCTCCTGCGTTGGACTTCCCACCAGGCGGTCGTAATCCTGTATCGGAATCCTGAACTGATACCAGCCCAGGTTCCCGCCCCCGACGATGTAGGGATTGTTCGCCGGCACCGTATCAAGCGACAGTTCGTACTGGAAGTACGAGTTTGCGAGGTCCACAACACCATTCGAGTTCAGGTCCTCCGTATCCGGTATCCGACCGGCAGGCCCGTTCTTGTTCCCTTCCGAGCCGTTGATGTGGAGGAAATCCTCCCTCAGCGAGACATTGCTGAATGCGTAGTTGTCCCCGCTGGGATCGCCCGCGATACTCGGATACCTCTGGATGAGATCCGCGTAGCGCGCTTGTTCCTGAGCGTTATCGAGCATGTCAATGCCGATATCCTCGCCTTCCTGGAGCGTTCCGTTGGGAGTCGAACTCAGGACGAGGTCCTCGGAGTTGAGAATCCGGTTCGGAATCATATCCTCACTAACGGCCCCCAGGTCGATAATCATCTTTGCGCTCGCGTCAGGAGGGGCCGCGTTGATCTGCATCCAGATCTCGATGAAGTTGACGTTCTCCTTCGTCAGGTTCAGCGCGGAGAGGGAGAGCGGTTTCATGACGCCGCCCCAGTTTGTGTTGGGAGTGAGCGAGTTTTCGAGATCGGTGCTGTAGTTGAACTGCCCGCGTGTCGTCGGGAAGTACTGGAGATCCAGAACCGTGATCTGATTGTTCGCTTCGTTTCCCGGAAACTTGCGAGGGAACACGTCCGTCAACCGCACGTCCGTGGGGAGCCTGTTGAACCATATCATCTTCCCCTTGGAGAACGTCTTTGTTGTCTCCGGCGTGCTCGGGAACCAGTACTCTCCGGCGGGTGGACTAGCCTGGTGCCAGAGCGTGTACGCGATGCCGACAGGGATCCCGCGCCTCGCTCCCTCAAAGTCATCGATATAGGCGATGCCCTCCCCCCCGTCACTCGGAATTGTGCTCTTTCGCGTGTTGGGATCGGGGAGCATGTAGGCCGCTTCACCTGAGATCTTGATCTCGGAGGTCTCGCGCGTCTGGAGCAGCGGCAGGGCGTTCAAGGCGGTGGTCAGCAGCGGAAGGTCGAACGATGTCGACCCGTCGACACCGAGGATGGTATTGTTGTTCGGCTCTTCGCCGAGGCGGACCTTGTCGCTCAGCGTCTCCTGGTTCAGATTCATCAGCGTGAACCCGAGGTGGGTCCTGGAGGATATGGCAAGATCTCCGCGTGCGCCAAGGAGGGTTTTGGACGCCAGCTGAAACAGGTCGTTCTGCTCGTAGGTGATCTGCAAGTTCGCCCCCGGCACCAGGGCACGGTCGTTCTTGATGACCACCTCGCCGATGATGTAGTCCACGGTGAAATCCACGTTCTGCACCAGCGGGCTGCCGTCGAGCAGGACCCGAACACTTCCTTCGACGACATTGAACCCGAGCGAGTACCGGGATGTCGCCTCGCCTGTCGCCTTACCGCGGATGACGTAGCGATTGCGAAGACTCTGCTGGGCAAAGGTCTGCGTTGTGTCGTAGACCTCCTGGTAGAGGTATTCCGATGTATCCTCCAGAGCCGTCCCGCGGTCCAGGAGATACTCCTGGATTCCGTTGTCGAACGGCCTGAGAGTGGGGAAGATGATCTCCGCGCGCGCCTGGTTGATCGTCCGGTTCGGACGGAAGTCGAACTCCCCGTCACCATCCGGCGCAGGCGTATCATCCGCGTTGAACTGGTCGACACCCAGCACCCTCAGGAGGGGCTCATTCAGGATGCTGTTCTGGTCCTCGGCTCCCGGCACGACCCGGACGATATCCAGAGAGAACCCCTCCTTCTTGAGGTTACGGCCAATCCCCGGTATCGGATAGATGCTCTTGAGAAGCATTCTCCAGGCGACCGCATATGTCGGCCCGTTTGAGACGAGGTTCTTGGGCTTGACCATCTTGAGGATGAGTTTCTTGCTGAGCGCCAGACTGTCAGTGCCGACGTCGCGGACAAGCTCGCCAAACTGTGTGCCGTCAGCCCTCCGGTATGCAATCGCGACGATCTGCTGGTCACCGACACTGACGTTCAGGGAGAGGACGCCGATGTACCCGTCACCCGTAAGCTCGTACTGTGATCGATCCAGCTTGATGAACGGCCCTGTCTCTATCCGGCCCGGGTTCTCCACGGTGTCCCGCAGTCCCTCACCGTAGCCCGGACCGTGGGGCTGGAGATCAATGTAGGCAACGGCCAGGCGCTCATTGGGATCGGGAATGCTCCCCTGGCGCGTGACCCATACCTCCTCTTCGACGATCTGGATATTCGGGTTCACGGTGGCCGGCTCGTTCTGATAGTAGGGCTCGTACGAACGTATGTAGGACGTATCAACAAAGTAGTGGTTATTGGAGTACTGGTAGGCACGGAACTCGAAGGTCTGCTCCTTGGCTCCGCCCGAGACGGAGACCTCCTTGATCTGTCCCTTCTTCTGGGATGCAAGAGTCGTCATCGTGAATGGCCCCATCTGGAACTGCGCCTTGACTCCGAAGAGGGCCTGACTGCTCCCGATGAATGCCGAGGGGGTCTGGAGCGAAACGTTGCCCGCCTCGATGTTCTGGATGATCTCGTCGTCGTAGCCCGTGTACTTGATCTTGAGCTGATTCTCGTACTCGAACGTCCGCTGGGTATTCCAGTCCGCGAGGATGTTCAGCTTGTCTCCGATCGTGCCACCGACGTTCACCTGAACATCCTGGCTGAAGTCCGGTTCATTTCGGCTCTGGTCGAGGAAGGAGATCGTCGTAGCGTCAGATTTGGTGTTGCGGAAACCTGCCTTGATGTCGACGCGCCCGCTGATGTTGAGCCGGATCTCCGGCTTCCCGAAGATGCTGAAGATCGGGTTGGGAGGAATCGGGATCTGGATTTGCGTGATGTTGCTCAGCAATTCTCCCAGGTCATCCTCGGCCAGCTGTGCCTGCGGTTTGCGGGCTTCCTCGGCCAATGCTCGCCGCCACTCGTGCTGCCTCCGGAGATCGATGTACTCCGTCAGGGGAAGGCTGACGGGAATCCTGATGTCGACACCCCCCAGCGTCTCCCGCAGCACGATGGTGGAGCCGGTGGAGTCGACACTGACTTCCCGCCTGAGGCCCGGCATCGTGGGTTCAGCGTAGAGGGGATAGGTCCGTCGGCGGAAGAGTCCGGCGTAGACAGGATCCTCCCTCCGATGGGAGAAGTACTTCAGGCGGGCGGTCGAGTCGAGGTACACCACGTAGGTGGTGTCCTCACCGACGATATCTTTGAGGGTCCGGGTCCTGAGCGAATCCGCATCAACGCCGAGGGAGTCGAAAGGGAATGCGCGCTCGAGCGAGTCAGTCGGCGCGCCAGGTGGTTCTGCCGCACTCCGCAGCGAATCCTGGCGTGTTGTATCCTGACGCGTCGAGTCCTGAGGGAACGGGCTCGGGAAGTCCTGGGGTGGAGCCTGGTGGAATCCTCCTACCGAAGGAGGGAACAGAAGAAGGAAACCTGCTCCGACGGTCAGCGCTAGGAGGATCTCCCGCGCATGCCCTCGACAGCAGGTCGTCACTATGCACGCAAAGGAATGCAATCCCATACTCGCCAATCAGATCCCGCATCCTCTCCGCCCTTCATGTTGCCCGACCGTCCTCCAGAACTACTGAATTGCGTCAGAGGCAACGGGGCGGCTCCGGTCAAAAAGCGACCTTTCAACCCTCGAACCGTTAGCGAATATGATCGATACTACACCCCTCCGAATATGTCCAGTATGAAAATACCCATTGGGAAGACAAAATACAAGGTTTTGCGCTTCTTTTGAAAATGTGCTACATTGAGTCGTGTTTCAACGACAAAACAGGGGAAATCGGCCGCCCAGGTCGGTGTCATCGCCAGAAGCCCCTGCCCTGACTTCACAGGCGCAAGAACTGTACCAGCGACTGCCTGAACCTGAAGAATGAGACCAGCGATCGAATTCGAAGAGATCACCAAGACATTTGGAGGTACCGTCGCGCTCGAATCGGTGAGCCTCTCGGTGGAGGAGGGAGAATGCCACGCCCTGATGGGAGAGAACGGTGCCGGAAAGTCGACCCTCGGGAAGATCCTTGCGGGGATACACACAGCCGACAGCGGAACACTCCGGCTCTCTGGGACACCGGCGCGATTCGCCAACCCCCGGGATGCCAGGCATGCGGGGATCGGCATGGTACATCAGGAACTCACCTTCTGCCCCGACCTGAGCGTGGCGGAGAACCTCTCGCTCGGCCGCTACCCGCACCGGTTCGGCTTCTTCCTGGATCGTGCCCGCATGCTGGAGCAGGCCAGGGAACAGCTCCGCGACATCGCCCCCGAAATCAATCCTGCGATATCCATGCGGGAACTCTCCGTTGCGCAGAACCAGCTCGTCCAGATCGCGGCCGCCGTTGCGACGGGGGCAAGAATCCTCATATTCGATGAACCAACGAGCGCCCTCTCCGAAGGCGAGTCGGCGAGGCTCTTTGCGCTCCTCGGACGTCTGCGGCAGCGCGGCGTGACGATCGTCTATGTCTCCCACCGGATGTCCGAAGTCTTTCAGGTGTGCGACCGGATCAGCGTCCTCCGCGACGGGAAGCTCGTGGGGACGTTGGGCCGGGACGATGCAAGCCAGGAGAGGATCATAAACATGATGATCGGGAGGAAGATCGAGGAGTACTTCCCGACACATCTGGAAAGCAGGCCGGGAAGTGAGCTGCTCCGCGTGGAACACCTCTCGTCTCCAGGAAGATTCCAGAACGTCTCCTTTTCGGTACGAGCGGGAGAGATCCTCGGCATTGCCGGACTTGTCGGCTCGGGCCGGAGCGAAGTGGCCCAGGCTCTCTTCGGTCTCGACCCTAAGGCGGGCGGGTCAATTGCATTTGCCGGATGTGACCTCTCACGATCACCCCTCCAGAGCCGGATGAAGAGGGGGATGGCACTCGTCCCCGAAGACAGGAAACGCCAGGGGCTTGCGCTCATGCTGAGCTGTCGTCTGAACTTCTCACTCACCATCCTGGAGAGGATCAGGAGGTTCTTCTTCCTCAGCCGGCGGCTCGAACGTGAACACCTGGACAGCTACTTCACTCGGTTGAGCATCAAAGCCGCATCCTATGAGAGCCTCGCGGCCAGTCTCAGCGGCGGCAACCAGCAGAAGATCGTCCTGGCAAAGTGGCTCGCGCGGGATTCGCGTCTCCTCATTCTGGACGAACCCACCCGGGGGATCGACGTGGGCGCAAAGGCGGCCATCCATGCACTCATCGATGAGCTTGCGTCACAGGGAATCGGAATCATCCTGATATCGTCCGAACTCCCCGAAGTGGTGAACCTGTCGACCCGGATACTCGTCATGCACGAAGGCCGCGTCGTTGGCAGACTCCGGCGAGAGGAAGCGACGCAGGAGCTGCTGCTTCGCATGATGTCCGGACTGGAAACAGCGAGCCGGAGCCAGGAGGTAGAGGGCCGCCGGCGTGGCGGTCCATTCCGAGCGAACATCTCTGGAGGAAGCAGACAATGAAACCGGCGGAGGTAGAGAAAATCCGGAAGCGGTCGATGACCCTGCTGAGAAAGGCCGGGATCGTCGTGAGGAAGGATGAAGAGAGTGCAATGGAGGTGGCGGACTTCGGGCTGGATGACATCAGGCAGATGGGCCTCCAGCTCGTCGTCTACGAGAACAATGACCGGTACTGCGCAAAGGAACTCATTATGCTCCCCCGGCAAACCTGCCCCGAACACCGGCATCCGCCCCGGGGTGATCAGGATCAGGGCAAGATGGAGACATTTCGGTGCCGATGGGGAAGAGTCTTCCTCTACACCGAGGGCGAGCCCACGAAGAAGCCGAAGGCGGTCATCCCCCGGAGATACAGGCCGCACTTCACCGTGAAGAAGGAGATCGTGCTGGAACCCGGCGACCAGTACACCATTCCCTCCGATACCCTCCACTGGTTCCAGGCCGGCAAGAAGGGGTGCGTTGTCTCAGAGTTCTCCTCGACAAGCGACGACGAATCGGACGCCTTTACCGATCCTCGCGTTCAACGGATCCCCGAGAAGGAATGACCTCGCGAGAACGACTGCTTGCAGCGCTCGACGGGAACCGTCCGGACAGGCTTCCCGTCACCACCCACCACCTGATGCCGAGTTTCCTCGGGAAGCGGATGGGGGGTATCTCCAATGATGAGTTCTTCGACCGCTTCGGGATGGATCCGGTCCGATGGGTCTACATCCACAAACCGGATCCGCAGCGCGCCGAGGACCTCCACCCCGACCACTCCCCGGGCTACCTGGAGCCGCACCTGATCTCGTCGGAGACATGGAACATGACCAGCGAACCGATCCCTGATCCGCAGTATCCGACGGTTCGCTACTCGTTTCGCACACCCAGGAAGACTCTCACGATGGTACTCCAGAGCGACGAGCACACCTCCTGGGTAACCGAGCGGCTCGTCAAGGAGAAGACAGACATCGATCTCATCGCGGAGTACGCGACGCACCCCGTTGCCGACGTCCAGGAGGTGAATCGCCTGGTGGAACAGTGGGGAGAGCGGGGAATGGTGCGTGGAGCAATCAACGGCTTTGACATCTACGGCCAGCCGGGCTGCTGGCAGGATGCCGCCGTTCTCTACGGGATAGAGGAGCTGATCATCTCAACCTACGATGACCCGGAGTGGGTCCGGACATTTCTTCAGATTCTCCTTGAGCGGAAGAAGGTGTTCACCCGGTCCCTGGCAGGAGCCCGCTACGATATCCTGGAGTTCGGAGGCGGTGATGCCTCTTCCACGGTCATCTCTCCGCAGATCTTCGACAGGTTTGTCGCCCCCTACGACAGCCAGATTATCAGCCTGGCGCACGAGGTGGGTCAGCGTATCGTCTACCATACGTGTGGCGGGATGATGCCCTTGCTCGAACGGATAGCAGAGATGGGACCGGAGGCTATGGAGACCTTCACGCCGGAAGGAATGGGCGGAGATACCGATCTCAAGGAGGCAAAAGCGAGGATTGGAGAGAGGGTCTGCATGATCGGAGGTTTCGATCAGCTCCACCACTTCATCGGGTGCACTCCACAGGAGACGCGAAGAGCGGTCCGGGACTGTTTCAGAGACGCCGGCGACCGTGGCGGCTACATTCTCGCCCCCTCCGATCATTTCTTTGAAGCAGATCTGGAACTGCTTGACGCGTTTGCCGACGAAGCGAGACGGTGCGTCTACTGATTCCCCGCCTGCAGGGCAGACGAAGTGCGATTGCTCCCCCCAAAGCTCTCCACCCGGCCGGAACCCATCAGGACAGCGAAGGGCTTCAGCGGCTCTATGCTCTCGCAGACGATCTTGATCAAGGAGGTGATGGGAACAGCCATGATCATCCCCCATATTCCCCAGAGCCAGCCCCAGAAAATCAACGAGAGGAGGATGGCCAGGGGGCTGAGATCCAGCCGCTCACCCATGAGCTTGGGCTCGATGAAGTTGCCCATGAGGCTCTGCACCACCACGAGGAGAAGCACGATCAGGAGAGCCTGGCCAAAGGACTCGAACTGGATCAACGCCACGAGACCGGGAAAGGCCGTCGCAATGAACGACCCGATGTTCGGTATGAAGTTCAAGAAAAACGTCACCAGCCCCAGGAAGAGAGCGAAGTCGACGCCGAAGGCCAGAAGGATGATCGTGACGAACACGGCCGTGACGAAGGAGATGAGCGTCTTGGCGACGAGGTAGCGGCGGACATGCGTGTCAACCGATTCGAGGACTCTACTGATGCGAACGGAGAGATCCGGCCGGAAGGCCTGCTGAATTTTCCCCGGAAACGCGTTTGTCCCCAGCAACAGGAAGATGAGGTAGAGGAGGGCGAGAAAGATGTTCCCCGTGAGCGAGACGACGCCACCCACGCTTGATGCGACGAAGCGCATAAGGGACTCCACCTGGACGGTGTCCTCCCAGCTGAACTCATATCCCTCCAGCCCGACTTCTTTGGCCGCTCCGCGGACTGACCTGGCCGTCTCCCCAAGCAGGCGCTCCAGCTTCTCCTGGTAGGCTGGAGCGGCAGCAACGATCTCCTCGACTCCGTTGACGACGATGCCGGAAAGGAAAACCGAGAATCCTATCACAACGAGAAGCACCAGGAGGATCAGAAGCGCAACCGGCACCTTTCGGGCACTCAGCCCCCGCATCATCGGCCTGAAGCCCAGGGAGATGAGGAGGGCCAGGATCAGCGGGAAGAGCAGCCCTCTCAGCTGGTAGAGAACGAAGACAGCACAGACGGAGGCAAGGAATGCGAGGAGCCAGAGCTCAAGCCGCACCTGTTGTCTCGTGGCCGCCTGCTCCGGCGGCCGGGAACCCGATGGTCGACGACGGCGAGATCGACGGGACCGTCTGGGCCTCAGAGGGTGTTGTGGTGGTTCTGCTCCCATGTTCGTAGCCCGAATCTGCTCAGATATATTGGAATGTTCTTGTAGAGGGAACTCTCCTCCTCGATCGCCCGTATCATCCGGCGGTTGGCGTGGGAGAG
>WOR8_10003208_pt1 | contig 15978 bp, 10 predicted proteins | sample DeeMarSeWOR38_10_FD_19890 | JGI IMG/M metagenome (IMG submission 19890) | reverse complement strand
CAGGGTTTTGTAAAGAACCAGATTAACCCCCATGGTTTCAGCGGCGATATCCGCATCGCGGATGGCAATAAAGGCCCGCCCCACACGGGTTTTGATGATATTCCGGGCCGCGATGGTTAACAATACCGTCAGGGTTATCAGCAGATAGTAAAAATCGATGTCCGTATCCAGGTGCCAGGGACCGATGGTCAGATCCGGGGCGTGCAATCCTTGCCGACCCCCGAAAAACTCGATTCGGCCAATGACCTGGGTTATGGTCAGCCCGAAACCGAGGGTGGCAATTGCCAGATAGGGCCCTTCGAGCCGCAGGGCCGGCAATCCCAGCAAGAATCCGAACAGCGCTGCCACCAGGGCCGCAGCGGGCAGCGCCACGATGAACGGGAAATGGGCCTGGCTCATTAAAACAATCGTGCCGTAGGCACCGATAGCAAAAAATCCCGCGTGCCCGAGAGATATCTGTCCGGTATAGCCCACCAAAAGATTGAGGCCGAGGGCCACAATCACGTTAATGGCCATATAATTGGCCAAATAGACATAATAATTTTTGAAAAGGAGAGGAAACAGGGCCAGAAAAATGATGAAAGCACAAAACCAGAAGACAATTACACCGGAAGTAAATAGCTGCACGTCTTCGTAATAGTGCCTTTTCATATCCATGGCAGGGCCGCCTTCATCGCCAGATTGAGATAGAGAGATTCACAATTGAAAAACCGCCGCAGAGCGACAAGCGCTACAATTTTAACTACTTAAAATCAATATAAATTCGGATTCCCCACAGGTGAAAACCGTCCTGGCTATCTACGAAACCGACTGTGCAGCCGCGGCTTGAAAAAGGCCGGTTTCCCGGTAAACAGTAATCCATTCATCCGAAAACCAGCCTTCAGACCGCAGTTCACAGCCGTCTAAATCCAGCTAAAAAATATAGCCAACAATTGCAGGAACCTCCTGATATGTCAATATTAAAACAACCAATTTTCATCAAATGAAGCGGGTTCAGGAATTAAAAAGGCTGGCGAATTTAGATCTGCTGAAATGCAGGTTCTCAAAGGAATTTCAGAGCGGAGATATTTTTCGATCGACAAAATCTAAAATATGATTGGCGCTTTCCTGCGGCTTTTCCATCGGCGGGAAATGTCCTGAGTGCTGAATGGTCTGCAGCTCATAATCGGCAATGATGCCCCCCAGCCGCCGGGCCGCGTCAGCAAAGAAGGTGTCTGATAATTCTCCGCGAATGGCCAGTACGGGACACTTTATTTTTCTCGCATATCGCCAGACATTCAGCGGAATGGATTCAAAAATCTGGGCTTCGAGCTCGGGATCGCATTTTAAAACCGCAGTCTTTTCATCTTTTTCGAGAAGCCCGCATTCTAAATACGCCTGCACAAATTCTTTGGACCAGTTTTTAAAAATGCCGCGCCCGGCGGCAAAGAGCCGCAAAGCCTCTTGCTTGCTCTTAAAGATCCGTCGTCGCCTTCTGGCCATCTTCGCCAGGGGTAAGGCCCCCCTTAACCCCAGAAATTTCAAGGCCGCAAGCAACCATAACAGCCGTCGCGGCAAAATAACCGGATCGATCAAAACAATACCGCGAAAAAGATGCGGATATTTAGCCGCCGCGATATAGGTTGTCACGGCGCCCAGCGAATGGCCGATACCGATAACCGGCGGGGACATCTTTTGCTCGATAAGAATTTTTAAATCTTCGGCAAAAATGTCCCAATGGCGGACGCGTTCAACTTTGGGCTGATCGGAACCGCCGTGGCCCCGCACATCACTGGCCAGGATGTGAAGATCATCGACAAGATACCGGATAAACGGCGTATAGGTTCCCGCACAAAAACCATTGCCGTGTAAAAAATGGGCTGGCAAACCGTCACCGCCCCAATCCAGGTAGTGGATGCGCCCTTCGGGTAATTCCAAAAATTGTTCCGTCGGCTCAGCACTCAAGTCCGTTTCAGTGGTTAACATGGCAAATTTCTTAACGTTGTTAATGGTACGTTATGCACCAGAAATTAATGCTAATTTAGCTATTGATCTGAAAGCATAATAATGATGACATTTGAATTTTCAAGAGCACACACAGCGCTGGTGTTTGTTCCCTTTACCCTGATGGATATGTCTGATATCTAACGCTACAATATGAATGCTGCAACCAAAAAAGACGGTATTTCCCAAAAATCGCGCTATAAGCAATTTATACCGATCGCCCTGCCGATCGCCCTGGGCATCGCCGTCTATATCAACGCCCTGCCAAATGGCTTTGTCTTTGATGATATGACGACCATCGTGCATAATGCGCACATTAAAGATTTAGCCAAAAACTTTCCCGCCTTTTTTAACCTGGATTACTTTAAAATTGCCCAGGCCGAAGCCAGTTATCGCCCCATCGCGACCCTGTCATACTTTCTGATATACGCCCTTTTTAACCTGAATCCGCTGGCATACCACCTAACCAGCTTGCTGTTGCATATTTTCAATGTGATCGGGGTCTACGTGCTGGTGGACATTATCCAGCACAGCAAAAAATCTTCTCTGATCGCCGCGCTGGTATTTGCCTGCCACCCGGTCCTGAGCGAAACCGTTAATTGTATTTCCTACAGCGAAGATCTTTTTGCGACCCTTTTTTATTTACTGGCCCTGGTGCTGTATATCAAAGCCGGCACAAAAGAAAATCGGTCTAATTTGGCCATTTACTTTTTTTCGTACATCTCTTTCCTTGCGGCCCTGTTATCCAAAGAAATGGCAATCACTTTGCCGGTCATTATTTTCCTTTATGACGTCACCCAAAAAGAAACGACCAAAACAAATGGTTTCATCAAACAGGCCGTCGCTACCATTGACAAACAAAAATTTTATTACATCGGCTTTGCCCTGGTGGCGCTATTTTATCTGGTGTTAAGATTTAAAATCCTGCTGAACCCAACGGAAACCTTCCCCCATTCGCGCGCCGGACTCTTGGAAAGAATCCTTTTTCTACCCGATCATCTCTTTGATTATATCAAGCTGGTATTGTTTCCGCTTGATTTAAATGCGGAGTATTCCTTTGCCTATCCGGACCGCTTTTTCGCATTTTCCAACCTATTCTCTTTTATCGTCATCATAGCCATCATGGTCGGCAGCTTTTTCATATATAAACATTCAAAAGGCATCTTTTTCGGTATCTGGTGGTTCATCATCACGCTGCTGCCGGTCTCAAACTTGATCGAGATACATAATCCCATCGCCGAGCGCTATTTATACCTGCCGCTGGTCGGATTTTGTATGGTCATATCCATATTCATCAATAAGATACCGGTTCGATCGGACCTGGCTCAATCAAAACATATAGCTCGGCTGAAATATTCTATTTTGATCGGTCTTCTTATTTTTTACTCATTGGTTACGGTGACGCGAAACCCGGTATGGAAAGACAATTTCAGCGTCTGGGCAAACACGGTTGAAAAATCACCGGATAATCCAATTGTCCATGGCGGGCTTGGATTGGCCTATCAAGAACGCGGGTTTCTGGATGAAGCCATTCGAGAACTGACAACGGCCATTAAGTTGGGTCCGAATATGGCGAAGAACCACTACAACATCGGTCATGCATATGAAGAAAAAGGATTATTCGAAAATGCCATTGATGCTTACAAAAAAGCCGTGAAACTGAACCCCGACTACACCGATGCGTATTTCAACCTCGCCAACCTATACATGCGGCTGCAATTGAGAAAAGATGCCATAGATGCATACCGCAGGGTCATCGAATTGGATCCTGCTGATGTAGAAGCCTATAACAATCTGGGTGTTGCCCACGCCATGCAGGGCGAAATTGGAAGGGCGGTGGAATTGTGGGAAAAAGTCCTGGAGATGGACCCGAACAATCAAAAAGCAACAGACAATATAGCCAAAGCCAAAAAGATGATGAATTAGTGGCCATCCGAAGACTCCCTCTCCCTTGAGGGAGAGGGCCGGGGTGAGGGTGTAACCTGCTGATTTGACACCCCCTCACCTGACCTCTCCCCCTGAAGGGGGAGAGGAATGGATATTTTCGGATGGGCATTAATTAGAAATACCACAGCATACGGACAGCGCTCGTGCCGGCCCGGATTCCGCATTCCTGAATACCGTGTCATATTCGTTAAAAACCGCCGCCGCGACATTCGACCAGCCGTATTTAAAAACAGAAGCACGAATGGCATGGGCGGATACCAATGGGCCCGCTGAGTTAGAGATGATCTTTTCGATGCTGTTTGCCAGGGCGCGGGGAGTTAAATCGGCCACCACATGGCCGGTTTTACCATCTTCAATAATATCTTCCATAGCACCCACCCGGGTCGCCACAACCGGTGTCCCACAGGCCAGTGATTCAAGCCCCACCAGTCCAAAGCTTTCATAGTAGGAGGGAACAACCAGGGCATCCGCAGCGCTGTAGTACGGCGGCAATTGGCTCTGCTCTACCCGGCCGACAAAGTGCACGAATTTCTGAATGCCGAATTTAGCGGACAACTGCTGCAGATTCTGATATTCGGGGGTACCGGGCCCATCACCGCCGACGATGACCAGCCGTGTCCTCTTCAGGTGCTTCAGATACGCCATAGCTTCAAGCAACCGGTCAATCCCCTTGATGGGATCGAATCGGCCGACATACAACAAGATGGATTCATCTTGATCAAACCCCAAATGCTTTCTGGCATCAGCCCTGTCCATGGGCCGGAATAGATCCAGATTGACACCGCAGGGGACGACACCGATTTTTTCAGCGGATGTATGGCAGTATTTTACCAGGTTCTCTTTTTCCCGGTCGGTGGGGGCCAGAATTCGCTGACAGGTTCGGGCCAGTTTCTTTTCGGTGGCGATACGAAGATCCGGCTCGCGGTCTGCCAGGCCGGCACTGTTTTTCACGCTTCCCAGGGTGTGAAACATGACGATATGGGGAATGTTCCAGCGATCCTGAATCCAGCTGCCCAGACGCCCGGACAACCAGTAATGGCTGTGAATCAGGTCGTAATTCAGGCCTTCCTGATGTTTAAATCCTTCGAGTGCTCTGGAAAAATCGGACAGATAATAATAAAGCGCCAGTTTATGGACATAGCCATTGTTGCCGGCACTCAGATGAATCAAGCGCACATTATCATACAACTCGATGATTTGATTATGTTTACTGCCATTCAGTTTTGTGTATATATCAACCCGGTGGCCGAACACACCCAGATGACGGGCGAGTTCGCGGATATAAACACTCATACCGCCCGTATTCTTGGTCCCCAGCTCACCAATCGGGCTCGAATGGATGCTGAACATCGCAATCCGCAACTGATCTGATTTCAAATGTTGATCCTCCTGTTATCGCGCGCAGATGGAGTCAAATGTATAAGATGCTCCCTATGGGAGTTGAATGCGGCATCTGTATAGCTGAACCGGTTTGCCCCCGAGCCGTCGCTTATATGGCTCTGAGCCTTTAAGAAAATCGTACCGGATTTTACCCCTCTGAATGCTTTCTTTTATGGTAAAAGCTTTGCTGAGCAATCCGACACTCAAGGATTTATGTCGAATGTCATAGCCATTATTGTAGAGATATCGTGTCGAACGGTAATCAAAACACATGACGGCAGCGGACGGCACCTCGTTAAGATCAAGAAAAAAGAGCTTTAAAATTCCGTCGGCAGCCATTTCCAGGGCCAGCGCGCGGAAGAATGCGGCGCGCTGGTCGCTCATAAACACCGATTTATCCGATCGGTTCAACTTAAAAAGCGCCAAGAAGGTGTCTATCTCTTTGGCAACATTATCCGGATTTTCGACGACCCGAAAATTGACCCGGGCCGCTTCGTTAAGGCGCCTGAGCTTACGTCTTATTTCATGGCGCTCTTTTCCCGTCAATTGAGTTAAAAAATCATCCCAGCTGGCAGGCAGGTCCAATACCATGGTGACATCTTCCGGGTCGCAGATGATTTCATAACCTAAATCTTTTGCAACCGCAAGAAGGTCTCTGAATACAATCGAATCTGCGCGCACTGCCCCGATATCCAGTTGGGTGACCCCCTGTTTTTGAATGTAGGGGATCAGATTTCGAAAAAACGCCCTTCCCTGTCCGGGAGCAGCAATGACATCTACAAAATCACATACATCCGGGTCACCCATGAGACGGGCTGTTTTTCCCTGAACCATTAACGGCGCAATGCCGACCAGCTCATCTTGATCCCGCACTGCGCACAGATACGCCGTCTGATTACCGGCGAAATTATTCCACCAGACCTTTAACCAGCCGGGCACGACAAACAGGCACCCCCAATCCAGGTTCTGCTGCGGGTCCTGCCAGTAGCCGGTGATCGAATCAAAGGTCTCTGTCGTTACGGTGAATGGATTATTCAAAACTATTATATTTATTCAAGTGTCAGGCTCCAGTCAACTGGCTAAAGCTATGGTTGTTTAGTTTGTCTGATTGGTTTAATTCGTTCAATTGGTTCCGCTTTAACCAACCAATTCAACCAATGAAACAAATAAAACAAATCTAACAGGCCCTTATACTTTGAACGTTGTACATTTAAACCAGGCGAGTGATAACTTGCACCCGATACCTGTACCGATTTACAACTTAACCGTTTCCCCCGTGCGGGCCGCCTGAGCCAGGGCATCGAGCACCCGCATATTTTCGATACTATCAACCAGCGGATACATGATATCCGTATTTCCCAGTATCACATCCGCAAAATGCTCCACCATAAGCTGATATTCATCTGCCCCCGCTATAACGTGTTGCTGCCCCTCTTCCTCATCCTGACCCCTGAGCATAAAGGCGGCATCGTTTTCCCAGGGCACAAATGCATTATGGGGCAATTCAATCACGCCGTCAGCGCCGGCAATGCTGTAGGTTTGCTGCAAAGCAGAAATAAAACTGGCCTCAAATGTCGCCAGCGCAAAGTCGGCAAATCCCAGTGTGCCGACGATGTGCATGTCGACTCCGCCCGGATGGTAAACCGCCTGGGCCTGAACCTGGGTTGGTTCAGCCCCCAGGAACCAGCGCGCCACACTGACGCTGTAACATCCGACATCCAGCAAAGCGCCCCCACCCATTTCCGGTTTGAGGCGAGCGTTTTTATTGCTGGCCCGATCCTTTTCGTCCATTTTGAAACAAAAAGCCGATCTGACCAGACAGGGGGCACCGATTCGGCCCTCAGCAACCAGCTGTTTAATTCGCCGGCTGCGGGGGTGAAAGCGATACATGAAGGCCTCCATCAGGTATCGCCCGCAATCCTCAGCCGCCGAAGCCATTTCAATTGCCTCTTTTGCACTGCATGCCAGAGGCTTTTCACATAACACATGCTTACCCGCCCTGAGTGCTTTTATCGTCCAGGGATGGTGAAGATGATTGGGCAGCGCAATATAGATCACATCAATTGCCGGATCATCCAGCAAGTCATCATAGCTGTTATAAATCTCATCGATCTGATTGTCAGTCGCCACTGCCTGCGCTCGTGCCGGTGAGCGAGTTGCCAGCGCATGAACGCTCCCGTTAGAGGATTTCTGGATCGCAGGAATTACACACACCCGGGCAATGGTCGCATTTCCCATCACGCCCCATTTGGTTGCCTCAGCCATCCAGTACCTCCATGGTCCCACCGTTGGCAGCCGATTTGGCGGCGGCTTCTAAAATTGCCACCACACGCATAGAATGCTCCAACGGTGCGACAATCGGCTCCCCGGTCAGCAGATGGTCGGTGATGTTTTGATGGAAAAGATAATGCTTTCTTTCGGGAACGGCAAGTTTTTGGGCCACGATTTGACCCGAAGGGTGTTTTCGCTGCAATGTTAAATCAGCCGGCATTTCAGTTGCAGGAATATCGTGTTGCTCAAAATAGACCACCGGATCCACCTCGTATTCGACCACATCTTTCCAGTAACCGATGATCGCTCCTTCGGTTCCCAGTAAATACCATTTGGGTTTGCGCACTGCCGCGATATCGGAATGGATAAATTCAGCTTCCTGGCCGCCGGCAAATCGGATTTGGATACGTTCCTGGTCCGCATTGGTAACATCATGCCAGACACGCTTATGCCGGGTGCAGATGACCGTTTCAATTCGCTCGGGAATCAGGCCCACGATCCAATCAACGTAATGTCCTCCCCAGTCATAGGCCAGGCCTCCTGAAATTTCGTCGTGCGAATGCCAGTATCCGCAAGGATGGTTAAATCCGCCCACAAAGGTTTCCATATAAAACAGATCCCCGATGGACCCTTCTGTCAAAGCCTGTTTTATGGCCAGGTAATCGACATCCCAGCGCCGGTTTTGATGGCAACTTAAATGAACCCGATGTTTTGCGGCCATTTCGACCATGGCGTCGGTTTCTTTTTGGGATATCGCCAATGGTTTCTCACAGACCACGTGCTTGCCGGCGGCCATCATTTGGATGGCCAGGTTGCTGTGTGAATTCGGTGGTGTGGCAATGATCACCAGGTCGATGTCGGGGTCGTCAGCGAATGCATCCGCTGAAGGGTAGGTTTTTATATATGGAAAATCCTGCCCGGCCGCCTGCAAGCGTTCGGGGTTTAGATCACAGGCGGCCTTTAATTCCAGCCCGGTGGTAACCTGGGCGCCTAAACCATGAATTTTACCAACTGACGGCGCATAACCCAATATCCCGACACCCAGGGCATGCTGGCCGTCATTGTATCCAGCCAGGTAGCGCAGCAGTCGATAGAGAACCTGCTGGAAGGCGGGTTCATCATAGGCTTGAAGCGTTGTGCAGGCCACCTTTCCTTCTTCTACCGCTCGCGTGATCAACATCGGGCTATGGTTATGATGCCAGTCGGCATAAAGGATAGGCTCGGCGTCATCCGCCTGCGGCACCAGAGGCCGGTAAACGTTGTTCAGATATAGCGCATCCGGCAGTCGTTTGGCCATCCCATGATCCGGATCAACAAACATGACACGCAATTCAGTCTCTGGTCCGATCTGACCGGTTTGAGCCCCAAAAATTTCGGGCAATGGTTTATCGGATACCTGAACCAGTTCCAGCCAGCCGCCGCCGGCGCTAACAAAGTGCTCAAGATGAGCGCAACTCTCATTAAAACCCGCGGTGTCGGCAGTAATAACAACGTCATAGGCACTTAAGTCCGTCGGAATTTCGGCATTGAAACTCAACTGAATATGAGAAATGGAATGAAGGTAAGAAAAAAAAGAGCGCAGCACCGGTTGGTGCTCTGATGCAATTGCCAGAATCGATATTCGAGGATGGATCATCATAGTCGTTAAGTCTCTAATCTAAATTATTTCGGGTACAGGTTTCACTGTTTAGTTCTCAATTAACATATTTTGTTAAATGGGTTGAATGGGTCTTATTGGTTTTATTCGTTTAGTCTTAACCAATTTAACCAATCGAACCCATTAAACAAATATAACACTTGCAGCCTGGCCGGCTGCTGACACTCGACACCTGCTTGGCCGCCGCAGCCTGGAAGGCGAAGGAGGGACACCTTTCTTACGACTCCATGCGCCAGCGGGACCCGGTTTCGGTGTCCTCTATAATAATGTTTGCACGCTGCAGGCTGTCCCGGATGGCATCGGCTTCTTCAAATTGTTTTTGCTGCCGAAAGGTCTCTCTTACACCCAGCAGCTGTTGAACAAGCGGCTCCAGGCAATCGGTTTCGCTGCGGGGTGCGGCAGCCAGCCGGGTTCCCAATACCGCAATCAGCTCCCGCAGGGTGTCGCGCGCCTGGGTGATAAATTCCTCGTTTTCCAGATCCAGCTGCGCCTTCCATATCATCCGATCCAGTTCAAGAAGGGCATTGGTGGTTTTCTGGGCCTCGTGGGTGTCGAGCCCTTCATAAAAAACCGACTCGAGCCGGTGGATTTGGTCCCAGAATGCATCATCGGCTGCTGCTGAATCCGCTGCTGAATCATCGGTTGCCGGGGGGGTCTGCTGCCAATCCCCACCCCCATCTGCGCCGCGAAGCACCTCAAGTGAAAACCGTTCGCCGGTTTTAAAAACGATCTGCTGTTCGGCGTGTTGCAGAGTAACCTGGCCGATCCCTTTGATGACCGCTTCTTCGTTTTCAAAATCCAATACGCAGGCAGTGTGCTCATCCAGGCCTAAAATGGAAATATCTTTCGGCAGCAAGGAGACCAATTGTTTGAAGCGCGGTTCACCCATAAAACAACACCGGGTATCATGAGTTCCGCCCTCAGCGTTGTTCCAATGGGGCACCACGACAAGGTTGAAACCGAACTCCTTGAGGATATCCATTCCATCGACCCAATGCAAATCCTGACCGACTTTGTAAATCTCATAAACCGGAAGGGTAAAGCGGCCGACTGTCAGCGCAGCAGCGCTGGCGGCCACCAGGCACCCGCCATCTTTGATGCGGCCGGTAAGGATTTGCGGTATCGTAGATTGCTGCCATTCACGCACAGCGTAGGTTGGGCTGCCGGGGCCGATTAAAACAAAATCGGCATCCCGCAGCGTTTGATAGGCTTGCTCGGTTTCAAAAGGGGAAATGGTATCATTGGATTTAAAAGAAGCAATCGCAAGGGGTTGCCGGATGTGGGACTGAAAGTAATCCTGGGCTTTTTTTGAAATCTGGTCAACATTGAGCTGAAAACCGGCCGGCGTGTCTAAAAAAACAGCTTTGGCCGCCGGCCCGAATCGCCCCAGCAATTCTTTGTGAACTTCAACCATGGTGGCGGTCAGTTCCCCGGATCCCATCAGGACGATCATGCCTTTTTCAGGCGCCATTGCAAATCCCTTATTCGTTCTTTGCTTTTTTAGAAAAAGAAATCTTTCGAAGCGATTAAAATCTATATTAAGGTTAAAAAAATTTAACAATTAATATAAGGTTAGAAAATTATTTGACAATGTTCAACAGGGAGATTTATTAAACATAATCCCAATTGAGCGTTTATCGCTCAATCAGGAGTTATTGGTTATTGCTGTACAGACACCGAATTGTCACGAGCGGAGGCCGGGTATGAAGTGGTTAAAAAGATTTCTCGGATTGGTTTTAATTCTAATTGTTGCAGCCATTATTGCCGTTGCTGTCATCATCAATCCCTTCGGTGCTTCACCTTTAAACACATACACCAAAAGCGGTGAATTGCCCTTAGCCGGACTGAAGGCGCCGGTCACCGTCCATCGTGATGAAAAAGGCATGGCCTTTATTTATGCACAGAATACGGAAGACCTATTGATGGCCCAGGGATTTGTGGCCGCCCAGGACCGGCTCTTTCAAATGGAGTTGACCCGGCTTTTTGCGTCCGGCCGTATTTCCGAGCTGGCCGGGGAAGAAGCCAGGGATTTGGACATCAAAATGAGGACTCTGGGGTTCCATCGCAACGCCAAAAAACATGCCGAATTGCTCAATGAAAAAACGCGGACGTTTATGCAGAAATACGTAGACGGCGTCAACACATTTATTAAGACCCGGCCGCAAAATATCCATCTGGAATTCAAGCTGGCCGGAATAAAACCTTCGCCCTGGAGCATTTCAGATTCATTAACTATTTTATATTACATGGGATGGAATAGCGCAGGCAATCTCTCAGCTGAAATCATCGCCCAGATGCTGGTCGAAAAACTGGGACCCGCCCGCGCAGCCGAAATCTTTCCCCTCAACATCAATCCGGATGATGAGCCCCGGAAAGACGCAAGCCTGCAGATACCGGCCATGTCGGCTGCTAAAGCCGGCGTGGCATTTGATAAAACACTTTTATCTTATTTAAAGGCCGGTTCATTGCGGATTGGCAGCAACAACTGGGCCGCCGGTCGGAAGTTTTCACACAGCGGCAAGCCCATCGTCGCCAACGACCCCCACCTGGAGGCCACTCTCTTGCCGGGCCCCTGGTATCCCTGCGGACTGGTGGCGCCTGATATCCGTGCTGTCGGGGTAACCGTTCCCGGTCTGGGCGGTATGGCCGTAGGTCGCACCGAACATATCGCGCTGGGTGTGACCAATGCTTACGGCGACACCCAGGATCTTTATATCGAAAGCATAGATCCTGAAAATCCGAACAGCTACCTCGAAGGGGAAAAATCCATACCGTTTGAGATCATCGAAGAGACCTTACAAATCAAAGACAAAACAGCTCCCGGCGGATTTCGCAAAGAGAAAATCAAAATCAGGCTGACCCGCAGAGGACCGATAATCTCCGGTGTGATGCCCGGGCTGAATACGGACAAAGTGATATCGATGCGCTGGTCGAGTTTTGAAGCCATGGCCCCCTCGGTCGGGTTTGAACGATTAATTGAGTGTCGGACGGTTTCGGAAATCCGCCAGGCCCTTAAAGATGCAAATCAAATCGCCTTAAACTTTGTTTTTGCGGATTCCATGGGTAACATCGGCTGGCAGCCCACGGGCAAACTCCCTGTTCGCACCCAGGGCGAAGGCCTCTTACCCTACGTCGTCAAGGACGCAAAAGATAACTGGACCGGCTGGATCCCATGGGAGGACATGCCCCATACCATCAACCCGGCCCGGGGCTGGATCGGCACCTGCAATCACCTGACCGTAAAGCGGGATTACCCTTACCACTATACCAGCGCCATCGCACCTTCTTATCGGTACCGCCGATTGATAGAGTTGATGAATACGCCCGCTAAAAAATCAGTCGATGACCATTGGAGATTCCAGCGTGATACGGTCAATCTTATGGCTCAAAAAATAGCACCGGTCATGGCGCAAGCGCTGACGGCGCATGCGGATACCGAAAAAATAGGCCAAATTCTGCAAGGATGGGATTTTAATGACAGCCCGGAAAGTGCCGCGCCGACGGTATTCCAGGCTGTCTACCGCGAGTTTGCATTACTGGTCTATGCCGACGAACTGGGCGATGAATTGGTCAAAAAAATGCTGCATGTCTGGTATTTCTGGCACGAGCGGCTTCAGAAAATGGTGCTCGAAGGCACATCTGCCTGGTTTGACAATATACAAACAGTTGACCGCAGGGAAATCCGCGACGACCTCTTCCATCAAGCCGGATTGAATGCGATTAAAAATATGGGCGCGAGTTTGGGGAAAAATCCCGCAAAATGGCAATGGGGAAAAGTGCACCGCCATGAATTTCTGAGCCCCATCAGACGATCAGGCGCCGGCAAGGATTTTCTGGGCGGCGGTTCGCATCCGGCAGCAGGCTCGGGAGAAACCCTTTACCGCGGGATATACGAATTCAACACGCCTTTTAAAATTAAAATTTCAGCCTCCCTGCGGATGGTCGCAGATCTGGCTGACCCGGATAAAATTCTGGCGGTGTTGCCCGGCGGGGTGGCCGGGCGCCAGTTCGATCCCCACACCACCGATCAGATTGCACCCTACATGAATGGTGAAAAGGTTTACTGGTGGTTCAGCGACAAAGCGATTAAAGAGCACACCCGCCACACCCTGACCTTGAAGCCGCAATAAGACTAGCGCCTGACAAAAAAGGGGTTACGATAAATGCTGTAACCCCTGATTTCGGGCTCAATTAGATCAGGATGCGTGCAAAATTCAAGCTCTCTCGAGCAATTTCATTGCCTGAGGTGCAATTCCTTATAATATTTTTCCCAATTCTTCCCTGGTATGTGTCAGATCGAAATCCTTTAGGGCCTTTTTATGTTTGATTCGCCAATCAGAACCAAACTTTTTATCAAAGAGTGAGCTTAATTTTGTAAACCAATTTCGGGATTTTCGATCACCTTTTAATTTCCCCTGGATTGCGTCATCCAGATAAAAGGCTATATCGACCATTTCATCTTTTGGAATATATGAGAAGGCTCCCCCTTTCAGGGATTTCACCAAATGATCCGGACTAAGCGCATGGGCGGTCAGCATCAGAGCGGGCAAATCTTTACCCCTGGCCAGTTGAAGGAGATCATATCCTCTTACCCCCATAATATCCAAAATGGCTGCATCGTAAGAATTTTCTTTAAGCAACCTTTCGGCCGTCTCAAAATTGCGGGCATAATCAATCACGCACATATCCAATAGGTCACAGAGCGTTTCTAAAACATCGGGTTCATCATCAACAATTAAAATCTTTTTGCCCTTCAATGTCTCAGTCATAGGTTTCCCTCTTGTAATCTGTTTTTCATTTTGCGCCTTTGCCGACCCATATTTCCTCGACTTCGATTTACTACCGGAATATTAGAATCCATCCGAAATAATGTTTCACTGTTCGACGTGTTTTTTATCAAATTCGTCCCAGAATTCCTTTTCCGGGTCCTTCCATCCTTCCCCGAAGAATTTGTCAAAAAAAGGCATAAACCTGGCGTACCATTTGAAATTATTTTTTCTCTTGTTTTGTCGAGAGGTTAATACATCTTGTACATACATGCAGATATCCACCATTTTAGTTTTGGGTATATAAGCATCGGCGCCCAGCTCGATTGATTTTTTCAGATTATCCGGACTGAGCGCGTGTGCCGTCAGCATTAAGGTTGGAATTCCCAGAGAGTGTGTGGCTTCTAGAAGATCATATCCCCTGACGCCCATGATATCTAATATGGCTGCATCATAGGTGTTGTTTTTAAGGCAGGCAACCGCTTCCTCAAATGAGGATGCCGCGTCAACCATAAACATGTCCTCCAAAAGTTCTTCCAGAGATTCGATGATATCGGGTTCATCATCGACAATAAGTATTTTTTTATCATTTAGCGTTTGTTTATTTTCCATGGGTTCCTTTTATTACGTCATTCCAATAAATTCGGCTTTCAAATTGCTTTGAAATTGTTCGATTTTTTTAAATACCTCTTTTAACATCGCCTTATCAAGATAAGAAAGATTGTTCGGATTGATATAATTGTCCGGCTGCTTTTCTTCATCAATAATCGTGGTAATCTGTCTCAAGAATCTCAAATGCATCACATAGTTGTAGGACTGTACCAGATCAATATACTGTTTATTGGTAAATACGTTTTTTGTATACAGTCTGAAAAGTCTTGTGAGGGTATTGGTTTGAGCAATGCCGTGTTTCAATGAATAGACGCGTGCAAGGTCAACAATCGGCTGCATGGCCCATTTAAGATTAAAGGCGTCTTTATGTTCCCCATCGGATTCAACTATCAACTTGCCGAACAGACCGATGGGTGGCTTAAAATGCAATGCATTTTCGGTTAAATGCCTTAAAAATCCGGCCCGTTTTTGTACACAATCAAGTAGAAATGATTTCAGCTGATTTGTTAGTTCCAAATCTCCCCAAACACCTCTGAAATCGAAAAATATACTTGCATTAAGAAGATCCTCATTTGACCCTTGATAGATCCAGTTGTAAAAATACTTTTTCCAATTTAACAGCGGCTGACACCACTTGGGATTTTTTGCCATGCACTCGCCGGTACAAAACTTGTACCCGGCAGTATCGAGCTGCTTGCACACCAATTCGGCCAGTTTGTCGAAATATTCCGATGCATTCTCCCGGTCTTTTTCATTTTCAAGGTCTTGATAAATAATGCCATTGTCCTGGTCGGAGATAAGGGTTTGCTCCCCCCGGCCTTCTGAGCCCATGATCATGAAGGCAAATTTACAGGGAGGGCTGCCCAGCTTTGCAATGCTGAATTCAATGACTTTATCCAGAATGGCATCGGAAAAGGAGGTGATCAGCCGTGTAATATATTCGGGATTTGCGCCGTTTCGAATGGGATCCAGCAGCATCAAGGCCATTTTTGCGTGCATGTTCTCAAGTTGATCGACGTTTTTCGCTGATTTAATGGTTTTGATGAGAAGGTAGGTGGAATTCGCCTGGGCAGCGATCAAATCCTTATCGGAGATCGTGCCGATAATATCATTGGTCTTGCTGGAAACTGCCAGGTGCCTTTTATCTTCCCGAATCATGGTGATAAACGCCTCAAAAACCTGGGAATCGGCAGGGACAGAAACAAGGGGGGATGACACAATGGCGGAGGCAGGATGTTCAACGTCCAGTCCTTCGGTGATGGTACTTTTTATCAGATCGGCATCTGTTAGTATGGCATCAACTTTTCCTTTTTCATCTTTTATAAATATTGATCCTGAATTGTTTTTTGCCATTCTTTGAGC
>WOR8_10003284_pt1 | contig 15981 bp, 12 predicted proteins | sample DeeMarSeWOR38_10_FD_19890 | JGI IMG/M metagenome (IMG submission 19890) | reverse complement strand
CTCTAGAAAAATGGAAACATAAAGTTTTTGAAGACTTTGCAAAAAAATAATAACCTCCTTTATAGTTTGCTGCACTTTTGCTTTATTTCCGGTGATTAGCCCAAATTGCAAATATCCTGCTATAGTATCCGTAAAAAATTTGAACACTCCTAGGTAGTGATACTGTAAACAAAAGATTCATGGCTTACAGAAGACGGGAAGCGCTGTTTTCAGTTGATGGAAACAGAAGATCCTGAATTGTTCAATCTTTGGATTGAAAAATGGAGTGATCTTGTTAGATTTGAGATCATACCTGTACTTGATTCGCCAACCAAATAGCCTTAAATGCGCATTCAGCAGACCGCCACAGCAGCCACTAACGCTTAACGTTATCACGATTCCATATAACTCCAACTAATCGCAGATGAACCTTAATTGCAGGTATCAACAACAAAAACCAGATATCTTGTGATTTCGGATTTTGCATGTATTGTAAACAATTCGGTATATATCAATTCTGAAAATTGTTTGGATTTTCTCTGTAATGCGACATAACCATCTAAAATAAATTCTTAATTATCTACTACATGTTTGCTTTCCTCGAGTGTTTGACCGCGCAAAATAGTGAGAGCTAACAACTTTGTTTTTCTTAATAAATAAAATCGCCCCATAATCATAATCACGAGAATAATACAGGTGCATGTAATCAAAATTCCAGCGTCCTCCACGGCACCAAAAAAAACGGTATGTAAAACTTGGCCCCATCCGGAATTTCCAGTCGACCAACTGACTTCAAAAGGCCAATAAAAGGACACCGGTGAGTTGGTTAAAAAATAATCAGCAACTACATGTGAAAAAATGAGACAGAAACAGGTTTTGAAACTTATCTTGGGTATTCGCGACCCGAGCGTCGAGGATTTGGACGCTACAAATCCCATTATTAAGGCAAAAAGAATACTATGAGTCGGTCCTCTATGGAAGGCACTGCCATTATTTTGTAGAATAAGGCCAAGCAGAACATCAATATCGGGTAAATTCGAAAGAATAACTATAAATATTGCCACTTGCCACTTTTTAAAGCAGCCTTTATCATTTGATATTAAGCTGTGGGTTGCGAATCCGATAGCTGAGTGACCTAATGGTAGTGGCATAATTAATAACCTCAAATTCAATATTTCGGAATGAAAATATAATTCAAATAAAATGCGCTAAAAATTTTGGGGAAATGCAAAAACCATGCAATGATTGAGATTGGTTCTATTTTTATAAAAACTGAATCCAATAAAGGACTTATGTTCGAGCATCAGCAATAATTGTAAAGATGTACATCCCGCCCATTGGGAAATATATTTCACAAGTTATGGAAATTCGGTAAGCATTTATGGCGATAATATCGATAATATGAAACGCATCAATGAGTCATTGACCACTATGTTTTAAGGAGATAATAGTTAGGCTATTTTTAATAAAGATTAGAAATGCGATAGAAGTTAATTCGTTTCCATCCGGAAACTATTTGGCGAATGGCTTGTTTATCCCCTGCCCTTTTGCTTTTAACCACTTTTCTTATGTGAAACATGCAAAGGACTTTTAGTTTTGCCTTGGGCAATATCTGGCGATGGGACAGCTCTGAAAATAGAAATGCGTTGATAGATTATGTGAGAGATCTTGATGTATCAGGAGTTGAATTAACGCTTGCAACCAAAAAAGATCTATATTCATTAAAATTGTCCAAAGAAAATAATTTGTGGCTCAAAAAGCTAGAATATGTAACGATTCATGCTCCCTTTCACCTATTTGAAGACGCTGAAAATGAGAAAGAGGTATCTGATCAGTTAAACACCATGACAAAAATTTATCATCAGATTGATGCCAAACGTGTCATCATTCATCCAGAGCCGGAATTAATTCAATCTGAAATCTTAAAAGAGTATCCGATTCAATTTTCCATTGAAAATCTGCCCCGAAAATATAATTTTTCTTTATCCTTTATAAAAAACATTCTTGGTAAGTACCCCCATGTGGATATGTGTCTGGATATATCTCACGCTTATTCCTGGTCAAAATACGAAACTCGTAAACTGATCCAGGCTTTTAAGGAAAAAATTTCGCAAATTCATTTTAGCGGATCTTACAGGAGAAAACAGCACGTATCTTTGAGGAGAGTTTCCAAAGATTTTCTTTTCTCAATTCAACCTCTAAAATATTTAGATGTGCCAATCGTTATTGAGGAGGATTTGGAAATAAAATCGCTTCAAAACGTGAGGCAAGAATTGGAATATATCAAAAGATTGTTTTAAGCTCTTTTAGCCAACCGCTTCAGCATGGTATCTTTTTACCAACGGATGGAGTAGAGAGGCTTTCTTTTCAGCAATCTTTTCATATACATCGATGAGTATTCCGGTTCGATTATTTATTATCCGCATTTTTACCAAAGTTGGTATTATATCCTAAATCAGTAGCTTGGGGCAAGTTGTGATATTTTAATATCAAAAGTTTTTTTCAGCGCAGTCTAGAGTGCAAATCAAGGAGAACTTTTGGAGGTGAATTATGGGTCAACATAGATGCTTTGCCTGCGATGAGCAAAATCCAGGCCGCATTGTAACTAACACTGATGATGGCTGGACATTCATGTTCATCGAGCGCTTCGTTGGCCCGCCTGGTCGTGTTCATGGTGGAACTGCTGTTGGAGCCCTAACATGCCCGGCACTACAACTAGCAGAACGTGATGGAATGAAACATCCAGTTGTCCTCTATGTTAATGGGCGCCTTAATCTCCCGGTGCCTTTGGCCGAACCAATTAGTGTTAAAGCATACTCAGAAGAAGGCAGATACCGTGTAAAATTACACGAAGATTCCAATGTGATTTTAGACGGGTACGTTGAAGTTGCTGATCAAGAGACTAATATTGGATCTGTATTACAAGAACCTCCTTCTGAGTATGTTGAAGACCTCCAGTCTCTATCTGAGATAACAGACGCCGATATCGAAGGCCAATCATTATTTACTCAATTTCTTGAAGTTCAGAAGGCTGCTGGGTACCCATTAGAACCACCACCTAAATGCTTCGGTTGTAGTGAGGCTGATGGAGCACTTGAGCGCAGTATCCGTAAGACTCGTCAAGGTGATACTTATACTCGCTGGAGGAGTGAGAAGACATTCACCGATGGCCAGGGTAGATTGGCTACGACCATGGTCGTATCTGCCATTGATTGTATGAACCTCCATGCAATCAACGCCAACGATGATTTTGATCTACTTTTTAAACTGACTCAAGAAAAAAAGAATTTTTTTACTGGTTCTTATGGGGTTCGCATCTTTCGTGTGCCCCCTGTGGAAATTAAGGACGATTACCGAATCACATCTCGCTACCTCAGACGAGATGGGCGTAAATTATTTACAATGTCAGCGCTAAGCGATAGTAATGGTACAATTTATGCGATGGGTGAATCGATAGCCATCATTTTCGATCTTCCAGACGAAATTTTCGGTACGGACAGCTGATTTCTGGTACTCTCCAACATGCACAAAATTTGTGCGAATTTGTGATATCTCTTATGATATCCGTATTTTTACCAGAGTTGTGATTACATCTGAGACTGTCGAAAAACCCTAAATCTGTAAATTTGATGCTTGTAAGTCATTGATTTTATTACATGCGAAATTGCTAAAATCGCCATTTTTAGACTTTTTCGACAATCTCCCTACAAATCGGTAGATATCAAATCTGAAGATTGTTTGTATATTCGAGTGTAATCACAATTTAAATCGGTGAATCCAAGCCTAAAAATTTACCCTTTTAATTTGCAGAAAGCCTTATTTTTCGGGACTCCGATTAGATATAAAGCAAATACTGTTAAGTTTGGATATGATATTTTCAAACCGAATTTGATCCAGCAACCCTGGCCAAATCGGCCCTTAAATCGCCTGATTACTGATAAGATTCAGATTGACAACGCACCATCCTTCCGATAATTGACAACACATCGGCCATAACAACTGCGTATTCCCACATCTTGGAGCGTAGATGATGGGAACACAATTCGTTATGTTCTTTTAACCCGTTCCCAATAAGGGAGTTCTTATCATTGGAAGAATTGTCAGTCATCGGCTTTGATGGAATTGAGATTGGCTCATTTATGACTCCCTAATCTGACCACCATCTGGTAAACGACTAATGATATGGGCAAAGTTGGCACTGAGGTTCTGCTCAATCAGATAGAGCAAAAATCCATCAAACCGGTTTATAAAATGCTTGAAACCAAACTGGTTGTCAAGGAGTCCATCAAAATTGTCTCATCAACTAGAAAGCAAAATCGATTAAATGCCAACCTATTCCCTCGCTGAGAGCCAAAAATAATATGCCTGACATCAACCTCACATGACCGGTTAGGAGTGGATATCATGGCCACTGTCACATTTCATGAAGTAACCAAACGCTTTGGAAACACAGTCGCTGTGGAAGATTTCGAGCTCGAGATTCAGGATAAGGAATTTGTTGTTCTGGTTGGCCCGTCCGGATGCGGCAAGTCTACCACACTGCGAATGTTGGCCGGCCTGGAAAAAATTACAGAAGGAACCATCGAAATAGACGGGCATGTCATAAACAAAATCCATCCCAAAGATCGGGACATCGCCATGGTTTTTCAAAACTACGCTCTCTATCCTCATATGACCGTATACAAGAACATGGCTTTTGGACTTCAACTTCGACGGTTTCCAAAAGACGAAATAAACCGGCGTGTCCATGAGGCTGCCGAGATTTTAGAAATTTCAGAACTTTTGAAACGCAAACCCAGGGAACTGTCGGGCGGTCAACGACAGCGGGTTGCGGTTGGTCGTGCCATTGTCCGCAAACCGGCCGTATTTTTATTTGATGAACCGCTGAGCAACCTTGATGCCAAGTTACGGGTTCAGATGAGGGGGGAAATACTGAAACTGCATCAACGGCTTCAATCAACCATTATTTATGTCACCCACGATCAGATAGAAGCCATGACCATGGGCAGTAAAATTGTCATCATGAATGAGGGGCACATGCTGCAGGTCGGAAAACCGATTGAAGTATATGACAATCCCAACAACAGCTTTGTTGCAGGATTTATCGGCAGTCCTGCAATGAACTTTCTGGAAGCCCAGCTTATCCAAAAAGACGGCGGTCTTTGGGTGGACGGAGGCAATTTTTTGCTGCCGGTTCCGGAGTCAAAACAGGAGATATACGCCGAATACAAAGGTGAAACCTGCTATTTCGGTATTCGCCCCGAACATATTTATGATCGTGAATTTCTGAAGGAGTATGACCCGCGCAATGTAATCAAAACCAACGTCGAATTGATCGAACCGGTAGGGTCGTTTGTTATCCTTCAAATAGCGCTCGGCACTAAGACCATTGTCGCCCAGGTGGATCCCCATACCCAGGCCGAGGTGGGCAAAGAAATTGAGGTGGTTGTCGATATGGAGAAAATGCATCTCTTCTCCACGAATCCGCCTCACCTGGCGATATAGATTTCTCGATAAAAAATTTAACAGCATATGAAGCGCACGAAAATTTATAGCTTTCTTCATCAGGGCGAGCTGAAAACCTGATCCAAATTCGAAAGCAGAAAGGGGGTGATTTAATTTTCGGTAGGGGTTAGAAAATACCACCAATTCAAAAAAGGAGGTGTACCATGAGGAGGACAACAGTTTTTATCATACTGTTGGCATTGATTTTTGCTTTCGCATCCATTGCCTCAGCAAAGACAAAACTCAGATTTTTTTATCCGGTAGGCGTCGCCGGTCCTTTGGTCAAAGTCATTAACGGAATGGTCGCCGAATTTGAGAAAGAAAATCCGAATATAGACATTCAACCAGTTTATGCAGGCAATTACAACCAGACCATGCAAAAGGTTCAAACCGCCGTGTTGGGCGGCAATCCTCCCGACATTGCAGTTGTAGAAATCTCGGAACTATTCTCTCTGATGCAAATGGATGCCCTTATACCCCTGGATAACTATATCGCTCAGGAGGGCGGACAGAAATATTTGGACAATTTTTACAAAGGCTTTCTCGGAAATGCTTACGGACGGGACGGCAAAATATACGGCTTTCCCTTCCAGCGCAGCACACCGATCCTCTACTGGAATAAAGATATGTTCCAGGCTGCCGGTGACAAGCTGAAAGCCGCAGGATTGGATCCCAATCGACCGCCGAAAAACTGGGATGAACTGGTGAAATATGCCGAAATCCTAACAATCCGGGAAGGTAATCAGACCAAACAATATGGCCTGATAATTCCCGGCGGCTGGAATGACTGGATTTTTGAAGCGTTTTCCCGTCAAAACCGTTCACAGCTTATCAAAGAAGACGGTCTGACGGTTACCTTTGATTCACCTGAGAACCTCGAAGCTTTAAATCTCTGGGTAAAGCTGATGCAGGATCTGAAAGTGTGCCCGGTTCTGCGACCCTGGAATATCACGCCGGATGATTTCATCGGCGGCGTAACCGCCATGATGTATTATTCCACCGGCGGAATGGCAAAAATCAGAAAGACTGCAAAATTTAACTGGAGCGCTGCATTTCAGCCGGCCGGCAAGCAATACGGCACACCGGTGGGCGGTGGAGACTTTCACATTTTCAAGGGCATTCCCAAGGAAAATCAGGACGCCGCCTGGAAATTTGCGAAATTTATGACCACTCCAAAAATGGCTGCCCACTGGAGCATTGAATCCGGATATGTCGCCGTTAACAAAAATTCTTATGATCTGCCGGAAATGAAAGCATTTCTGCAACAGTTCCCGCAGATGACCGTGGCGCGAGATCAATTAAACTATGCTTACCCCAAGATGATGGCCGTTAACTATCAGCTCATCCGCAACGCTATGACCACCAACCTGGACGCCGCGCTCGAAGGTAAAAAACCACCGCAAGAGGCTCTAACGGATGCGCATAAGCTTATGGAAAAGGCCATTAAAGGAAAATAACCAACAATTCAATTGGAGCCCCTCATTTTAGGGAGGGGCTCTTATCGAGCAGAAACCTATGCGAGAAAAACTAGAACAATTTCGGGCCTATCTTTTTTTGATTCCCGGCCTGTTTTTTCTGATGCTGTTTACCTATCTGCCCATTCTTTGGTCCTCCTGGCTGAGTTTTAATCGCTGGAATCTTTTATCCCCCAAACCAAAATTCGCCGGCTGGGAGAATTTCATCGAGCTCTGGCATCATGATGTCTTCTGGCTCATCATGAAAAATACATTTTTCTTTGTATCCATCAGTATCTTTCCAACGATGTTTTTGGCTCTGGTGTTTGCCATCATGATTGACGAGCGGTTGAAAGGTAGGGTGTATTATATCTACAGTTTTTTTTATCCCACCTTAATCCCGATGGCCGCAGCGGCCATGCTATGGGTGTATATCTATTCACCGAACCTCGGGATACTCAATATATTACTGGCTAAATTGGGACTCCCCAAGCTGGGATGGCTGGGCAGCTCTGCAACGTCACTGTGGGCGCTAATCATCATGACCTTCTGGAAAAATCTGGGCTTTTTTATGTTGATTTACCTGGCCGGCCTTCAGAATGTGAATCGCGAACTGTATGAAGCCGCCTATATAGATGGCGCCGGTTGGTGGCGCAGACATATTAGCATTACCTTCCCCCTGGTGGGTCCGACCTCCCTCTTCGTTTTGGTGACGGCAATTATTCTAACCTTCAGAGTTTTCGACCAGATTCACCTGATGACCGAAGGGGGACCCGGGAACAGCTCCAATGTGATCGTTTATTACATTTTCGAAAATGGCTTTAAATTTTTCGATTGGGGCAGAGCCACCAGTTTAACTACTATTTTGGTTTGTATTCTATTAACCCTAACCCTCATCATATTCGGAATTTTTGGAAAGCGCATCACCTATACAGCGGACTGATCTTGGAGACGATTCATGGAAGAAAAAAAATATGAAGTCGTTATAAAAATATTCGTCCTTCAACTTGCAGCCATTATCATGATTCTGCCATTCGTATGGCTCGTTTCCACGGCGCTGAAAAATCCTTCGGAAGTTTTTACCGAGAATCTTACCCTGCTCCCTGAAACGTTTAGATGGGCAAACTTCGTTGAAATTATGGACCAGGCACCGTTCTGGCTGTACATGGGCAATACGATCATCGTCTGCGTGGGAATCCTCATTATTCAGCTTTTTTTGGTTATACCGGCGGCCTATGCTTTTGCGCGACTCGACTTTCCAGGCAAGGACGTGATGTTTCTTTTGTTTGTTATTCAGATTATGCTGCCACTCGAGTCCATAATTATCCCCAATTATCTGATTACGAAGAAACTCGGTCTTCTGAATACTCGAACAGGTTTAATTTTGCCGTTTGTGGCCAGTGGTTTCGGCACGTTTATGCTTCGTCAAACCTTCAAGCAAATCCCACAATCCCTTGAAGATGCAGCGCTGATGGACGGTGCCGGGCACCTTCGGTTTATATGGCATGTGCTCATTCCGCTGTCACGACCGACGATCGTAACATTTTCCATGATCAGCATTGCCACTCACTGGAACGATTATTTTTGGCCATTGATTATCACAGATACCGATGAGGTCAGAACTCTCACCATTGGCTTAGGTATGTTTGTTCAACAAGAGAGTGGATCGGATTGGAGCCTTTTAATGGCTGCCACCCTTTTTGTCTGTGCTCCCATCATTGCGTTTTTTCTTGCAACTCAAAAAACATTTATTAAAAATTTCTTGACTTCCGGTATCAAAGGTTAAAATGAACGACCTGTAAATTCATCCTGCCTATAATATCTGACATGCCTATGGAAGAAATGCGTCTTATGTTTTTTGAATTAGATACCAGATATTGTGGTTTCCATGTCTTTGGCGAAACCTGCACTATCTTTTACGAATCGGTACTTTTGAAATTCTCAAATTGCTGTGATATTGCTTTTATATCCGTAAAATTGCACAATCGCGATTGCATCTACATATCTGGAATTCTGCAGCTTTGCAGATACAATAATGGTATCACCACCTGCCGGAGTCATCAATTTAATTGACTAAAACCCATTAATTTGAGTATTACTTCACATAAGCTATTCCGATTCTCTAATTTCAGCTGACCTGAAGCGGTTTTCCATTAGCATATCAAATTCGATGTTCCATCTGACTTCTTCGCTCCTTTGAATAGACTCATGCTAAATTTCTATCTTTGAAACCGAAAAAATATGAGGTGACCTAGAACAGAAAATGGTTTTTTACGTTCGCTTATTGGTTTTTGGAAACATATTTTGAGGTTAGATTCGCTTAAGGTTACTGAAATTTTTCAATTATGGGAATAATAAGATAAATGTAAAAATGATTCCTTTAAAAAAATCCAAAGCTTGTAATCTAGTCTTTATAAGGAGGGTGGAATGAAAAAAATCAGCCGGAGAGACTTTATTAAAGCATTGGCTGTTGGAGGAGCTGCGTTGAAAATGGGATACCCCGGCTCCTGCGGTGCCTTGCAAGACGCTGCGGGGCACTCAGGGATAGAAAGTCAACCAGTCGTTAGCGTTGTGAAAATCATAAATGACAATATTGATTATGCTGTCAGGCAGGCTGTGGATTTGCTCGGCGGTATAAAAACACTTTCAGCAGGCAAAAAACGCATTATGCTTAAACCTAATCTTGTCAAACCAGAACCCCGAGATGTAACAAAACCTGCTGTTATCAGGGCTCTTGCGCAGCTAATGTTGGAAGCAGAAAAAGATGTGTCAATCGGTTAAGGCTCGGCAGTTGCGGAACCGAATCTAAGGCCCAACATTTTCGGGGGTATGTGTAGAACGAAGGACAAAGAAGCGCTAAATAGCATCCAACAAATTGTCTTCGACACATTGGGTTATTCTGAGCTGGCAAAATCATTAAAGATTTCGCTTGTTAACCTGCACACAGGTGAGATGTCAAAGGTGAAAATAGACAATGGTTTCGTATATGAAGAAATTAACTTACATCATTCCCTAACGGAAATTGATATGCTCTGTTCGGTGCCGATGATGAAAACCCACAGCCTGGCCACTGTGACCCTGGGAATGAAAAATTTTATTGGCTTGTATCCAGGTCAAGTATATGGAACCGTTAGGTCGCAAGTTCACAGCAAGGCTGCGATGGTCGAAAAATCGGGAACAGCTTCAGCTATTATCGATATTGTGCGAGCCAATAAGGTTGGATTGGTTGTAATTGATGCGTCAATGGCGATGCAGGGACAAGGGCCCTCTGTTCTTAGAGGAGGCAAATTAGTTAAAATGAATCTCATTTTGGCCGGAACGAATCCTCTGGCTACAGATATGGCAGCTGCTTATTTGATGGGCTTTCAGCCTGAAGAAATCTCCACGTTTTTATGGGCATGGAAAGCCGGCATGGTGCCAACCAGTGTTGACGATGTTGAAATAAGAGGGGCTAAATTAGATGATGTGAGGCAAAATTTTCAGAGGCCAACCGTCCATACCTGGAATGCTATCAGCAATTTCGGCCCTCCTTGTTGAGGCAAACTCTCCTATTCAAATGATAGGCTTTCAGCAATCCAGGCGACCTCAAGCGGGTCTCCATATGTATGCACCTCTATACTTACTCTCTTACCATCTTTGAATGCCGATACGATCAAGGTGGTGTGCCAGGTGTTGCCATCGCCATATAACCATTTGATTTCCGTCCTATAGGCTTTTGTGCCATCTTTCAGGGTGATTGCGTCATTGGAGATCACCTCAAAATTTGACCCTATTCCTAAATTGACAAAACGCGATAAAAAGACTTTTGGTCCTATATCCGATAAGCGTCTTCTATATGGGATATTGGTGACAACGACATGGAAGTCTTCCTTTGAGAGAGTTCGCATCCATAATGGAACGTATGGAGAATTACTTGATATCTTTTTGCTGCTTTTTGGATACTCCAATTTAAATTTCGGCACACCTGTATGTACGAACAGTTTTCTTTCCTTAACCGCTGTTCCAGTTGCAGGGCGCAAAGGATCAATAAGACGCCTTAAATATTCCAGATCCCTGTAGCACAGGTGTGCCCTGGCCCAGCCAAAAAATTGGAAGTTAGGATCTGCTTTGAGCACCTCTGCAAAATGAGCAATCGCTTTGTCCAATTGGCCAAGCTCCAGATAAGTTGCCGTAAAACCAAGATGCGTCCACAAAGGATCCAACTCCCCTTTTTTATTCCGCTCAAGAAGCTGCTCATATGCTCCCAGCGCCTCTTCATAAAGGCCTGTGTAATGACAGGATCGACCTAAAGCGATTAGGTAACCGGCAGGGTAAATAGGACATAGTCGCATCGCCCTCCTCGTGAGAGCGACCGCTTCTTGCGGTCTGTCAGCATAATGCATCTGGCGCGAAAGCAAATAAAGGAAAAAAGCGTTATTGGGATCAAGAGCGACTGCCCGTTCTCCTTCGGAGATGGCTTTGTCGTATTGGCCACTGCGATGATACAGCACCCCTAAAAATGCATGGGTTGCCGCGCTGGGTTTATTTATTGAAACAGCCCGTTGCAATAATTTATTCATCTTATGCAAGGATTCTGTATTATTTTTACTCCATCCAATGACAATTTCGTTATAGTGTGTCTCGGCGAGCCAGCCCCAGGCACTTACAAAATTGGGATCTATCGCGACAGCCTGTTCAAGTTGTTCGCGGGCTTTGATATTGTTCTCTCTTTTCATCCAGTCCGACAATAGGGTGACACCCTTGACGAAACATGTCCAGGCCTGAAGGTTGTCTGTCTCTTTTGCAAACAGACGCATTTGCTCCCCTGAGGTTAATTCGATGTGCAGTTCAGTGACAATCTCTTTAGTGATCTCATCAATTACATCAAAAAAGTCTTCCATGTTTCGATCATATTGATCGGCCCACAAATGATACCCTTCCAGAGCGTCATTTAGCTGGGCCGTGATTCGCAGACGATCAGCGGATCTCTGGAAACTACCCTCTAAAACATATTGCACTCCCAATTCTTCGCTGACCTGACGAACTTTCACGGGTCTGTTCTTATACGTGTAGGTCGAATTGCGGGCGATGACGAACATGGAATCAATCTTTGATAGCGTAGTGATGATGTTTTCGGTTATCCCATCCGCAATATGTTCATCCTCAGGATCATCGCTCAAGCTATTAAAGGGTAAAACGGCGATGGAGGGTTTATCAGGCAGCGAAAATGCCATTTTATCTACAGATGCCGGTTCTAGAGATGGAGAGGCCGGTATAAACAGCTTCCAGATTGCTGTCAAAGTGGCACCTGTAACCAAAGCAACAGCTATCGCAAAGGTGATCCATTGCAGAGGTTTTCTTTTGATTTTATCTGATATCTGTACCTTAGCTTCCGGTTCTTTTAAAAACTGCGTCGCCGGCTGCGCTTCATCATTAACACGCAGCTTGAGATTTTCTATAAATTTGTCCCATGCAGCTGCGTTTCTCAGATTTGTTCCCTCACCATAGGTTATTGCCACGTTATCAATACTTAGGCCGATATTGTCCACTGAAAATCGCAATCTGACATTCTCACCGCTGCCTTTGTATTCAAAAAGATTCGCCCAGCTATCTTTCTCTTCTTCTGAAAATCTATATATTTTTTCAATTCCGTCGCCATATTCCTTATTTTTTCCAAGCACCCTGAAAAGAGGAGCATTTTCCAGGTCGGGTAGGGCTCCTTTCCATTTGCGATAAATTCGAGGAAATAGATTTTCCTTACTTGATGATCCGGCAGAACCCCCGACTGTTTCATTGAGCAAGGCAATCACTGCATAATGTTCTTTTAAGGGTATGGACGTAATCCGCTTTAATTTTTTCATTTCGTTGACGACAAGGGCCATGACGGAAAGATAGAACCTGCGGGAGGGTGAATCGAAATGAAGACTCAGCTCAATTCTCCGTTCAATTTTGACGTGCAGCTTGAATTGATCCAGGTCGATTCTTATGTGCTCTTTGGGTTCTGTGAGCATTTTTGTAATTCCGTGAATCGATAGGACACTAAGCGGTAATTTGGAATTATTTGTGAAAAATTAAGAAATGTTGACGGTTCGAACCGTCAACTTAATTTTCACATTATATGATGCATATTGATTTCTCAAGTCCATTTTTAGCTATATTAACGTACCGCTAAAATTATAAGGAAATTCTGCAATTCTTCCGATTCTTGGAAAAAATGCAAGAATGGAAAGCCCCCTCAAATTGTGCCTACCGCCCCCTAACAGGGCATTTCGATGTCGTGTTAGGGATTCCTGTATGTTTTTGTTGTCATCTAAAATTTGATTGAATACGCGAAAGGGGCGGTATCATGAAAAAGGCATTGATTTTTATATTTTCGCTTTTCCTTATATCTTCCTTAAATTGTGCGCCAACAAAACAAGAGGCCACTAAAACGGAGGAGCCTACCCAAGAAGTCATGAAAACTGATAAGGCAGTAAACGTGCCTTTTGACCTTACTGGGACTTGGATTGAGACTTCATATTCGTCAGGCTGTGGTGATAACAATAAAAAAGAACTATTTACAGATAAAATAACTCAGCAAGGTAATACAATTCATTTGTTAGTTGTCGAAAATAATCATCAGTATATTGGTAAGATATATAAAAATTCAATCTCCTTTAAAGGTATTCGATTCACAAGTACAGAGTCGGAGAATCCGGGAAATTTAATTGTCCATGATTTTACCTTAATGATAGGTCAAGACGCTAACACGTTAACCGGAAAAATCAGGTGGACATGGAGGGGTGCTAGAGGAGGTATCTGTGATGGTATTTCCAATCTTTCATTAAGGAGAAAACTTGAAGAGTAGATTTTTTAATAAGGATCAAAGAATAGCAATGAATTTAGAAATCTGAATTATATATGGAGTACTCTTAATAGTATCTACTAACTTAAGATATTCAGGTGTTAATCGTGAAGGTAGAGCCAACACTGGCTCTGCCTCCTAAAACATACGATAACCTCAAAGTATCGGTAAAATATTCCATTTATAAAAAGTACAGATACTGTATAAACGTATCTGAATTTTCTTTGACATTATATTATGTTTCAATATTAGACTGCCAATAGCATGCGCTACTGAAGCTCAATCTCACACCTGAATCTGATTGTTCCTATTCGCGTTCATCTCTAATCTTTCTTTCTACGTGGTATCGCTCATACTGAAATTCTCTGATGAAATAGGTACTGGTTTCCTCTAAGCCCATAAATCTGTGCAAGAATACATCGGGAAATCTCATAATAATGGTCACCTTAAATTTGACAATGAGCAGCAGTTTTGTCTGGGTTCTCACTTTTCGATTTTACTATTTGATAACAGTCTAATTTAAAAACGAAAGGAGGAAATAAAATGAGAAAACTCACATTTATCATTTTTGCGCTTGGAGTTATTTTAATCTTTCAAAGTTGTGCTACGTCTGAAAAGGAATTAGCGGAACCAAAAGGTATTTTGCTTGGCCAGAGTGAATTGGAACAACTTTTTAAAAATGAATGCTCTTATTACTACAGAAATAGTGAAGGTCACAGTGGTACAAACACTTGCTTTCCAGATGGGAAGCAAAAAATGAAATGGAGAGCAGGAAGTGATACTGGTACTTATAGAATTATAAATGGGCAAAAGTGCAATAAGTGGAAGGATACCAACCCAGGGAAAGAGGAGTGTTATCAGTTTTATAAAATTCACGAAAATAAATATAGCTCTGTTTGCACCAACTGTTCTAAAAGTTGGATTTTGACTTTCAAATAAATTTAGCCAAGTCCCTCAACTTATAATAAAATGAATCTGATTACACCAAAGTCATATCTGCAAAAATCGGGGCTTTCAAAAGTACAGTAATGTAAACGTTATCTGGATTCCCTTGACATTGAATTATGTTTCAGAATGTTAAATTGCCAGCAGTATGAGCTCCTGAAATTCAATCTCATACCTGAACCTGACTGTTCCTATTTGTGTTCATTTCGAATCTTTCTTTCTGTGTAGTATCGTTCACCCTGAATCTCGCTGCTGAAATTGATACTGGTTTCCCTATAACTTCAGCCGAGTAAGGTAAGATTATATGGAAAAGCCACTCAAAATGTGCATAGCTTGCTATCAACGGAGTATTATCTCTGTTGGTAGCATATTTTTATAGTTGCCGATGCATATGAATTTCGTTTTCCTTATCCCCAAATAGAAATTGGATGACCAAGTATTAGTTAAACCTGGTGTGGTCGTCCAATTGGAATTATTAATAGGAGGTGAGGTATGAGAAAGCATACCAAAATGATTATTTTCTCCATGTTGTTTATTTTTACAGCTGGATTTTTGCTCACCGAGGAAATTGAAGCAAGCGACTTTAATAAAAAAGCGATCTGCGGAAAAGGAAGGATTCTCGTAAAAGGGGCAGCCCTCCATGGAGCCAACGGTCTCATGTTCGATGCAGACGACAGACTGCACATTGCATGTGTATTAGGCTCTGAGATTGTGGTCATGAATCCAAGAAAGGGGAAGATCCTCAAGAAAATTGGAATTGACAAAGGCGTTTTTTTTCCGGACGACCTTACCTTCGGACCTGACGGATCTCTTTATTGGACGGACATCGTAACTGGTGACGTGTGTCGTTTATCGCCGGATGGCACAACAACGAAGCAATTTGTAGCCCCCGGCGCCAATCCCATCACGTTTTCGGACGATGGTCGCCTATTTGTAGCCCTGGATTTTTTTGGAGATGCGCTATATGAAATCGACCCTGATTTTATAGAACCACCTCGCCTTATTACGGTAAATCTGGGCTGGTTAAACGGGATGGACTGGGGACCTGACGGATACCTGTATGGTCCGATTTGGACTCAGGGTCGTATCGTGCGAATAGATGTCGATTCCGATCCATTGGTAATCGAGACGGTGGTCGATGGATTAGGCGTACCAGCAGCTGTAAAATTTGATTCCAAGGGCTTTTTGCACGTGGTCGATAACCTAACCGGCGAGATCATACGAATTGATATAACTAACAAAGAAAAGAAGGTGCTTGCCACGGCTCCTCCGGGA
>WOR8_10003205_pt1 | contig 15981 bp, 15 predicted proteins | sample DeeMarSeWOR38_10_FD_19890 | JGI IMG/M metagenome (IMG submission 19890) | reverse complement strand
ATCACATTGGGATCAGTGGCAGATGTCCGCTGGGTGGCTGGACCTACTCAGATCAATCACATCGAGCGCCAAAGAGCAATTACTATTCAGGTGCGACCACCGCGTGAGACACCTCTTGAAACCGCCATGCGGACGCTGGAGAACAAGGTTATCGCCCCCCTCAAAAAAAGTGGAGAGATCGGCGGCCTCTACAACATCAACCTTGCAGGCACTGCAGACGACCTGGTGGTCACAAGAAAGGCCCTGCAGTGGAATTTCGTTCTAGCCCTGGCCATCACCTACCTGCTTATGTCCGCCCTTTTCGCCAGCTTTCTCTATCCTCTCGTCATCATGTTCAGTGTACCGCTGGCGGCTGCTGGGGGTTTTGCCGGTCTGTGGCTGGTGAGCAACTTGATTGAGTATCAGTCCTTGGACGTGTTAACCATGCTGGGCTTCATCATTCTCATCGGCACCGTGGTGAACAACGCCATTCTCATCGTCCACCAGAGTTTGAACCACATGCGACATGAAGAAATGGAGCGGCGGGAGGCCATCCGTGAGGCAGTGAGAAACCGCATCAGACCCATATTCATGAGCACCACCACCAGTGTGTTTGGTATGATGCCGCTGGTGCTTTTCCGGGGCGCCGGATCTGAGCTCTATCGCGGTTTGGGTAGTGTGGTGGTTGGTGGTCTTGCCCTTTCTGCGATTTTTACCCTCTTTCTGATTCCTGCACTTTTCAGCCTGGTTTTGGACGTACGTTACAAATTAACCGGCAAGATAACGTGACAAGGGTTGCGCAAATTGGTTGGCGTATGGGGTGAGCGGCGAACCGTGAACGGTAAGCAGTGAGGGTTTCGTCAATTGGTCAAAATCGTTCAAGTCGTTGAAGACGGAGAAATCGTAAAAGTTGTTCGCATCGCGGCTGAAAGCCGCTCCCACAGGAGAATCTCCGTGTATTCTACTCCATGCCCTTTTACTTCTGTTTTCTGGCACCTGCCTGCTGCCAGCTAGCTGCTGACCGAGAGAAATCTTCTGAACCATTCCATAGTGACTCGAATGGCTTCATCTCTTGATTCCGGTGCACTGAACCGATGATCGGCTTCCTTCAGAAGATGTAAGGCTTTTGGTTCATCCAACACTTCATACAAGTTCGAGGCGTGTATGGATGGAACTTGGAGGTCCTCTTGGCCATGTACAATCAGAACGCGTTGAACATTTTTTAGGCGAGGAAGCAGCTCCACTGTGAGCAGATCCTCATAGCATTCCTGGGAAAATTCCACTGGAGAAACTTCAGGGAGTCGTTTTGCCAGATCAAGTAGGTGAGAGGGAGCGGACCAGACCGCCGTACAGTGAACTTTAGAATTTCGATTGACCTCTAAGAGGGCAAGATAACCACCCAGGCTGCTGCCCAATAAACCCAGGCTTCCATCAAAATCCTCTAGATCAACGCACCGGTCAATTACCCTTTGTAAATCTCGCCATCGTCTCGAAATCGAGCTTTCAGACAATAACCCTTCACTTTCGCCGCAGCCCCTGAAGTCAAACCGGACTGTGGCAATGGACTCCAGAGCAAATACCTGGGCGAGTTGCCTGTATTTTGAGCTGTCCTTGTGGCTCAAAAAGCCGTGACACAATATTACCAGCGGCCAGGAGTCACTTTCAGGAGTAGTCAGTACCCCCTGGAGTTTCAGATCATCGGAGAGTATTTCAATTTTATGCTCTCGCATGCTTCAAATTCCAAATTTTTCGTCAATTTGTTAATTAGTCAATCCGGCACAATGCGTCAAATAGTAAATGGTAGTGGTAAAAAGTGGTCATTAAGCAGTGGGCGTAAAGCAGTAAATCCGCAATCTCCAATCCAAAATCTTCCCTCCGTCCTCTGCCCAATTCCTGCGCGCTATATCTCGACCACTAGCCCATCGTTAGCAACCCGGACAGGGATACTGATGTTGTTGTCCTGAAATACGCGTTCAGCTATCTCCTGCCATTCCGCCTGACAGGTTGGAACAGGATATGGAATACCCGTCCGGGGATCTTTAAGCGGGGCTGCAGGAGGTATCTTTTTGAGGTAATTGTTGGCTGGGTCACCGGGCACCTGATCAGCGTCGGAAATATGAACCAGAAAAACCTTCTCTTTCGGTTCCCAGGCCCGAATCATGGGTAGCGCCCGTTGCAGGCTTAAAAGCGAAGGTCGGTTAAACTCTGGTTCATTGAGCCAGTGCGATTGGACGACCAGCACATCAGGACGACCCACTCTTTTCTCTTGACCCTCTGCGTGCAGGAGATCTGAAGTATACATGAGACGCTTCTCACCATCTTCAATTACATAGCCAACCGAGCCCTTTGCCATCGGCCCATGATACGTCTTGAAGGGCATCACCTTTGTACGCAACCCGGAAAGTGGTTCTCCAGCGGTGGCCAGGTTTTTGGTCAGAGTCCTCTCCAAAAGATAACCGAAACGGAGCTCTATGGTCTCCCAGGCTGCAGCTGTGGCGTAAGTGGAAATGGGACGCCAGTCCTTTGGATCAGAGGAGCGCCGTAATGCAACAAGTTCGTCAAGACCCAGGTAATGGTCCCCGTGTTCGTGAGTAAGCAAAACCACATCAACCCCTGTCAGACCATTAGTCCACCATTGCCGCACTATGTCTGGTCCGCAATCAATCAATATCCTTTCTCCACATTCAAGATAGAGGGAAGTGCGAAGACGTGTCTCTTTGTTCTTGTGCATCTGCTGGCATATAAAACAGTCACAGCCTATTTCGGGCAGCGACCAGGCTGAGCCAGTTCCGAGGAATGTGAGTCTCATACATTCACCCCCCAACCAAATCAGTAGACACGAGGCAGCTGGCAGGTCGTTCATTAGCCAATTCGTCGATTCGTCAAATTACCATTTGAGGGTTTAACAAATTGACTAGTTGACGAACTGCCTACTGCGCTTGGCCTTAACCGTCTTCTTTTCGCTTGATGGCGTAAAGACTGATGGCAAATTCCTGGTCTTCAGACCGCATTACTTTATCCAATCTCTTGAACTTGAAATGCTGGGTGAGTTTGGCAAAAAAGGTATCCGCCGGCAGACTCGTGCTCTTGGCGAGAAAAATAGTGCCGTGCGGTTTTAACGTTTGTAGAAGAAACTCGACCAAAGCATCGTAGGTTGGCCGATGGTACACTACTTCTGAACCAACAATCCAGTCGTAGATCTGCTGCTGCGGTGCTGCTAGGGTCCAGTCAACATTAATAGTGGACACACTGTCCAGATTGTTTAACAAAACATTGGCCCTAATGAATCGAAGAATTTCCTCTTTGTGATCTGAGAGGGTGACCTCATGACCACAAGCGGCCGCAAAAAGACCGCTCACCCCCAAACCGGTACCGATCTCTAAAATCTTTCTCCCCGGCACCACTGGTTGTGCAGCCAAGTAAGCTGCCAGAAGGATACTTGCCTCCCAAATCTTACCCCAAAAAGGTAACTCAGACGCATCTACATCAGTTGTTGCCAGCCGTTGAAATATAATCTCGTCCAGATCTTCTATCCGCAAGCACTTCAGGGTCCGACCAGATACGGTTATCGGCACGATTGCAGTCTGATAATCCTTCTCGATATCCTTCAGAATTTTCTCGAGATCTTGACTACTCATGGAATGCTCCGATTTCGGTTCGACGCGTGTCTTTAGTAGCACAAGCGTAATAACCGATTCAAGAAGTGTTTGCTGCATTCTGCAACCAATACTCCCCCAGGTACACCCATCTGTTACTCGCCGCCTCCAACAAACGCCAGACCAGCTACCTCTGGGTAAATCATTCTTTGTTGGCATGAAGGTTGCTTTAGTTTTAGCTAACGTAAATGCATAAACTTCGCAACTGGATCACACATGGATGATTTAATGAAAGAACCCGATTTGGTGACTTCGGTCGCCAACATGCTTGAGGAAAATTCTATCTACATTCAACATCTCATGACCTGTGTTGAAATCGGCAAGGCCCTCACTTCAACCTTCAATATGGACCAGATTTTAATCATCATACTCAAACGGCTCAGTGAATTGATTAAGGCAAAAAATTGGACCTTGTTTCTGCTGGATCCCAAGACTGAAGAACTCTACTTCGAGGTAGTAGTGGGCTTGGACAAAGGGTCACTGACCGACGTGAGGATAGGGCTCGGAGAGGGGATAGCTGGGACAGTAGCGCTTACGGGTGAACCAATTCTAGTGCCGGAGGTGCGGCAAGATACTCGATTCAGCAATCGAGTGGATGATCTCACTGGTTTTGTCACCCACTCTATTATATGTCTTCCCCTCAAGATGCAGGGGGCGGTAATAGGTGTCATCGAAATAGTGAATCCCGAAGACATGTCGCTGTTTCAGGACAATTTCATGCCGCTCCTGTCCATATTGGCCGATTATGTGGCCATCGCCATCCATAATGCTCGTACCTATAGAAAAATCGAGTCCCTTAGCATCACCGACGACGTGAGCGGTTATTACAACACCCGTTACATGCACCAGCACTTGGACCAGTTGTTACATCAAGGGCAGGTGGTTTCCCTAGTGTTTCTTGATCTGGATAATTTCAAAGAAGTGGTGGATAGCCACGGACATTTGCTCGGCAGCAGAATTCTAGGGGACGCTGCTCAGATCATAGTCTCCAAGCTGGAGGAAAATGATCGACTGGTGCGCTACGGTGGCGATGAATTCGTAATCATACTACCCGGCCAAGACAAGCATACGGCCTTCGACAAGGTGGTCGCCGTACGTAAGGCATTAGCCGATGCTACCTTCCTACAGGATATGGAACTTGAGATAAGACTTACCGCCAGCTTTGGTATTGCCAACTACCCCGGTGATGCTGCTGACAAAAAAGAGCTGCTGCAGATGGCGGACAACTCTCTTTACCGAAGCAAGGATGTGGGGAAGAATTCGATCACGGTCGCATAGCGTAGAGCCCATAGCGATCGTTGAGTAGTCAATCGGTCAATTCGTCAACTCGTCAATTCCTTAGATGGTCAAACCGTTTATATACACCGTCATAAATTGTTGCGCATACTTTTTCGAATCTCGTCGTAGGGGCGGGATTTATTCCCGCCCGAGAAAGTACTAAAATCGGCCCATCGGCTGGGCATAAAGCCCACGCCTACAGATAATCATGTTTTAGACGAGCATACGCATTTACTCTTGACGCTCCGTATAACTCCTACAAGTCGTTAAATTCTCTAAACATGACGCCATGCGCTTTGCGCTATTCCTCGGTCCACCAGTGATCCCGGCCCTCGAACCACCAGGCTGTGGAATCGGTCTCCAAAATCTGCCCTGCCAACCGCTTGCCCAGGTCCGTTTTCAATCGCTTTAGGGCAAAATGGATCCAATCCTCGGCATAACTATTGCCCAAATCCTGATGTTCCTTCAGTTCCAGAATGAGATCCAGTTGGTCTGCGTCTCGGGCCAGTTGCGCTTCCCTGCTCTCCCCTTTACTAAAATCCTCAAGCAGTTCCTTGAGTTCATCACCGAAAGGAAGTGTCTTGGCGAGGTCCTTTACGACCTGATCTTCCTTGACATCAACGTAATGTTTGTTCACATAGTTCAGGTCTCCTGTGCGAGATTCCGGCAGATCATGAAACAAACACATTCGCACAACAGTAAAGGCGTCAGCTTCCTTGTCCAACCTCGCCATGGTAAAGCCTATTGTCGCAACTCGAAAAGCGTGGTCAGCCACAGACTCCCTTCCAGAACCAAGAAACTGATATCCACTCCTTGGAGTTTTCTTCAACATGCCCAATTCGAAAAAGAAATTAATAATGTGCTTCAATTTATCACTCTCATTTCCAGTAAATACAAATGTTTATCTGGGTAAAATCGCTGGTGAGCTGAATAGTCAATTCGTTGATTAGTGAATTCGTTGAAACCGCAAGATCGCGGCTAAAGGCCACTCCCACAGGAGAATCTCTTTCTTCTGACCCCCTTCCCTCGCCATAGCTCTAGCGAATTCGGGTGATCTCTGATTTCTGCTTACCGCTCACCGATTTGACCAATCGACTAGTCGACGAATTGACGAATTACCTACTTCGCTATGCGCTCTGCGCTTTGCGCCATGTTCTTACTTACCGAAAAGATCTCGATGCGACGGAAGACCACCCACCCCAACTGCATGCAAAATGCCATTGACGATGGCCTGACCCATGAGCTGGGCAGCCAGAGCCCCCACCACTGTAACTTCGACCCCTGTATGAGATCCAGTGCTGAGGGCGTAAATGGTATCACCGTCGTAAAGGCTATGGGCGGGAACTACTGCTCGAGCAATACCTGCCTGGGCCATCTGAGCAACGCGCGTGAGTTCAGCTTTGGTAAGCTTGGCATTAGTCGCCACTACTCCCAATACGGTGTTGGTCTCGGAAAATCCCCCTAAAGTTTCCAATTCAAGCAGGCTTGCTGCTGCATTTGCCAGTTGCCGCCCGTCTTCGGCGCGAACCCCTGCCAAAAGCTCGCCATTTTCATGATTGCGCACGTCTCCGTAAGCGTTCACCACAGCGAGTGCCCAGACCTTTAATCCTCCAGTGGAAGTGAGAGAAGCGAAACCCTGACCACCCTTCATAGCACGTCCAAGCCCAAACAGCTTTCCTACAGTAGCGCCCGTACCAGCCCCAACACATCCCTGTTCAGCCCCTTCTGTTAAGGAGTTTTCACATGCCTGGTAACCCATTTTGGCGTCTGGCAGTGTCCCGCTCTTGTTAAGTCCTAGGTCGTAGACCACTGCACCACTGACAATGGGAACCACCCCGTGCTCCGTTTGAAAACCACAATCTCTCTGCCGCAGGTAGTGCATCACCCCTTGTACAGCTGCCAACCCGAAGGCGCTGCCACCGGTGAGAACCACTGCGTGCACCTGTTCTACAAGGTTTTCCGGCCGCAATGCGTCTGTGCCATGCGTCCCTGGTGCGCCCCCGCGAACATCCACGCCTGCCACCGCACCATTTTTCACTATTACAACAGTGCAGCCAGTGTGATGCTGTGTATCTGTCACCTGGCCGATGCGAACACCTTCAATTACAACATTATTACTGAAAGCCATCATGTCCTTGTCACTCATGGGTAATCTCAATCGCCGCCTTGATCTCTGCTGTCAATCCTCTCCCCGGAATCAGACTCCTCGTCAGTTGTCAGTGAATCCAGATGCCGCTGGAGATGTTGATAGATCTCTTTACCGATCCTTACTCCCAGATCGATAAATTCGGGGCCATATTGAGCGCCTATGTTGGTGCGAAAGGTATCTTTAATTCTGAGGATGCCGTTGACACCCCAGGGAAAACGGCCAAAGAGCTCGGCAATGTCTACTTGGTGATAGCTCATCATGTACCAAACGGTGTGGGTAAAATTATCAGGCCCCCAACGAAACTTGTCTGCATCGTAAAGTGCATCGGCCACCAACTGCCCTGTTAATGTGTCGCAGGTCTGAGGTTCCAAGAATGCTTCGTGATTGACGATTGCTTCTGCTACGCATTGTATTTCTACAGAAGTGAGGGGAAAATTCCGCAAGAGTTCTCTGGCCGCCTGAGCTCCGGCCAAGGCGTGTTCTTCTTCCGTGCGTTTCATGTCGTGAAGCAGCCCGGCAAGTTGAACCAATACGACCGCCCGCTCCAACTCTTCCTGCACAGTAAAATACTTCTCCCCCTCAAGAAGCACAATAGTACCGGCGTCCACACTCACTCTTGTGGCGTGTTGGAGGCCGTGACCAAAATCATCTGCGTACTGTGGGATCACCAGTTCTCTACAATGAATCAGCAGCGGACTATGAAAAAAAATACGCCGTGAAATTGCCAATGCCGGTTTGAATCGTCGGTAGAATTCCGGAACCTTGTATCGTGAGGCAATACAGCGTGATTCGTTCATCAACCGAAGGTAGATCTCTTTCATGGTATCGAGTGCTATCCGTTGAAGTCGTTCAAGCCGTAGAAATCGTTAATGAGCCAATTAGTTAAATCCTAAATGGTAAATGGTAAACGGTGAACAGTGAGCGATGTGATAGGTTATACGTTACTGGTTGCTTTCTGACCTCTGATCCTTTCTCGCCACGTCTCCGTGTCCCCTTGTCTCCGCGTCGCTCTCAATCTGCCCGCGGTCACCCGTATTTCCCTATACCCTATGCTTTCTGCCCTCTGTCCTCCGCTTTCTTTTTACTGCGTTCTGCACTAATGTAGTCGATATTTATCTCGCAGCAGTCTCTGGAATCTGGGCAGGTAGATGAGATCGAAAGTCTCTTCTTTTTCCGGAAAAAGGTGTAGGGCCTGCCTTTTCACTCCTGCCACCACCGCCTGGGCCTCTTCCAGTGACAATTTCGTCTGGGCGAGATAGGCCAGAGAGAAGTCCACCAAGAGCCTCAAGGTTTTTATGCGGCGTTCTTCCTCTTCAATCTCATTCTTCTCAGGTTGTTTTTCACGTTGCTTCACCAAACTGATCTCCAACTTTTGGACCCCTTTCGGACACAAATGCTGAGGCCTCCACCTTGCCTCCGGACTCGGGGCGAACCTTACCGACAGAGAGTTTCCCGCCCTCAACAGCAACCTGAAAGCCGTCAGAATCTATGTGCACCACCGTTCCCGGGGTTTCTGTCGTGGGTTCTCCCAGCAGCCTGGCACCGTAAAAACGAATCTTCTCTCCCTGCCAGAAACTATACGCTCCGGGCTGGGGATCACAGCCCCGCACCAGATTGTATATGTCCTGCCCAGCCTTCTTCCAATCAATGGCGGCCACACGATCACTACAGGGTGGCTCGTGAGTGGCTCCTTCTTCCGGCTGTGGAATCTTCGGGGCTTTGCCTTCCTTGATTAACTCTACGGATTCGAGAATGGCATCAACCCCCATGGGAAAAAGATAGTTGAAGTAAAGGGATCCGGTCGTGTCATCTGGCCCAACCTCAATCTCCTTCTGGAGCAAAATGGGTCCCGTGTCAATACCACCGTCCGGCCAGAAAATGGTCAGACCTGTCTTTTTTCTCCCCTTTATAACCGCCCAGTTTATGGCGCTAGCACCTCTGTGGAGGGGAAGAAGAGAAGGATGGTAGCAAATACTGCCCAAAGAGGGCAGCTGAAAAAACTGTTCCGGGATAATGTCAGTGACAAAAGCCAAAATGGTCAGATCTGGCTCGAGCTTCTGGTACTCTGCGAAAACCTGATCATTTTTATAGGTCGATGGTTGAAAAACCGGAATTTCTCTAGCAACCGCTGCTTCCTTAAGGGCATCCTGTCGCTTCCCCCTGTCCGGTGGGGTGTAGACCGCCACCACCTGTTCTTCTCTTTCCAGCAACTTCTCCAGCACCTTGGCGCCGAAGGCAGCTTGCCCAATCAATACTATCCGCATTGTACACCTCCTACCTAATTTGCATTCCTAGCCCGGATGTTTCACGAATCGCCTGCTGCGACCGGGAAACTGGGAACCCGCTTGCGGGACTGAGCGGAGCGCAGCGAGCGCGAATAACATGAGCGTCCTTCTCTCCGAGCTGCGTTGTTCTCTTTGTGATCTTGGTGGTTGTAGCTCTCGCCTCACATCTTGCTCCTGAATGGTGCCGAGAGACTCTTTGGCTTGTCAAGTGGATTTTTCACCATCATTCCCGAAAGGAGCCCGAAACCCTATGAGCCCTCGCTTTCCCAGATCACGCAGAAATCCGGTCATTGCAACTTCCGCCTCTCGCCGGTTCAGTTTGTATCGACGGCATACAAAGTCTACCAGATCATGAACTGCACGTTTCCCGTCCAGGAGAGACCACGTCAGGCTACCCATCTCATCGAGCTGCAGCTTTCTGCTCAGCGTTTCCTCTGACCGCAGTCCCAATCTTGTGGCCAGACTCAGCAGCCATGGCCGCAGGGCAAGAGGATAGGTAAGCACGATCTCACCGCTATCCAACTTTTCTTCTGAGACCTCTAGGCTCTTAACCGGGCGATAGGCGAGAGACTCTGACCGACTGGAAGGTCCCTTGGAAAAGTATTCTCTTGATGGTTTCCCCCGTTTAAACCATCTCATAATGAGAGCAAACTTCTTCAAGCATCTGTTCATTAAGGGGTTTCAAGCCACGTGCCGCCACCCCGAGAATCTGGTTTCGAGAGGCCAAATGCCAGACGCGCACCCAGATGTGAGGTAATTTTTTGGTCATCCGAGCCCAGAGCCTCCTTACAGCAGCGCTTGACCCTTGACTTTGTCCCTGCAGGGCCGGTTTTCCATCGTAATTATACTTTTTCATATTTGCTGCATTGCACCAGTTTAGTTCCCCACATTTTTTATTAAACCAAGCTAGCAGATCACCATCCTTCAAGAGAAGGTCTGCCGGACCCCAGCGATTCAAGTGGAGGTGTTCCTTTTGATGCTGAAATTCCAGCTGATAGTGGCCCGGGTGAAAGCGATGGCGTACAAGCGCGAACCGTTGCGGTAGAAGCGCACGTAAGCCAAATAGAGCCCAGGGCACCATGCCGTCCTCGCTGTGGTCCCTAAAGGAATGCAGGATCTCCAGCGGTATGCGGGAGTCATCTCGACGCTGCTTTTGGTAAAATTGAAGGAGGATGGCCTTCTGGCACTCCGGGCAATATAAAATAGCCCCCTTGCCACGTACCTCAGTATTTTGCCATACAAAGGATTGGACCTCAAAATTGCGCAAAGCTTGCTGCCACTCATGCGGGAATGGGATTACCTGAAAATCCAATCCGGGAGTGGAGGTCGAAAACCGAGACAATTTTTTTAAATGAGTTTGAAAAGAGAAAAGACCTTTTATTTGCTGCCATTTTAACTCAAGAACCGGGCCCACTTCATCGTCTAGCTGGAGATAGGACGTTGCCAGCGAACTCACCTCCCATTGGGGTGGCACTCGCAAGCTAAGCCCGTTCCAGGCCACTGTTTTCCATGACTCCAACCTCCCGTTATCCATTGGACCCATGCCCTTTCTACGGTAGGTGCAGAGTGCCAAAGCCTGGACACTGGCCGGGTGACCTCTGTCTTCCGCCTACCGCTTACCAATTGACTACTCGCCAGGCACTGTATTGTATTTTCTACATTTATCCCCTTCGGACCAGAAAGCGCAAGTGGAAAGTAAACTTTTATCACTCCTAAGAGCTGTGTGAGTGGCACAAGCATTGCAAATGAATCCGTTTACAATTTACGTGTTGCCAAATAATCCAGACGTTTGCTAGTGTTGCCGCCTCATCAACTGATAGGCATCCAGGTTCTTAGCAATGACAAAAGAAATTATTTTCCCCGTCTCGAATGCATATAAAACTCGATACCTCATTCTGCCCAGCCTAGAAGATCGACTGCACCGAATCGTCGTAGGCTGGGCCCAGAACGGACCTTGCGATCTTAGCGTCTTCTGGGCCGAATTGGCCACCGGGTTCATTGACCTTTTGGTGGTCGGAGGTGATATGGGTTTGCGTATTTTGGCCAATTCGGAAGAAACTGTTCCATTCAGCACGGAAGAAATAGACCTGCCGCCAGGTTGGATGGTAAGCCATATCTCTCTGGAGCCCCGTGATTTACCTCCTGACGTCTTAAAGATCGTCAACACATTCTTTTACGATGTTGGAGTGGACACCTCCAGAAAAGAAAAAAAGGAAAAGGTTCGTCTTCTCTCTGACATTCACAAGAGTGACGAAGTCTGGCTCATCCTGAGTAAAGATCAGAAACAGCGTCGGGTAATTGGCTGGTCAAAAGAGGGATCGGCCCAGGTTAATATCTTCTGGGCAAAGTTCGCCGATGATCAAATATCGGTTTGTGTGGCTGGAGGAAGTGAAGGAGTTCGGATTATTACTACCGAACAGCCTGAAGGGGAGGTAGTTAAATACGACAAAAACCGTCCCCCCGGAATTGGCGCCCCATATCTCAGGATCAACTACGGCGCCTTGCCCGACAATGTCAAAGAGAACATCGGGCCCGAACCCGAGATTGAACCTGAAGACGATGAGGATTACGCCAAGACCCCTCCCCCCGATCTCGATCTCGACTAAAGTCGTTGTTTCGGTCTGGAAGCCTTGCCATTTTCACCTTAACGCTCGGGGACAACCTATCACGTTCTAATCAAGTGTGCAGCTTCACCTCATAAGTACCAGCATTCTGCAATCAAAAAGTTCAAATCGAAAATCCGGAATCTAAAATCCAATTTCTGCTCTTCTTGACAGCAGAAATCTCATTCTTAAAATAATTGTGAATAGTCGAGGTTGTTACAGCTCAGCGAATATGAGGCGAGTTGCAGCTATGGCCGATACCACAGAATACCACATCAGATGCAGCAATTGCGGCGCAACAAACAAATTACCGTCTTCAAGACTTGGACAGAGCCCAACCTGCGGCAAATGCAAGCAACAACTCTTCTCTGAGAGTTCTCCGATTCGGAGTGGAGCAATCATCGTACCCTGTAAGCAATGCCAGACTAGCAATAAGATTCCACTCAAAAAGATTGACGATCAGCCGCTGTGCGGCAAATGCAAATCTCCATTCTCTCTAAATCTAACTACCGAACCTGGTCTCCTGATCCTGACGGATCAGAATTTCACTGAAAGCGTGCTCCGCTCACCGGTGCCTTTTCTCGTCAATTTCTACTCACCGAATTGTGGTCCCTGTAAGCTCCTAAGTCCCACCATCAATAAAATAGCAAAGGATTATGAGGGTCGACTGAAAGTGGGCAACTTCAATGTTGATATCAATCAATATATACCCTCTCTATACCGAGTGGGCGGGACGCCTACCCTGTTGTTGTTTCAGGCCAGCAAGGAACTGGGGCGGCTCGAAGGTTACCAGCCCTCGGGCACAATCACTCAGTGGATTCGCCCGCACGCATGGTAAATGCAGAGCGCATGGCGTCGATTCGTCAAATTGTAAGTGGTAAGCGGTAAGCAGACGCCAGCAATCAGAGGTCAGAGATTATCCTGTGGGAGCGGCTTTCAGCCGCGATTCGAACGGCCTCTAAGTTTTCTACGATTTTTCGAACTCCAGTGAGCTGTGAGCTTTCAGCTGTGATTTGACGTAGTAACTTCTACGACTTGAACGGCTTGAACATTAGCCGCTTTGCGCTCTGCGCCAAGCGGCTAGTAGGCAAGCTTACCGAGGGATTTGAGAATGAGCGTCACTCCCATGGCGAACATACCGGTAAGCCCCATACCGCAAGAGAACCCCGCCAAAAGGACCGGCGCATACTGGCGCCACATGGTACCGTAACGCTTGAGGAAAAAGAATCGCCCCAAGAACGCCCCTATCACCTCCAGGATCAGACCATGGGGAGTGGACTGGCCCAGACCTCGAACCACCCCGTACACGAGCATCACCGGCAGGCCAAACAGAATGAGCACCATATAGGTAAGCAAACCAAAACCCAGGCCAGTTATCACGTAACTGCCTTTCAGCGCCTGAAAGAAAAGGGAATTTCCTTCCAGGGTAGAGGTCTGCATTAGCAGGGTGTTTAAGGCCTGAAGATGCCAAAGCTCTTGGGCATAAGGATAGCTACTAGAGGGTATGGGCGCCAAGCGCCAGATGAACTGGGAGAATAGAAGACTTGCCACCATAACAACCGGAAACACCACAATCTCTGCTTTGATGATACCCCGGATGCTGGTGCCGGTGAGCTCAATCTTGCGAAACTGGACAGTAGCCTCGCCGTAGTTGTGGATGGGAATGGGAGCATACCAGACCTCGATCCCCTGGTATCCGAAAAATTTCGCCCCTGCAATGAAGCTAGCCTCTCGCACCATGGGCAGGCTGACGAACTGCCCGGCGATGCCCTCCATACGGGCGGTAATATAGGAAATGACAGGGGTATAGATGAATCCGTAACCCAGGAAAAAGATCCAGGGGAAGCTGGGCACCAGCCAGACACAGAGGCCGGTATAGGCCAGGGTGGAAAACACGTAGATGCCAATGGATATCCAGAAATTGAAATCACCCCTGCCAGGTGGTGGACGAAAGAGTTCGCGAAAGCTGGTGCGTTGCTCCCCAGAGCTATTTCGGAAGGAACGCAGAACATGCCAAATGCCCACGAGACCAATGGCGAGACCCAACCCAATCCCAAAACTCATATAGAAGTCAAAGTTGTTGGCAAAAACCGTATCAACAGTCCCCATGCCAGGATGCCAGCGCCGAAGTATACCGTGCTTGTAGAGAATGGGGTTGGCAGCTACCGTGATAATCAACCCCACCAAGCCACCCATCACCGCCCAAAATGGCAGGACCATGCCAAGAAATATGAGCCCTAGATCAAGCTGCAAACCTGTGGCCACCGCCGGCAGTACATCCTCGGTATGGCGGGTGAAGTCAATCCACGGAATGGGAATGAGACGAATCGGTTCAGTTAGAAGCAGCCCGGAGACTGCGGGCAGAAGTACGTAAAGCGTCCCGAAAGCCAAGCCTATAACTCCGCCAATTGAGAAAACTCGCCATTTCCAACTCTTCTGCTTATCTTCAGTAGATTCAGCCAGAGCCATGGTTCCCAAGGCTCCCACCGGTGCCATGGGGAATGGCAGCTTTTCCACATCTGAGGTTATCCTATAGAGGGCGTAACCGAGGCCAAAGTGGTCGATACGTTGGATGATCTGCGATCCCACCAGAAGCAAAATGGGTACCATCCAATCGCGGTGAAAGAAGGTGCGCTCCAGGAGCGATTCGGAGCCCGGTTGCGGCGCCACCCAGGTGGGAATGAATTCGGTGAGGCCCAGCATTTTGGCTGCATCCGACTGAACCAGATACTGATTCCAGAGCAACCCCTGGAAAGGTGATGCCAGAGCAGCGCCCGCCATGTAGTAAAGGAGGAAAATTTCCTGCTGTTTGAGTTCGGAGTAAGACCTCTTGGCCAGCTCCGCGAAGAGAATAATGGTTACCCAGCGAGCCGCCGGTCCGATGCCGGTGCCGATGACCAATTGCAAGTACATGCTGCCCGGCATCATGAGAAAGCCAATAAAAATGGCTCCGACCACTGTCTTCCAGTCAAAGCCTTCCTCAAAATGGTCCGGCGGTGGCAGAAGATCTCGGTATTCTTGTAGTTCTTTGTCTTCGTACATCTCTTTAACTGGGAACTCGGAACGCGGGACTAGAATTCACCACAAAGAGCACGAAGAACTCCACATATTCAATTCTATTTTTGTGACCTTCGCGTTCTTTGTGGTTTAGTCCTGGTTCCACGTTCGATGTTCCATGTTCTCTTAGCTGGGCAGTACCTGATAGCTGGCGAAGGTAAAGAGCCCAACAATAGCCCAGAAGCCCGCCATAAGAAAATCCCCAATAATCAAACCAATGAAGAAAAATCTTACTTTCTTGAAAAGTGATACTCCGCCGTACCTCAAGCTCAATTGGTTACAGAGCCAGCCCACCAGAAAACTGAACCAGAGAATCCGCATGGCTGAACTGTAGGCAGTCAAATAGCCGATGGGATGGATGGGCCACCAGTAGAAGCGCTGATAAAAAATCACCAGGGCAAGCATGACCACTGCACCCACAGCCGAAAATATCAGAACCCACTGTCGCGGTTCACCCGGCGCTTCCATGAGACGCTGGACATTCTCATATACTCCAAGAGTGGTGCGAGTGGCCCAATCCATTTGGAGTTCGCGGAGGCCATATTTGTGACAGACTGCCAGCATGGCCAAGAAAGAGACCAACACCCCTACAAGCACTGCCAGTACAATTCCTATAAAAATCAAACGCTTGTTGCGGGCTCCTTCGCTCACCTTGGCACCATGAACAAGAGAAGGCATTATGGACTCCCGCAAATCCACAAACAGAACTTTTTGAATAACTGCAGCCATGAGCAGGCCCAAATTGGTGAAGAAGCGAGAGCCAAAAAAGGAGAGAAGGCCATCCATAGGCGCCGCGGAAAGAGTAAAATAGGGAATACCTCCCTGGCAGATCACCTTGCTGGACACCAGCATTATGAAAAAGAAGGCACCCAGGAGCAGGAGGGCCACTGTAAGCGGCATGCCATAATTGTGGCACCAGTAGAGCAATAAACCAGTTCCCAGCCAAAACCCCCAGCCGGAGAACCTGGCAGAGG
>WOR8_10008621_pt1 | contig 15992 bp, 13 predicted proteins | sample DeeMarSeWOR38_10_FD_19890 | JGI IMG/M metagenome (IMG submission 19890) | reverse complement strand
TGATCCAGATAGGCTTTGACATAGTCTGCCCGGCGGTTTTGATAATCTAAATAATAGGCATGCTCCCAAACATCGATGGTTAATATCGGCTTCATTCCGTGCGCTACGGGTGTGTCCGCATTGGCGGTTTTTATAATTTTCAATTTTCCCTCATCCAGCACCAACCAGGCCCATCCGCTGCCAAATCACCGCCGCCCTGCGGACTCATGCTGTTCCAATAAAAGTTGTGATTAAATACCTGGGCGGCATTATTGAAAATAGCGGCCTTATCGGCAACTCCGACGGTCTTTTGAATAATGTCCACCAACGGCATCTTTTCGTAATCTGTACCGGCAATCAATTGGTTGGTTTTGTTTACGTAGCCGGCGTGGTGTTTTCCGTAATGAAATTCAATGGTTTTGGCGGAAATGTAGGGTTCGAGGTCCTCTTTTTGAAAAGGCAGCGGGGGTTGAACAATGGCCGGGTTATTGGACTGGGTATGCCCCGTTTTTACCAGACCCGCAAGGTAAAACGCTCCGTATGTGCCGGCTCCAAGGGTCCATTTTAAAAATTCTCGTCTCTGCATAGTTAGGTCCTCCTTTGTTTGGTGTTTGAATCTTCGTTGGTCAAATTCATCAAAAATAGGAAAAAAGCAATACGGCGTCATTGGGCTTGGCGTTCGCCGGTTATGGTTTTAGCCTGAAAAACCACACCTGCAATAACCAGGGCTAAAAATAAGATAATTTCAACCCAAGGGTTGAATGTCACCATTCGCACAACTAGGGTGGCGCCGGTCAAGGTCGATAGAAAAATTAAGGCCCAGTCAAAAACAAAAAATAGAATCATGGCGCCGATTATGCCGCCGATAATATATGGCAGCCAAACCATCTGGGCGGGCAAACCGGCAAACTGATCGAAAATACTTAACACGATATATCCGCCGGCGGCAAATCCGGCAACCACGATTGCCGCCTTCTGAAAGAAGATTGCGATGATCGCTCCCAGCACACCGATGGCCAAGGACAAAATCAGAACCAGGGCAGGAGAATGAATCGCCCATATTTGCTGGGCGTAATGGTAACCACTGGCAAAACCGACACAGGCCACAAACAGCCAAAAAAGCCTGCGGCCACTAAAAAGCAGAAGTATACCGATGATAACGTTAAGCCAATTCATCGTTGGTTTTCCTTTACTAATTCATGTTATTTTCTCTTTATCCCGCAGGCGCGTAAGTTCAGAAAGCAGATCAATCTGGATCTGCTGAATTTCGACCAGCCGCTCCCACTGGTGAGAGAGCAGATGGTCGATTTTATCGTGCAAGTGTCTAATTTCAAGCTCGGCCTTTAAATTCACGCGATAATCGTGCTGCGACCGCAGACGATCTTTAGCTTCCTGGCGGTTCTGGCTCATCATGATGACGGGCGCCTGAACGGCTGCAATACAGGATAAAACCAGGTTGAGCAGAATAAACGGATAGGGATCAAAGGGCTTTTTAAGCAGCAGAAAAGAATTCAGCCCAATCCATACAAATAGGATTGAAGCGAATATGATGAGAAAGGTCCAACTGCCGCCGAATGACGCCAGCCCGTCGGCCATTTTCTCACCCACAGCCAAGTCTTTTTCGAACTCGGCATCCACGTTGCTGGAAAGGGTTTCGTGGCGCTGAAGACTCTCCAGGACTTCATGGTCCAAGGCCGTCAGCTCCCCTTTTTCAGATTCAAGCAGGTTCTGAATATATTGCATCCGAAATCCATTCAGATCGCTGAGGCAAATATACCCCTCCGCTTTCCAATCCGGATAAGATTTCTTAATCTGTTCTGCTACGGCGTTTCGAACGAGCGCTGCCGGCATCATCCGGGATCTGGCTTTGGTCTTGCCACATATATTACAGACCATGTTTTTCGATTGCGATGTTTTCATGATTGCTCCCTTTCCTGACACCTGGTAACCTTTATTTTCTGACAACATTTATCAGAACGAACCCGATGAGAGCCTATATTTCAACCCGCGTGACAACGCCGTGCAGCTTTTGAGCCGGGAGTTTGTGAAATTGAATGAACGTGGGGCTGATACGCTTGATCAACGAAAATATTTTCCAGACAATGTTCTGGGTCGCAATGTCTTCCAGGCCGTAAAAAATGGTTTTTTCATTGATTCCGTCATGTTTCATCAGCCGCTCAATCGAAATGACTTCCATGTAGCCGGAGTTTATTTCGTATATCCTCAGCCCGGGCGCCAATTCTTGTTTAAGGTGGCCGGAAACCCCAAAAGGCAAATCATTTCTTGTAACAGAGACCAGAATATTGTCTTCATAAATAATATCATTGGTAAACATCGTTTTGAGGATATACGGAGGTACTCTCGTGACGTCCCGCAGAAAAAAAAGGGCCGTACCTTTGATTTTCGGCATGCTCTGGTAAGCGGCGTCGAATTTTGCCAGAAAACGCTCCAATTTTAGGGGTCTCAACGATCGATACAGTCGTTTTTCACCTCTGGTGTAAATAACGATAACAACAAACGGTATAGCAGCCAAAATAAGCGACCAATACCCGCCATGGGGTATTTTGTAGGTATTGGACAAGAAATAGACCACATCGATCAGCGTTACCAAAATGGCGATCAGCAATTTTACCCACTGGCGTTTTAGATAAAAGATCCAGGTCATCATGATACCGGTCAGGGTCATTGTGCCTGTGACCGCCAGACCATAGGCGGCTGCCAGTCGGTGGGATTCCTGAAATTCGACCATGATGAATAGCACCGCAACCAAAAGAAACCAATTAACGGTACCGATATATATTTGGGATCTCAATTCAGGAGACGTGTAATCCACCTTAAACAAAGGCAGGACATGGGTAGTGATTCCCTGATAGACAATGGAAAACATGCCGCTGATCATTGCCTGGGAGGCGATGACGGTGGCTAAAATGCTCAGCATCAGAAATGGGACATACAAAACTTTTACTTGATAAAAGATCATCTCGAACAGCACGTTCCGGGCATCCGGATATCTGATGAGGTAAGCCCCTTGTCCAAGATAATTCAGCAGCAGGGCGCCAAAAACAAAATACCACGCCTGCACAATCGGCTTACGTCCCAGCTGGCCCATATCTGCGTATAATGCCTCCCCGCCGGTGGCACACAGAATGACTTCTGATAGGACAAAAAACCCCGTGATACCGTTGTCGACCAAAAAACGTACAGCGAAGTAAGGATTGACAGCTTTTACCACGAACGGTTCTTTTAAAATCGAAAAAATGCCTGAAATCATTAGAGATAAGAACCAAATTACCATAATGGGGCCAAAGGTTCCGCCTACCTTTTCGGTTCCTTTCCTCTGAAATGCAAAAAGAACGACCGCGACGGCACAGGCAATTAAGATGAGGATATCACGGGCGGTATGCTCGAAACCGGGTACCAGCAGCAATCCTTCCACCGAGCTGAGGATACTGATTGCCGGTGTGATAATGCCGTCGCCGATCAGCAAGGAGATGCCGATAAACGACAGCAAGGTGACGAACGCCGCTTGTCGGCTGCGTTTCAGCAGTCTTACCAAAATCTTCTTAAGGACGATGGTGCCGCCTTCGCCGCGCTCACCGAGACTCATGGCCAGCCAGGCATACTCCAGCGAAACCAGGATTGCCAGCGTCCAAACTATGAGAGATAGGACTCCCATCACGTGATCCGGCGTTGGCCGGGTTAAAAGAAACACGACCGATAAGGTATAAATCGGACTGGTTCCAATATCCCCGAACACAAGTCCCAATGATTTGATAACCCCGGACAGATGGGAATCATGTTTTATCATATCGCTGAGTCTTCAAAAATTAATACTGCAAGCTTTAAACGGATCACTTGCGTGCTCGTTTTAGTTGCGCTCTTTTCCCTTGACTGCGCTTTTTGTGTCCTTGTTGACTCCGAAATGGTAAATGGACCAGCATGGGATGAATAAGAGCAATTGAAATCATAACGTCCCTCGCAACGAATTTGTATTTATCCGATAGTTGCTTCCGTTATTGTTGACTCAATATGTAATCAGCCAAGGCTTTGCGATCAGCGTCGGAAAGGTTTCTGGTTTTTTCAATGTGACGCTTCATCAGATTGGCCTTTTCCGGCCGCACGATGGCTTCCGATTCCCCTTTCAAGTATTTAATAAGTTGCTCTTCTTTGCCCTGATATGCCATTGAAATCTCAGCCAGAGACGGATTCACTTTCGAGGTGCTCTGTTTTTTGTGACATGACATGCATCCCTGGGATTTAAAAATGGCTTCGCCGTCATCGGCGTATGCCGTGCTGATTGCGAAAATGCAAACTGCGCTGATGATCCAAATGCCTACTTTTTTCATAACAGTTGTCTCCTTTCACCGAAATATAACGGAACCGTAACCAATAAAAAGGGCTCATCCACCTGTGATACTGATGAAACCTACCTAAATTGCTGCTACTCAACGACGCCAAGCGTATGGCCGAAACCCAACATGAGTGACTAACTTGCCGCTGGAAGCCGCCCCCACATTCAATAGATTTTGTCTAGATCGGATGACCTGTTACTTTTTTACATTGAGTGTCACAAAGATCGTCGTGCCACCGCGATCGATCAGAAATAGAATGGTATGTCCTTCTTTAACCCCTGCCAGCAGATTGTTCAATGTATCTATATTCTTGACCGGTTTTTTATCAATCTCAACAATGATATCGCCGGCGGCCAGTCCGGCCTGCTCTGCCGAGGAGCCGTTTTCAACCCGAACGATAATAACCCCTGAGCTTCGTGACAGCCCGTAATTTTTGGCCATTTCGGGGGTTATTTCCTGCACCTCTATTCCAAGGTTAGGCGGGGTTTTGCTGGGCGGGGCGGCCTCGGCTTCTTCTTTAAGCTCTTCGGTTTTGACCTGCAGATTCATGCGCTGATTATCCCGCATGACTTCCACCACAACCGTCTTGCCAATAGGTGTAGACGCCACCACAAAGGGCAGATCACTGGAACTTCGAATTGCCTTGCCGTCAAATTGCAGAATTACGTCACCCCGTTTGATTCCGGCTTTTTCGGCCGGACCGCCGGATACCACATCTGAAACCAGCGCACCCTCGTCGGTGCCCAAGCCAAGCTTGTTTTTCAGCTCCGGTGTTATATTCTGAATCATCACGCCGAGCCAGGAGCGGCGTACTTTGCCTTGCCTCAATTGCGGGAGCAGCTGTTTGGCCATGTTGATCGGGATGGCGAATCCGATGCCGATATTGCCGCCGCTTTGGGAGAAAATGGCCGAGTTGACGCCGATAACTTCGCCATCCAGGTTCAACAGCGGTCCACCGCTGTTGCCGGGATTGATGGACGCATCGGTTTGGATGAAATTGTCGTAAGGCCCGCCCCCGATCTGGCGGTATTTGGCGCTGACGATACCGGCAGTCACCGTGTTGCCCAAACCGAACGGATTGCCAATGGCCAACACCCAGTCGCCCACCTCCAGGCTGTCGGAGTCACCCAGAACCATCGGAATCAGCGGCTTTTGTGCATCGATTTTGATAAGGGCCAAATCGGTTTTCGGATCCCGACCGATGATTTTCGCGCTATACTCCTTATCATCGCTCAAGCGGACCTTCAGCTCCTCGGTTTGTTCAACCACGTGGTTGTTGGTCAAAATAAAGCCTTCTTTGTCGATGATGAAACCGGTACCCAGCGCATTCTGACGATATTCCTGCGGCATCTGCTGGCCGAAGAACCTTTCAAAAAAATCGCGCATGGGATCCTCCGGGCCGAAAGGCGCGGCTCCTTGATTAGATGTGCGGATGATTTTAACCGCGATGATGTTTACCACTGAGGGGCTGGCCTTTTTGATCAACTCGGCAAATGACCCCGGATATCCCTGTGGGCCAATTTTTGCGACAGAATGCGTTTGCCCGAACCCCAATACAAATCCGATGATGAGAAATACGATACATCCCCGTATAAAAAAATGTCGCTCTGTTTTTTGGGTTCCACCTTGCATAACCCCTCCTTTCCCAATTGCTTTGATCTGTTTTTTTCTATGGTCTCATGACGGATTGCCATGAAACTCTGCGCCGACAATTTTTATCCGACTGTCGGATCAGGTTTAAAAAAAGGGGTGCCGGTTCTCACTATTTCTCCCTGCTCGGTGATCACATGATCGATCAAATGCAAATCCACCTGATCATGTGAATACGTTACATGCCGGTAGGTGAAATTGTTACATGCCCGCTGACTTTCCACTTTGTAGATATGCTGTTCGGATGCAATTCGGTGAGCAAATTTCAGCGAATTGGCAAGTAGGTAGATTGGGATCTGGTTCAAGTGGCATAAACCGACGGCGTTGGCCGTTCCAACCGTGGTAATGATTTTTTTATCGGGTGTAATCGACACGGCGCCGATGAAAAGCTTGGTTACCGTCTTGAGAAAATGGCTCAGATTGTACTCAGGAACCACGAGTAATTCTACGCCTTCCTGGGACAACTCTTTGACGAATTGCTTAATCCGCATAAAATTCTGATCGAGAATCAACACCTTGAATTTTCTATTCAATTCGGAGTGCGCTTTCTTTAAGGCACTTCGAATCGCCAAACTGGAAGGTTGGGCGATGATGCAATCCTTTTCTTCGATCAACTGCGTGCCATGGTCGATGACACCTTGAATGAAACTTTCGTAGCGGCTCAATTTTTGGTTGAGTATTTTTAGGGCATGATCACGGATCAGTTCAAACGGGTTTTTGAAATAAATTTGCAACTCGGCTTCAAATTCTTCGATAAGATGGGTGAGCGGTATGATTTTGGGCTCTGTATTTTTAATCACCGTATTCAGCTCTACCAGCAAATTCGTAAAAGCCTGGTTGTCGGTGTTTTTTAGTTTTTGCAAGGCCTGTCGGTAAGACTGCAATGCAACCAGGGTTGTTCTGCTCACACCCATGACGTCTTCGCACTCCCGGATCAGTATGTAAAGTATTTCTCTTTCATTCGAGCTCATGGTAGTATCAGTAAGAATGTCATAAGAATCAGAGACACAAGCACCAGGGAAATAATCGTGGCAATTGAACTGGTGCGCATATACTCAAAAAAGGTGATGGCATAACCATATTTTTTGGCAATTCCGCAGGATACAATGTTGGCTGAAGCCCCGATCATGGTAAAGTTACCGCCCAAACAGGCACCCAAAGATAACGCCCACCACAGCAGGTTATGGGGAACCGACTGCGATTCCAACATCAGCCTGACGATCGGAATCATGGTTATGGTAAAGGGGATATTATCGATAAGACCGGATACAATCCCGGACACCCACAGAACCGTCAGCACCATGGCGTAGGGGTTGTGTCCGATGCGAAGAAATATGGTTCGCGCAATCCACTCGATGACACCCTTTTCTTCCAATATGCCAACCAGCATAAATAGACCGGAGAAAAACAGCAACGTGCTCCAATCGATTTCTCGGAGCATTTCTTCAACATCCACCGACGTAATGACAAAAAGGATCATGGCAACGCTGAGTGCTGTTACTCCGGGAGTTAAGCCGGTGATGGTTTGAGTGACGAACAGCAGTAAGGCCACTGTTATGCCGCCAAGGCTTTTAAACAGAAAAGTTTTATCGATAGGGATGCTCAGGAAATCGTATTGGATTTTTTCGAGCAGCAGCTGCACGGAAAAGAGTTTTTCCAAATTCGTGTCAATCGGGCGGAATCGCTCACGATTGGTCAACCAACAGTAGAATAGCACCCCGGTGAGGGAGGCTATGACCGGTAAGGCAAGATAAGCGGCAAATTGATTGAAGGTTAACCCGACCTTGGAGCCGATGATGACATTCGGTGGATCACCGATCAGGGTGGCCGTCCCGCCAACGTTTGAAACCATCGCCTGGGTTATAATATAAATTTTGGGGTTCAGCCCCACGCCTCTGGTAATCTCGATCACCATGGGCACCATAATCAAAACGGTTGTTACGTTGTCGAGAAATGCCGATATGACGGCCGTCACCAGCGAAAACAGAACTAGAATTCTGAGCGGGCTTCCCCCCGTGAGTTTGGTTATTTTGACGCTCAACATAGCAAAGAAACCAGTTTTGCGTAAAACAACCACCATAGCCATCATCCCTAACAACAGCATAATAGTTTCAAAGTCTATCTTGCCGGCGGCTGTGTGGACATCGGTCACTCCTAAAATGAGCAAGACCATTACGCCGAGCAACGCTGCTACGGCCTTGTTTAACGCTTCAAAGGAGATCAGGCCATAAACGGCGATAAATACAAAAATTGGGATAAATTTACTTTCCACAGCAAATTTCAGGAAGCGATCGATTTATTGACATGCTCTTATCTTTGCAGTATTTTCGGACTAATCCCGGTTGCCATGACAATGTATCTGAGGAGGTTATTGCATGTATGAACTAATTTCATGGAAAAAGCAAGAAATAGACAAATTGCGACAGGATATGGACCAACTTTTTAGACGGTTTCGCGATGAGTTTGGGGTTCCCCGCTCGTTATTTAAAGTGGCAGAACCCGTTTCGATCGACCTTTCGGAAAGCGAGAGTACGCTGGAGTTGCGGGCGGAACTTCCGGGTATTCAGCCGGAAGACATCAACATTTCCGTGACAGAAGATCGGTTGACCCTCAACGCAGAAAGCAAAGAGGCCGTTGTTGAAGAAAATGAGGGCTACCAGCGCATCGCAAGAAGCTCCCGATCCTTTTCGCGTAGCATTTTGCTTCCCTGTCGCATCGAGACCGACGATGTGAAGGCGAGCTATGAAGGTAATGTACTCAAAATAATTCTACCTAAATGTAAACCAAAGAAAGGACGCGGTATTACGATTCAAGTTAAGTAATCTCCACGCTTGATCTGCCGCAGAGCTATTGTACTGGAAAACCAACGGAAAAATAATCTTTTTGTGACTTAACCCACAAACAATTAAAACCCCTTAGTTGCATAAACAACATGGCAAAGAGTAGATAATGGCCCGCAATAATTACGGATATGACAGCAAAATAACTAAATTTTGGATATCCCCATTGGTGAATTTGAAGGATGGGATCGATATTGCCATGTTGTTTACCCGGAGGGAAAGCCGGAGGACTTCAGATTCTGCGTTGCTGAGGGCTCGAAGTAAAGAACTACGACTTCACCCTCAGTCGCCTTGACTCTGAAGCCCTCCGGCTTTTGCAACGTTGGGGTTAAGTGTCCCAATTCGTATCATTTATCTGAAATATTGAAAGACCTGATAAGGAGATTACCATGCCGCAAAAAACAATCGATACGAAAGTCCCAGTGGAGAAACTCAGGTGGCGACTGGATCCTGCCGCTTTGCCGTTTGAAACCACCCAGAACATTCAGCCACTCAAAGAAATTATCGGCCAGAATAGAGGGGTTGAAGCCTTTCGTTTCGGAATCAATATTGATAAACCAGGATACAATGTATTTGTCACGGGGACTGCCGGCACAGGCAGGATGGCTACCGTAAAAAAGTTATTGGAGGAGATGTCCAAAAGAGAACAGGTGCCGGACGACCTGTGCGTGCCGGGGCGGCTTTCAAAAAGGACATCAAAACCTTCGTTGATACCCTAAAAAAAGAAATGCCCAAGCTTTTCGAAAGCCAGGAATACATCAACATGAAAAAGAAGATTATGGAGACCTATGAGCAACAAGCGAAGAATTTTTTTAAGTCTCTGGATCAGAAAGTTCAAAAAGAAGGATTCACCATTGTGGATGTACAGATGGGCATGATGAAACGGCCTGAGGTGATGCCATTAATTGAAGGCAAACCGGTTCCTATAGAGCAGATTGAGGCGATGGTGGAGAATGGGGACTTTTCGAAGGAAGAATTCGAGCAATTAAAAGAAAAACAAACAACGCTGCGAGACCAAATCGGGCACATCTTTTTGGAGATAAGAGATCTTCAAAAAGATGTGGATCAAAAAATGGAAAAAATGGACCGGGCAACCTTTCTGAAAACAGCCTCCGAACTGGTTGTTCCGATCAATGACAGATATAGAAACGAAAAAGTCGAGCTATATTTAAACGATATGCTCGAAGATATGGCCGACAATTTAAAAGTTTTTAGTCCTCAACCACCACCGCAGATTCCGGGTTTTTCAATGCCGATGCCTGAAATTGATGCGTTTCAACCTTACGATGTCAATCTCTTTGTGGACAACAGCCATCGTAAAAGTCCTCCGGTTATCGTTGAAGACTATCCCACCTACCGCAATATCTTCGGTAGCATCGAGCGCGTTGTGGATCGCAGCGGAGTCTGGCGGACGGATTTCAGCAAGATCAAAGCAGGCTCTTTGGTCAAAGCCAACGGCGGATACTTGGTGATCAATTTGCGGGATGCCATTATCGAGCCGGGTGTCTGGCAGGCGTTGAAGCGCGCTTTGAAGAGCAAGAAGCTTGAAATTCAAACCTTTGATCCGTATTACTTTATCTCCACTACCGGTTTAAAACCGGAGCCAATAGAGATGAATGTAAAAGTGGTGGTAATTGCGGATGCATACCTCTATTATCTGCTGGGTTACTATGATGAAGATTTAAGAAAGATATTTAAGGTCAGGGCCGACTTTGACAACGCTATGGATAAAAACGACCAAAGTATTCAACAGTTTGCCGAATTCATCAAGATGGTAACTGATGAGGAGGACTTAAAATCCTTTCACCGAACCGCGGTGGCAGCTCTTGTGGAACAGGCGGTCCGAATGACAGGACGGCAAGAAAAGATATCCACCAGTTTTCCCGCCATCACGGATCTTATTCGGGAAGCGGATTTTTGGGCCAATCAGGCAGGCGAACCGGTTGTACTAGAACGGCAAGTCGAAAAAGCAATTGAGTCGAAAATTTATCGGTCCAATATGGTGGAAGAACATCTTCAGGAAATGATCAACCGGGGAACCTTGATGATCGACGTGGAAGGAGAAGCTGTTGGGCAGGTAAACGGCCTGGCGGTCTACTCCCTAGGTGATTATATGTTCGGCAAACCATCCCGGATTACGGCTTCCACGTCTATGGGCCGTGCCGGAGTCATTAATATCGAGAGGGAAGCCGATATGTCGGGCAACACCCACAATAAAGGGGTTCTCATTTTAAGCGGGTATCTGCGAAAAAAGTATGCCCAGGACAAACCCCTGGCCATGAGCGCTAGCATCGCTTTTGAGCAGTCCTACAGCGGTGTGGATGGAGACAGTGCCTCCTCGACCGAAATTTATGCTTTGCTCTCCAGTCTGTCTGGCGTTCCGATCAAGCAGAACATTGCCGTTACCGGATCTGTAAATCAGAGGGGAGAAATACAGGCTATTGGCGGAGTAAACCAAAAGATTGAAGGCTTCTTTGATTGTTGTCGCCAAATCGGGTCGAACGGGGATCAAGGCGTGATGATACCAGAAAGCAACGTCAAGGATTTGATGCTGCGCAAAGATGTAGTTCAAGCTGTTGAAGATGGTCGTTTTCATATCTATGCGGTAAAGACCATCGACGAAGGAATCGAAATTTTGACCGGCAAAATAGCCGGGATCAAACAGACTGATGGGAGCTATCCTGAAGGATCCATTAATTTTTTGGTCGATAGGAAGTTAAAAGATCTGGCTGAAGGCATTAAAAAATTTGGTGAAGCTGAGGAAGAAAAAAAGAGAAAAGAAGACAGTCCACAGTAGAAAGATGATCGAGGTCTCAGGATAGCGACCCCTCTGGGCAAAGAGTAATCGGACAGTTAAAGCACTCAGCATAGATCCTGAGAATACGCAACCAAACATGCAGTGGGGGAGGGGATTATGATGCGAAATCAAAGATTTTTTTTCAGTCTATGTTTGGCGTGTCTTCTGGTTTCAGCATGTGTCTCCAAAGAAAAATATGAGGAATTAGAAGCAACGCTGGCCGATACCCAGGCGAAACTTGAACAAAAGGGCAAGAATGTCGAAGAATTAGCGCAAAAGCTTGGGGCGTTGGAAAAAAACCAGAATAAGTGCCGGCAGGATAATAGCGAGCTTTACGCGCGCTATCAAGAGTTGGAAAAAAAGCAGCACATGCTCTCCCAAACTTTAGCGCAAAGGGAAGACATTATTCACCAGAGTGACGAGGCCAAGCGTCAATTAGAAGCCGGTTTGCAATTGCAGATCGATACCCGTGACAAGCAGATTACAGAGCTGGAAAGTACCATCGCAGAGCTAAATCAAACCAAGCATAAATTAGAAAGCAAAAGGCAATCGCAGATCGAAATCCGCGAGCAGAAGATTAAAGAGCTGGAAGATGTCGTTGCAAAGTTGGATGAAACCAGGCGTATGTTGGAACTCAACCTTCTGGCGCAGCTGGAGAGCCGAGAAAGAAAGATAACTGAGCAGGAAAAGAGGATTTCAGAGTTGGGGAACCAGAAACAGCATGTTGAAATCAATTTAATCGATTTGAAACAACAGATAGCCAACCAGGAGCAAACCATAAATGAGCAACTGAAGATTATCGCCGAGCTGGATTCCACCAGGCTTAAAATAGAAAGCAGTTTGCAGGACCGGGCGTCGGAGATAGAGCTCCGGGAAAAAAGGATTAAAGAACTGCAAGATGCCATCGCTCAGCGAGATAAAGCCAAGCGTCAGATTGAAACCGATCTGAAAGAACAGATAATGGCCCAGCAAGTGAAGTTGGAGAATCTGGCCGGTAAATTAAAAGTTACTTTTGTCGATAGGATTCTTTTTAATTCTGGAAGCACTACGATCAATGAGGAAGGCAAGCAATTACTCTCGACCCTGGCCGAAAGCTTCAAGCATAATAGCCAAGACATCATCGTTGAAGGACATACGGATAACGTTCCCATAGGACCGGAATTGAGGGGAAAATACCCCACAAACTGGGAATTGTCCGTAGCTCGATCTGCGGCCGTGGTGCGCTATCTCACAGAAGAGGCGGGTATTGACTCGCAAAGGTTTACGGCCAGCGGTTACAGTTTCTATAAACCGGTGGCTTCCAACGAAACTGCAGGGGGCCGGCATCAGAACCGCCGAATTGAAATAATTCTGGCTTCCCGGCATTAAGGTGGCTGGACTCGGGGTTTTTGCTCTTCCATAAGCGGTTGCTCGAAAGCAATTGTGGTTGAACAACCCATGAACGCAAAATTTCATTTCGGTGACATGTGACCAGTCAATTTCACCCGCCTGAAGTTGAACCGATATCCGCCAATCGTTGAAGTGCTTCCAGCAATCCTTCGCGGTCAAGCTGATCGGCGTTTTTCAGCAATTCTGAAAGTTCGTGCTGAATATCGATGGGGGAGGCGGTGGCGGGGCCTGTAATCGGTCGATACGACTGCCGGTTAAAATTGAGGTTCAAGACATCCCAACGCGCATAATGACCCGTACAATCAACAAAGGCTTTGGCTTTGATGATCAAATCCATTTTCAGATCGGCGTATACAATACCTTCCTGATCTAATAACGGTTCGGTCATCAGGGTACCCAGCGGAGTGATTATCGTTGATCCCCCTCGGCTTCGGCAATCCATTTCTTGCTTGAATTCGAAGTCGTTTGGGATCATGTCCGGATGAATCCACCCACAGGCACAGATGACAAAGCATTGGCCTTCAAATGCATATTGCCGTGATGCTGTGTGAACGATTCCGAGATTATCGTAATCGGGGTTTCCGGGCCACCCCGGCCAGACAGCGCAGTGAATTTGCTCACCCTGTGCGTAGAGCGCATATTTGGAAAGGGTCATATGATGTTCATAGCAAATCAGCCCGCCGATTTTTCCCAAAACGGTCGAATAAACCCTCAATCCTGAGCCGTCTCCATACCCCCAATAGAGGCGTTCATGATGAGTGGGCATGAGTTTTCGATGTTTTCCAAGAATACGGCCCTGAGGATCGATATACAGCAAGGTGTTGTAGAGTGTTCCTCCATAAAGTCGATCCTTCTCGTTGAGGCCCATGACGACATAGGCACCTGCCCGTTTAGCAGCCTCTCCGAGTTTTTCTGTGTCTTCACTTGGTATTTCCACAGAATTTTTAAACAACTTGGTAAAGGTTCTTGCCCATGGTGGACCTTCAGGATGATAATTGCTCCAGTAAGGAAACGTAGGAATAAAAGATTCGGGGAACACGATCAGTTTTGCACCGTTTTGACCCGCTTCATTAATTAGGTGGCATGCCTTTTCCAGCGTCGCTTCTTTATCTAAGAAAACTGGAGCCGCTTGAACCGCGGCTACCTTTATGATCTGTTGATTTTTCATCAGTCGAACCTCCATTGCTTTAGATTTCGGTGTCTTTGGTCGCAAATATGTCAGCCAGGGAATAGAAGGGTGAAATAAAATGGAGCACATCTTGACCTTTTTTTCAAATTATAATTTTATTATTCGCTTTTTTTCCTGCAAAATCTTCGCTTTTTCGTAGGCCTTACTTTCGTCTTCGGTTTATTCAGTCTGATTCATGAATTTGAAACCCTGATTGAGCGAAAGACTAGGGTGTCCCAGCTTCAAGGCGTCCAAGGGTGAAGTTGTCCCGCGAGTCCGCGGGACCGCGATCCCTTGGCAACGCAGAAGATGGGGTGGCATCGGCTTTCCCGAAGGGTAAACAAAATGGGATTTAAAATCGACATTTACAACTCACTTACAGAGCAAATATAGCAACGTGTCCTAAATATGAATATTGTGCGTTAAATCAAGAAAATAAAAAACTATCCCATTTTGTTTACGCTCGATTGGGGTGAAACAAATTGTAAAGTTACATATCCATTATTGATAGATTCGAAAAATTGGCATTAGGGTCGTATACAACATGTGTATACGGCATTTTTCACAACACTGCCGGTGGCTGTTTACTGGATTGGAAAAACCATGTTATGGTGCTGATGGATCAGCCGTTCAAATAATTTGCCATCATGGATCAAAAGCCTATACATTCTTACCAGAGGGAAAGTTTGTCTATTGCGATTAAAAACCGAATTCGATTGGTGGCTCACTGGCATCTGTCTGGCCAGGACCTTTAATGGCCTGGCATTCATGACCTATGCGGCAACCTTGCCGGTGCTTCAGCAGGAATGGGGAATGTCGGCTGCTGCGGCCGGCAGTATTGCCGGTGGGTTTCAGTTCGGATATGCTGTCTCCCTGGTGATTTTCTCCTGTCTGGCGGACCGGTTAAGCCCTAAACAGCTCTATTTAAAGTCCATGACGGCTTGTGCGGTTTGCGCGCTCTTGTTTGCCGGATTGGCCAGGGATTATGTATCGGGACTAGTGCTATACACGCTCACGGCTCTGGCTATGGGCGGTAATTACACTACGGGCTTGATAATTCTCGCCCATCGGTATCCCATTGCAAAGCGGGGCAGGGCCATGGGCTTTTTCATTGCCAGTACGTCTCTGGGCTATGCCCTTTCGCTGGTATTGAGCGGTGTTGCCATACCGATAGGCGGCTATAAATTGGCATTTTGGCTCACCTGTTCAGGCCCGTCAGCAGGGGCGATGTTGGCGTGGATCACCCTTTACCGGACCCGTGTAGACATTCGACCTCGCGCAGAAGGACAACGTTTCGGCGGTGAAGTTCTCCAGAACCGGGCGGTTATGACGTTAGTTTGTGGATACACGGGACACAGTTGGGAGATTTTAGGCATGTGGGTCTGGACGCCAGCCTTTTTGACGGCCGCTCTGACGATCGGCGGATATGAGGGAGTTCACGCGGCAGGAAAGGGGGCGCATCTTACGGCCGGGTTTCATCTCATGGGCTTGGTGGCATCCTTTACCATGGGATGGCTTTCCGATCGTTTGGGACGTGCTCCAATGATGGTGGCTTTGGCAGGGGTAAGCACCTTTTGCTCTTTTTCCTTCGGATGGACTATCGGGCTGCCCTTCTCCATAATTATCCTCGTGGGGGTTGTCTACGCATTTTCCGGATTGGGCGACTCACCCATCTTGTCAGCTTCGCTGACAGAATCGGTGAACGTTTCTTACATGGGCGCCGCCTTCGGATTGCGGTCCGTGTTGGGATTCGGGGCAGGAGCCATTTCACCGGTTGTGTTCGGATCGGTGCTGGACTTGACTAATCCGGGAGTTGC
>WOR8_10009087_pt1 | contig 15993 bp, 19 predicted proteins | sample DeeMarSeWOR38_10_FD_19890 | JGI IMG/M metagenome (IMG submission 19890) | reverse complement strand
GCAGGCGCTAACAGGATTGCCACGCCGGGAGTTGGAGACTATCGCCGCAGATGTGAAGGCCCGCTGCCATCAGGAAGAACGTGATTTCTTTTCGGTTAGAAATCAATTCCTCATCGTTTTTTCAGGTGTGGCGCTGATCGGCTTTTTTCTTTGGGCAACTGTCCGGTTGTTCCTCTATAATCTCTGATGCAGCGGGATGTCGGTTGAAGGGCCCTGTCTGTAGCGGGGGTCAGGTCCTGCATGACATGCTTAAATTAAACGCTGATCTTAATCTTGGCCGGCACAGAAGGCGAACTTGCGGGGATCTTTTTTGGTGTAGTGGTAGGTTCGCACCAGTGTCTTGATAAACTGCAGCTTTTCGGCGGAGGTCCCCTTGATTTCCACCAGGTTTTTATCCAGGTCGACAAACGACAGCAGGATAAATTCTGAATCCAGAGCCTCAAAGGTTTCGATGTTGATTCCGGTCTGACTGGCATTCTGCACGGCCCCCAGATTCTGGCTCAACTCGTTGCCTTTCGAATCAAGGGTTACATAGGAAATCGGGTCACAGATGGGGACTCGGGGATATTTTCTTCTTTCTGCGGCTACCATGTATTCTATATCGGCTAATCAATCAAAACCTTTAAAAAAACACAACGGCTTTGTCATAAGCCCATCTGCTGCGTTGCGCTTCATCGTTCGTCGTTCCGGCGTATTGACCATACGCGTCCTTCGGACACCGCGATTGCGGTACTACATCACGATTCGCGCGCCTTGCATATGAACTTATGACAAAGCCGTTTGTGTTTGATTTTTACCCCCATCCTGGGGGACAGATCAGATCCCTCAGCCGGAGGGCCTGCAGGACGGGGCGGCAAAACCGCCGGATCCGGAGGGTATCCCCTGAGCCCGCACGCAGCCTGCCGACATCAGCTTTTCCACATCCTTGCAATCACACTCGGGACATTTGGGAGCCGGGTCATTGGCCGACATCGTCAGTTCTTCAAAACAGTGACAGCAGGCTTTACATTGGTATTCATAGATCGGCATCGGATCATCCTCCTTAAAAAAATTTCCTATATGATAATGTCGTTGCCGACCATGTCAAGATGCCACCGTTGGTTGAAAAACATTGCGATGCAGGCAACCGTGTGAGTTTGTGTCTCAGCAGTCTTGGATATTATAATCCATTTTAAATCTTGAATATTGTTCTAAATAAACTGCCGGTGCCGGCTTTGGTGAGGACTTCGATTTTGCCTTTATGATTTCTGACGATGCGGTCAACCACGAGCAGTCCCAGCCCGGTGCCATTGTCGCCTTTGGTTGAATAAAATTCCTCAAATAAATTTTTCTGGGTCGTTTCATCCATGCCATCGGCGTTGTCTTCAATCTCAAACATGAAATGATTTTTATCATAAAAATCTGCTCGAACGATGACGGAATGAGACGGTTTTTGATCATCCTTGTCGCAGGCTTCCAGGGCATTCCAGATCAGGTTGCTGAGCATGCGGATCATACTGGGCGCATCCAGGGTCGTGTAAGGCAGCGAAGGATTCAGCTGGCTATTGAGCTGGATCTCCAAGGTGCCGGCTTTTTCGTGAAATAGCTCGACGGCCTGGTGAGCGACTTCGCTGGGCTTGACCGACTGGAACTCGGGCGCCCGCTTCTTGGACGAAAATAATACATCCTGGGTAACCCGAGAAATCCCGGCAACATTTTTGCTGACGATCCGCCATCCCTTGGCGGTCAACTCCCAATCCCGATCTTTTAGGCCTTCATCGACAACATAGGCTCCGCCCTCGAGACCCTCGAGCATATTCTTGATATCGTGGGTTAACAGCGCAAAGGACTGGCCGATGGTTACGAGCTCCTTTTGCGCTTCCTTGATCAGGTTGACATTGGTTAAAATTTTAATTACCGCCGATACCCGGCCGAATATGTCAAAAAGCGGGGCCGAGTAGACGATCATCTGGACTGACTCGCCGTTCTTCAGCAGAATGGTTTCTTCAGCGACGTGGACCTGTTTGTCGGCGAAGGTCTTCTGCACCGGGCACTCGTTGCACTTATGCTCGGTACCATGAAATACCGAGTAGCAGGATTTTCCGATGCCGTTTCCGAAATCATTGATAAAGGTCTGGTTGCCAAAGAGAATGTTCAGGTTGGCATCCTGGATGCTTAAATGGCACGGCAGGGCATCTAAAACGCTTTTGAAGGTCAAATCGTGAAACTGAGAGGCATCCGGTTGTTTCATGTCATTTCCACCAGCTGATGCACGTACGCGGGTTTAGATTCCAAAAGCTTGCTGAATATTTTTCTGTATGACGACTACCTGGCACGGGGCAAATTTGGAGACATTGGCGGCCGTTCGAACACGGGTGGCACGGTCTTTTTCAGGTATGCCGAGTGCCCCCAGTATGATCATGTCAATTCGGCTCTGCTTGGCATACTTGATGATTTCGACATCCGGCGTACCGATCTTGGCGACGAATTCGAAATCCTTGAGGTAAGCCTTCAGCGAGTCTCTGTATTTTAATTTCAAGGCCCCGATGGTTTGTTGGATGATATCCTCGCCACTGGAGGCCGCATCGGCGGTGCCATCGGAATCCGATGACGTTTGGGCCACTGAATTTTCACAGGGATCATCCGGCATAATAACGTTGAAAATATGCAACTTGGCATTGTCTTTTTTGGCCCAGTCCACGGCATGAACAAAGGCCGTATTGGCATGTTCGGAAAAATCGGTGCAAATCAGAATGTTCTTATATGCGGACATGGGGCGGTCCCAAACTGTTAGTTTTATGCGTTTAAGGGGAACGGATGCTGGGCGGGAAGGCCGCCGGAGGATGGACACAGACCGGGATGAATTCGGGTGAAATACATTTATGCAAACTCTCCGTCGGTTATGTCGAACCTGGCTGCTATTCAGCCGCCCAATTCATACCAATTTAGTATGTTATAACACATCTCCGACGTTTCGCCAACCCACTATTTATGAAACCGTCCCGGATCAAGAATCAAATAATACTTTAAAATTATTATACTTACCACTAAATTCAAAAAAATTCTTAACCGGCAATCAATTCCGGTGAGGTATTTTCGATATAGGGCCTCATTGCGGTCAGCGCGTTCTGGGAAGCAGCCACCAATTTATGCACCTGGGTTGGCCCCATCGGTGTGGAGATATTAAAAAATGCACGCGTGGCACTGAAAATGCCTTGCTCCAACAACAACAGATGAAAAATTGCTCTCAGATCCGTACGGCCGGTCGCAGCACTGCGCCAATCTTTAACCTGACGCTCGGTAAAATGGATCTGGGCCAAAGAGCCTGCACCGGTTACCTGAGCTGTAATTTGAAGCCTGTCCAAAACTTTCCGCAGACCGGTGCGCAGCTTTTTCCCCAACTGATTAATGCGATCGATCTCGGCAGCGGTCAGGGCAGTCATGGCCGCCAATCCGGCTGCCATCGTCACCGGGTTTCCGTTAAAGGTTCCCGAATGACCGAAAAATTCGGTTTTATTCGGCGCGAAGTGATGCAGGCAGGTGTTGGAACCTGCCAGGGCTCCCACCGGGAATCCGCCGCCAATGATCTTGCCCAGGGTCGTTAAATCAGGAACAATGCCATAAAGTTCCTGGCACCCGCCCCTTGACAGACGAAAACACAGCACTTCATCAAAAATCAACAGGATCTTGAACCGCGTCGCCATCGCTCTGAGCATTTCGAGAAATCCCGGCAGCGGGGGTATCATCCCGCAGGATCCTGCAACGGGCTCGACAATGATGGCCGCCAGGTCTCGATGGTGGGCACTGATGATCTTTGCGGTTATCTCGCTGTCATTGAAAGGTGCAACTACACAGTTTTCTAATATATTCGGCGGCACTCCGCGATGTTCAGGCACGCAGTAAGGATTTTCGATGGGGCCCGCACCGGCCAATGGCGGCTTGATACTGATTTGGACACTATCATGGCTGCCGTGGTATCCGCCTTCCATTTTCAAAATTTTATGGCGCCGGGTGATGTATCTTGCCAGACTGATGGCCAGCATGGTTGCTTCGGTACCGGAATTACAAAATCGAATCTTATCTGCGCCGGGCAGTCGTCGGCATAGCGCTTCCGCCAGCAAATACTGGCTCTCGGCCGGCGAACCATAAACCGTTCCCGAACGGATCTGGGCGGACACCGCCGCTGTAATCTTTGGATGCGCATGACCGTGAATCAATGAGTTGTAGTTGTTTTGGAAATCAATGTACTCGAGCCCATCTACATCAACAAGTGTAAATCCCTGCCCGTATTTCATAAAAGCCGGAAATGGAGAATAAAACGTCACACTCCTGGTATCGCCCCCGGGCATAAATCTCCCGGCTCTGGCGTGCATCTGCTTCGACTTGGGCCTTCTGGCTGCATAGGCGCTATGCAGTTTCGCAATAAACCTGTCTGGTTCCATGATAGTTTTCTTACATCACCACCGGCTGAATTGCAATTTTTGATTGACCGGTCATGACAAAACGTGATGCCCATAACTATTACATTTTTTACCCAACATGAGAACCAAACCCTCCTATTATTCCGAATATTTTTTCTTTAGACACCGGCCATATTCTGTTCAACACATTGAAATTAATATATATTCATACAACCCCCCCTATTTGGCATGCATTTTGTAGGGTTATGTTGTTCGGCGCGCGCATCATCAATATCCGCCCGCAATCGCGCAGATATTGACAGAAGCCATGACGGGGAAAAATGGCTGTGCCCGCCGCGCACGCAAGGGAGCTGTCCAGATTGTTTATATCCCTATGATTACTTTGGAATTATTGTTTGGAACGCTTATATCCAAGGCGTATCTCATTCAAGCAAAATTTACGCCCAAGCCCGCCAGGTCTCTCAGTGCGGCTTGGGCGTATCTTTTTCCCCCAATAGAAATTTCATCACATCGCTGCCGCTGGGGTTAAGAAAAGGAATGCCGTGGGCTCAACGCCGGAAAGAAGAAAGCATAAGCGCCACCAATATGAGGCCATTATTTCCCATGATATTCTATCATCGGAGATCCGACCTGCTGGAAAAATGTACAATTTCAGTAAACGGGGCCTGTATTTTGAATCCAGACACAACTTCTTGCCGCTGGAGGAAATTTTTGTTGAAATCATAGATCGAGCTGCCACATCCGAAACCGATTTGGAGCTCTTATTTGATGTCCAAATCGTCTGGCGCAAAAAATTGCAGGACGCGCCGTTTCCCTATGGCTATGGTGCCAGATTCAAATTTTTTAACGATGCCATTGAGAATAAAATCAAAGCGGCACGAATCAAACAAGTGCCTTTCTCGCTGCCGCAGACAGCAGTGACAAATGAGAGCGAGGCCAGGCAGTTTCCACGCAGGCCCTGTCGAAAAGCGATCGTCTTCAGGCACGGCCAGCAGGTATGCAACGGATGGATGACGAGCATAAGCCGCGGAGGCGCGTTTATAAAGACCCGCAACAAATTCCCCCTGGGCCGCGAAATCAGGATTGTTTTCACCGCACGGAAAACAACGGCGAAGGCAGAGCGCCTGGGCTGGATTGTGCGGGTGGATTCAGAGGGGCTCGGTATCAGCTTTGATCGCAGATCAGGTGCCGAGCGCAGGTACGACTTGGATCGACGCTTCGGTGGAGACCGCCGGAAAAAAAGTTCACCCCCGCCCCGGATATAAAACATCATAAAAAAGCCATTGGGTCCGTCTACGACCTGAAATCCCATTCCGGATCGCATGTATTTGCGTGCAGGATTCAGGTATAAAGTTTTCTGATTAATTGCCGATACTTAAATATATTGGTCCCTCACGGCACCTGACTAACCGGTAACCGTTGCGGTGGGGACACCTAAAAACCATTTAGCGCCAGTATGAGGACCCCAAACAATGCTCAAAGATGCAATAGCCAGGGCTCGCAAAGCCGTCAAAGAAGCGCAGCAAAATTTCCCGGTCGAGTCGGCAGCTGCCATTGAACAGGTGTACGCCGATATCAAAAAGCTCAACACCTTTATCAACAAAGAAATCGATAGTATTGAATCTGACAAGAATCTCAATGAACGGGCCAAAAGCAATGAGAGACGCAAGGTACTGGAGCAGGCCGGCAGAAAACTTGAGCTTTTAAAGGAGAGAAGAACCAAATCGGCTTTGATAGAAGAATTGGAAACCAAGCTGGCGGTCGAATCTGGCGCTGAGGATGAATCCGTATTGAAGTTTCTGCGGGAACGTGAAGTCCGCGACCGACTCTACGGCATGCCGTCAGCTCAAATTCTGTCTCATTTTGGGCAATCCCTTTTCGAGGGCAGCAACCGTCTGCTGTTGGATGCCATCCTCAATGCACCGCCGGGGTTCGAGATGCTGCCCCAGGATACCCTCCAAAGACTCAGGGAGGTAAGAACCCAAATTATGAGACCGGAAATCGCCGCCGAACTCGAAACCACCCGCAGGCTGAACACCTTCATCGATCAGATTTTCTGGGTGGTGAAGAAAGAGTTGGACGGTTTAAGGCGCAAAGAGCTTCCCCCGTCATTGACGACCGACAAATAAGATTTGAGGCCTATGGTGAGCATTCAATCCGACCAGCGCAAGAAAAAACGCTTTAAATATGAAGCGACCATCTGGCATGACAATTTGTTTCCAAGAATTTTTTACGAAACAAGAATGCGGGATATCAGCCAGGGGGGTATCTATTTTGAATCGGATCAAACCCTGTATGCCGGTGAAACGATTTACATCGCCATCAAAGACCCCTCCGGGTCTGAGAATGATTACCAAAATTGCGCCCAGATCGAGATTAAATGGCGCAAGATTTTAACGGGTTCAACCTTTCAGTACGGCTATGGCGCTCAATTTATGGATTCGCGCAATGCCGTGTTGGAAGCCATCGACCCGGACAGCCTGGTCTCAGAGGTTTCACCGGACAACGGCTATAAACTTAAAGCGGACGCCCGTCAGGATCCGCGGTCCTCTTACCGCAAGTTAACCTTTTTCACCGCCGCAGAGCGCAGCTACAAGGCATTTATTACCAACATCAGCCGCACCGGCGCCTTTGTCGTAAGCAAATATAAATTCTCCCTGGGGCAGCAGATCACGCTGGTGATCCCGGGAGACCAGAAGCACCGTGAAATGAAGTTAAAAAGCACGGTGGTCCGGCTCAGCCCCAAAGGCGCCGGCATCAAATTCGATCGCCGCACCGGCAAAGAACGGCGCAAAGGCAGGGATCGCCGCCAAAACAAGCGGCGTGGGGTTAAAGGTTAGGTAGCCATCGCAAAAAAAGTGGGTCTCCCGGCATAGCGGGGAGACCCGTCCGGTCTTATCCTGCTGGTGGACCTTTTGAAACAGCTTCTTTCAATCATTTATCGCTGTAAACAATGGCTTCAAGTTCCATGAACTTTGAATTGTAGGTGACCGATCCACCCTGTCCGTCAGAGACACGAAATCTATGGATGCCTGATTTGGTGATGATGATGGCGTCGGCGCCGGATTCCTTGGCCGTAGCAATCGCCTTTTGCTTCATTTCTTCCTCATTTTGACGCCTTGCCACGCGATCGTCCTGCACGCGAATGGTCTCAATCGTTTGGTAGGGCCTTTTGACCTCATCCGGCGAATTGTATATATCGAGTTGGCCGGTATTGGGCGGTAGGGTCGTATTGGCCACATCCGTGACATAGACATCCGGGCCGCATCCTAAAAGAAGCAACATGAGGACTGGTGCCGCCAAAAAAAGCTTTTTCAATGTTAACGTCATCGTCATTTTGATTCATCCTCTCAAAACGAGAAACGGGGTTTTGACCTCAACTCATGCTCACCTCATGATATCGGTTCTCAAATGGGCTCCAGCAGTGGCTGATGTTTCAAATAAAATTTTCAAAAAGAAAAACGATCACACCGCCATCAGCAGGGCCGTTGCGATGGTGAATCTGTCGCCTGGCGGCAGTCGGTGGGTCATTTGACTGACAAACCGGCGGTTGACGTCGACGAGCCTGTTGTTCAATCGAGCCAGATCGATGATGTCTTCGGCAGGAATGGCGGATAAATACCGGAAGTTTTTTTGGCAAAAGCCGATGGAGCGGTGGCCCCGGTATTCAGTGCGCACCGGCAGGCCGTGGGTCCGGCAGATGACGGCACGGGCAGCGTACAGTTGGCAGGCGCCGTCTGCCAGCAGCGGACAGGGTCCGAAAGTGTTGGTGTGCCGGGCCTGTTGTCGTATACGGCGCCGCATTTCAGGCGGTTTTGCTTGCAGCGCCCGGGCCAGGGCAACGGCTTCAACGGGATAAACCGTAAGATGGATTCGGCAGCAGTTGCCGGCACACCCCTTGGTGCAGGCAATCTGCTCTGGGTGCCGGCTGACGATCCGCCGGCAGCGCCGATTCACATCGGCGATCATGTCGTGATAATCTTTTAAGGCTTGCAACGTAACTCCAGTTACCAAACACTATTTTTTTTGAGTTCCCACCCGCCAGGCTGCGCTGCAATTACAATAACCGCCGAATTTCTGATTGCCTTGCCGGACTCGCTCCGGCATCCGTTATTGCACGGGGTCGAAAAAGCACTGGATCCCGGATCAAGCCCGGAATGACGAACCGGAAGTATCGGTTTTTTTTAATTGTGACATCGTCTCATGCGCGGGAATGACATTGTCACCGATATTTGTTATATTGCCATCATAGCAGGAATCTAAAAATTAGGAAAATACGAATAAATTCGTCAATCACACACGTCACGGCCCATATGATCATCATCACCGACGCTCACGTTAGCAAAACCAACGGAAACGATGCGACCTTTTTCGAAATGCTTGAATTGGTTAAGGGCGGTCAACAGGATATCATTTTTCTGGGAGATATTTTTGATTTATGGATGGCCCTGCCCCGCTATGAAAATGATATTCACCATGCGTTTGTGGCCTGGTGCCGTGAGCAGAAAAGGCAGCGCACCATTGGATTTTTGGAAGGTAACCATGAGTTTTATCTGGCGGCGGAAAAATCAGAGGCTTTTTCATGGTGCTCGGCAGATGCCTGGTATCGGGATGATGCCGGAAGCCTGTTTGTGCACGGGGACCAGGTCAACCGCCGGGACAAAAACTATTTGGTTTTCAGGAAACTGATCAGAAACCGGTTGACCCGCCGGATACTGTGCCACCTGCCTGGCGGGCCCCGACTGGCACAAACCGTCAAACGGCGGCTGAAGCAAACCAACCACCGATTTAAAATAAATTTTCCCCGGTCGGAAATAGAAGCTTTCGCCGAATCCCGCTTTGCCGAGGGTGCGGATCCTATCTTCATGGGCCATTTTCACCGGGAATACGTCTATCGCAATCGGGATGCCAAGGCGCTGTACATCCTGCCGGATTGGTACAGCACCCGGAAGGTGACGGTCTTTGATCAAAAAACGAAAAAAGCAGCTTTTCGGCACTGGAATCAGGTCAGTGGGACATAAAAAGCAAAAAAAGCTCCCAGGCGATAACGGTGGAAAAGGCTATGATCACGCAGGAAAACAGGGAATGGGTATACATGTTTAATTTGTTGATAAACACATTCTTGAAAATCAGCAAGATAACAACGCCGAAGCTGGTCAACAGGTATTTGGCAATGATAAACGGGAGGGGACCGTATTCAAGAAAAAAGGCCATCACGGGATTCAGCTCTGATGATCCGCGCTCTATCAGAATCAGGGTTAACAGGGCATCAAAGACGCTGAGCATCAAAATCGCAGTGATGGCGGTAAAAATTCGCTGATTGTAGCGATCAAAAAAAAATATCCTGGCTTTGTCTTCCTCACGCCGGGCCGATTCCCTGCGACCGTTGATCAGAAAATAGCGGAAATCGGCCTTATTCATCTGCCTGCGATCCTCGCCACAGCGGCGCTCTCGGTCCGGCCGATCACAGTTATCCGACAACACAACTTTTCCGCTTTTATTCGTATTTTCCATATACTAAATGGCGTAATCGCAGGTGATCACATTATCCTGGTTCGAAATAACGGGAACTTGCGCAATATCGATGTCGTCCAGGCAAAAAACCCGACGATAGTCGATCAAGCGGGGCTTGTTCATGGCAGCCAACTTGGCAGCCACCTTTGCCAGCGTGTCGGCCTTAAATGCTTTGGGCAGGTGTCTGAATTTAGCCAATGCTCTTTTAAATCGCTTGAGCTGCTTGAGCAGGGTTTGGGTCAGATAGTCGGCGGTAATAACCGAGCTGGTATCGTATACCGTCTCCGGAGGCCGGATGATGCTGGCGCCGGGGGATATGAGGACGTAGGAAGATATTTTGGGTTTGAGAGGAATTCCCAGCCTTTTGGGAAGGATTTTATTCTCGATCAACAGATCAGCCAGGACCTGGATCCTTTTGATGTTTTCTTCGATGGGGGAGGCCACGGCTTGATATTGATGCCCATCGTAGACCAAAAAGTCACCTTCAGCGGTGATTTTTATGGTGTCATTGTAACTGCGGGATTCGAAAAGATGGATATCCAGAAATTGGTTGATGAGAAGATGGTCAATGTGGGTGGCAAAGCCGCTGCATTCAATTTTTAAATCGTGAATGATCGCCCAGTCAGGACAGTCGGCACAATAAAAATTTATGAAATGGGCGGCTGTCTTGCCCCCGTTTCCCTGCGAATTTAACCTTTTCAGCTCTCTTTCAATCAGAAACTTTTTCGTGGCGCTCAGATTCAAGGAAAGCAGCTCCTTCAACTGCGCAATGGCTGTTTGGGCTGGGTCTCTATCCTTGATCAGCATTTCGCACTCCCGTAAGATTTAATTTCACCACAACACGCACTTACATCTTGGTTGCCAAAAAATCGTAATGATATTCAGCAGTTTTTCTACCACCACGCATACCGTAAACACTTTTTCCGGGATATTATTGGGAAAAGCGGTGTAAACCCGGTTGCCAATTTAATATCGGCCAAATAACCTCCGACTTTAGGATTTTTTAATGTTTTATAGTGGTTGGCAAAAACACGGTCTGTTATTCAAAGGTTTTTTTCTGCAACCACTTATACCAGCCAGAACGTTTTGATGAAAAGCGGTATAAAAGTGATATCTGTAATCTGGAGAAGATGCCCGTTGACCGTCCACACGTCCCCGGGTAGCCGAGGGGCGTTAACAAAAAAAACGCCAACCCACCCAAAAAAGCAGCCGAGATTTTTGAAAACCGGAGAAAAATGTGATAGCGTGGAGGTGCGCATCCACACTTTACCTTGGCCCTGTTCGATCAAAACCGTATGACCCAAAAACATGTGAGTATCCTGGGAAGTCAGCTAGACCCAGTCATAGCCCGATGCTTATCTGGAATTATCGATCAGAAAGAAGACATAATCCCCGCTTTCGCGTAAATGGTGATGCGATCGTTGTGTTGAAGTCGCACCCGGCCACCATGGGAAAGCTGATTGATATCAGCATGGAGGGGCTCTCATTTCGCTATATCCATAGCCTGGAACGTCTGGATCAAACCAGCGTGCTGGACATTTTCCAGTCCAGCGGCGGGTTTTATCTGGGCCGCACCGAATTCGTTGCCGTCTCCAGTGCCAGAATATCGGATTTTGTTCGAAGATTCAGCGTCCGATTCACAGGCTTGAATCGCCGACAAAGATCCCGGTTGAAAAAATTTATTGAAGATTTTACCATCGGCAGTGCCTAATCCATGAATTTCGGATTTGGGATTGCGGATTTTTAGAAAGTACGGGAAGCTGGTGTTTGTCGGATTTAGATTGTCGTTTTGAATTCAAAAGTAAAGGGATAGAGAGTGGATGAACCTGATCAAGGGCATTAAATATAATTTGCGCGGTCTGGGGATGGGATTCAAAACCCCGCAATTACTGCTGCTGGGTCTCATTCGTTTTCTCATCGTGATCCTTATCACCATTTTTGCTGCCGGCCTGATCCTTGTGTACCATCAGGAAATACTGAGTTTCATGTGGACCAAGCCTGAAAATCCCTGGGTGACGTGGCTGTGGTATCTGCTTTCCTGGCTGCTTTCGGCTGTTTTGGTCGGCCTGTCGGCCGTGATATCTTTCTTGGTTTCCCAAATTTTATTCAGTGTTCTCATCATGGACCTGATGTCCCGGATTACCGAAAAAAAAGTGACCGGCACTATCCGGGAAACGCGTAAGATGCCGTGGTGGCAGCAATTTTTGTTTCTGATAAAACAGGAAATCCCGCGCGCAATCGTTCCGGTATTATTGTCAATGCTGTTGCTCATAATCGGCTGGCTGAACACGGACCTGACCCCCGCCCGGCAGCTGGTCCCGTTCAGTGAAAGATTCCGGAGCTTAAGGGGCTCCCTCCTTTTCCACCTGGGCTTCGGCCTGCTTTTCTTGATTCCGGTGCTCAATATATTGTTTCTCTCATTTGCACCTGTAGGCGCGACTCTTTACCAGATTGATAAAAATAAAAACTAAGGGTTCAGCGTTCTGGGTTCAGAGGTTCAAAGGTTCAAAGTTCAGGGTTTGAATGTTACGGTTTGAGGTTTGAGGATCGCTTCGCTTCAGGTTTGAGGCAAATTCGGATGGGCTCATTTTATTTCTGACAATCAGCCTCTAACCTCCAACCTCAGACCTCCAACAACCGTAGCTTCCACCTCTGAACCCTGAACCTTGAACCCTGCTGGTGGGGTCGTAGAAGCCCCAAACCCAGAACCTGCTAGAGTAGCCCCATGAAAATTAAAAATGCGAAAAAATTCCTGGCAGATCGCCACCCGTGCCAGGCAGCCCAAGTGTATCAGTGGCCGCTATGCAGCACCTGATGCCGTGGTGATGGTGGCGTTTCACACCGCGGAGAAAAAAATTGTCGTTACCCGGGAATACAGGGTGGCCCTGGCAGATTACGAGTATGGTTTCCCGGCCGGCCTGGTTGATGAAAACGAGAGTGTCGAGCAGGCTGTCCGCCGCGAGCTGAAAGAAGAAACGGGATTGAATCTTACCCGGATCATCCGTGTCAGCCCCCCACTCTATTCCTCGGCCGGTATGACCGACGAGTCCGTGACCATGGTATACGTTGAGTGCAACGGCCGAATTTCAACAGCGGCAAACACCGCATCTGAATTAATTGAAGTCGATTTTGTCTCCCCGGCGCAGGCCGCCAGACTTTGCAACGACCCCAGCCTGAAATTTGATGTCAAAGCCTGGTTGGTGCTTGCCAATTATTCAAAAACCGGCCGTCTGTGAAGTTGACTTGCCGCCGACTGTCCTTACTATATACGCAACGCACGCGCATCAGGATGGCAGGGTAAGGGGAATGACACCATAATGGCACAAGGGGATTATTATCAGGTTCTGGGGGTGGATCAAAATGCCACCGACCAGCAGATCAAGGAGGCTTTCCGCAAGCTGGCCTTTAAATACCATCCGGATCGCAACACAGAAAACCCTGCGGCCGTTGAAGAGATGAAAAAGGTCAACGAGGCCTACGCCGTGCTTTCGAATCCGGCTAAAAAAAAGGAATATAACACCTTAAAAAATCAGTTTGGATCCTCAGCCTACACCCATTTCAGGAGCCATCACTCCGAACAGGATATCTTCAGCGGATCAGACATCAACCACATTTTTGAGGAAATGGCCAAAGCCTTCGGTCTCAGAGGATCCAACGAAATTTTCAAAGAATTTTACGGCAAGGGATTTCAGCGGTTTGAATTCAGAAATCCCGGGGGATTCGCCCGGGGTTATGTTTTTGGCAACCCGTCCAAGGCCGGGCGCCCGGGGCAGGCGCCGTTCCCGTTAAGCGGGAATAAAGGGAAAATGGCGCGCTTTTTGATCCGCAAAATCAGCGGTGTCCAACTCCCGGAAGATGGTGCCGATATTGATGAACATCTGTATCTGACGCCCGAACAGGCGCTGCGGGGCGGACCTTACGCCTATTTTCTGCGCCGAAAATCCAAAAAGCTGGTGGTTAAAATCCCCCCCGGGGTTCGTTCCGGTCAGCGAATCCGGCTGGCCGGCATGGGACAGGAAGGCAAGGGGGGGGGCAAACCGGGAGACCTCTTCCTAAAGGTTCACATCCGCAAACCCCTGTTGAAATCACTTAAAGAATTTTTTGCCAGGCGAAAGGCAACATGATGAAAACAATTGTCTGTCATGGTGACAGCCTGACCGAGGGCTCCGATCTAAACCCCCATTATGCCTGGCCTCGCCTGGTCGAAAACCAGGTAAATGTGAAGGTCGTCAACAGCGGCATCGGCGGAGATACCAGCGGTGGTTTGCTGGCCCGTTTTTACCCTGATGTGGTTCGGCATAAACCCGATATGGTGCTGATCATGGGCGGCACCAATGATCTGTGGTGGGATCTCGACGTCAATTTGATTCAGGCCAACATATTCGCCATGACCTGCCAGGCTGAGTATCACAATATCGTTCCAGTGGTGGGCCTCCCCCTGCCCCTTTGCATTGAAAACGCCCGGCAACAAAACATGATGGCGCCCATCGGTGGATGGGAGAATTGCGTTCAAAAATTGGATCGTCTGGTTGGGGCCCTGGCATCTTCCGCGGCCGAGAGCGATATTGCCAGCCTTGACTTTTACCACCTCTTTTTGGACGCAAAAGGTGGCGTGCAGGGCAAATATTTTTTGGAGGACGGCCTGCATCCCAATAAAGACGGACATCTGCTGATGGCTTCCCGGGCCGCGGAATTGCTGAAATCCACTTTTTACCTTGCCTGACCAAAATCGGAGGTTGACAATTCAGTGATCGTGCATACACAATTAGATGGAAGATTAAGCGTATGAACATTAGGCCTGTAATCCCGGCGACGCCGCAACATTCTGAAATTACCCCTGAAACGCTGCTGTAGATCCACTGCGCGACTTCTGGCTGATTCAGCCGACCCGCTGCTAACACCCGCTTGCCAAAAAGACAGGATCTTCCCCCGCCACCTTTTGACAAGGTGAATGGACCAGTGCCAGGACTGCGCATCTATTTTCATTTTGCATCTCCGGTTCCGGACCGAGAACCGGGAAAGGAGGGATTATGAAGACCACCACCCGATCGATGGAACGGCTCATCGAAGAACAGATGCAGAGATGGCAGTTGATGCATGCGGAAAAGAAGCCAGCAAGAGACGTCCTGCCCGTCATCACCATTTCCCGGGAGCCGGGCAGCGGCGGCAGGATCGTTGCCCAAAAACTGGCCGCCAAGCTGAATGTAGCGGTCTTTCATCAGGAAGTGCTGCATGAAATGGCCAAACGTGCGGAGGTCAGCCAACAAATGCTGGCCACCATGGATGAAAGAGGCCTTTCGATTCTGGAGGACTGGATATCATCGCTGGTTTACGACCGCCACATGTGGCCGGATGAGTATTTAAAGCATTTGATGAATGTAATCGGCACCATCGGCAAGCACGGACGGGCAGTGGTCGTGGGCCGGGGCGCCAATTTTATCCTGCCCCCGGAACAGCGCTTCAGGGTGCGGATTACCGCTCCCCGGAGATTCAGAATCCAGAATGTGGCACGCAAGTTTAATGTCTCCAAAGATCAGGCCAAAAGACGTGTTATTCAAACCGAATCAGATCGCCGGGCCTTTATCCGGAAATATTTCAACTCCGACATTGCCGATCCCGATAATTATGATCTGGTTATCAATACCGAACACCTGAGTCTGGACGGCGCCACCAATGTGATCGCCGCGGCGGTGGGTTGCGTGGTGGAATGTGAATTGGAAGACCCACTCCGTTTCGAAGATTAAAATACGGTTCAGGGCTAGAGGGTATGAGGTTCAAAGGGGGGGGGCTTCGCGCTGAGATCCCACCAGCAGGATTCAGTTAAAAGCGAACTGTAGAGCAGCAGAATTTCGAATATTGAATGTCGAAGGATGGGATCGCTTCGCTCTGTCTTTTCTGTTGTAAAAATCGACAATAATCATTCCTTCGACATTTTAGATTCAATATTCGTTATTCGATATTCGCTTTTGAATCAAAAACCTGAATGCAGAACCCTGAACCTCTGGCTTTTATTTTACGTCGATTTCGCCTTTAAGGGTTTTTTTCAGCCCCTCCAGGGTGCCCCTCCAGCCGATATCTT
>WOR8_10008591_pt1 | contig 15995 bp, 11 predicted proteins | sample DeeMarSeWOR38_10_FD_19890 | JGI IMG/M metagenome (IMG submission 19890) | reverse complement strand
TTTGGATTACAAATTAAGATTTTTTGGAATTTTTTAAGAATTTCCGTCACCGTTTTTGCTCTGCTTTTTCTTTATTATTGAGGCTATAATACAAGCCGGTTAAAAGGATTCTGGAAATGAGAACCAGGGCAAGAGAAATTAAACTGTTAGAGAAATGCCTGCAAGGCAACTCACAAGCCTTTGAAGTGATCGTCGCCAAGTATCAGGAACTTGTTTGTGCAATCACATTCAGCGGGGTTGCGGATTTTCAACAAAGCGAGGAACTGGCACATCAGAGCTTCGTCAATGCCTGGAGAAACCTTTCTCAACTGAAAGACCTTTCGAGGTTCAGGCCGTGGCTTTGCACTATAGCCCGAAACAACATTCGAAATTTTTTGAACAAAAACCAACGGGATATTATCGCAAAGAGTAAAACCATGGAAAACATAAACGATACCGCCGCCGACGAGGCCGGACCGCTCGAATCAGCTATAAAGAAAGAACATGAAGAGCTTGTCAGTGATGCAATCCGACGGATACCGGAACAATATCGAGAGCCCCTGGTTCTATACTATCGTCAGCAACAGTCCATAAAGCAGGTTGCACTATCTCTCGATTTGTCCAGAGATGTCGTAAGACAACGGCTGCATCGTGGACGAAAAATGATAAAAGAGCAACTCAGCTCTATCGTAGAGAAAACTCTTTCCACCACCGGCCCCAAAAAGGCATTTACCACCGCTGTTATTGCGTCTATCGCAGGGATAACGGTAAAAGGAACCGGCGCTGCTGCGGCTGCCGGTATTGCGGCAGGTATGTCGAAGACGGGAACTACCACAGGGGTCGCAGCCTTAATGAGTGGTGTAACAGGGAAGATAATTACCGCAGCGGCGGTGGCAGTCATTGGCGTTGGAGCAGTAGTTACTTATAAACATATCACTAAAAACAACAAAGACATTGAAGCAGAAAAAGTGGTTACTTTCGCAGAAGAGCAAGAGCCGGCGGAAGATAAAATGTTGCCGGCAAAAGTTGAAGAAGCCGGGATGGAATCAGGGATTTTGCAAAATAAGAGAGATGAAACGGTTGTTACCAGGCCTTCTGAAGGGAAAGTTGCAACAGCGGCAGACCCGTGTCAGGAGGATGCCGGCACAACGGAATATAAGTTTAAGGCCAAAGGGGTTCTAAGCGGACTTATTACAGACATAGAAACAGGTGAGCCGGTTGTCAACACAAAAGTTGTTTTGAGTAGCCGTAATTATCGAACTAAAACCGACGAGACCGACGAGAATGGTTTTTACAGTTTTGATACGATTAGTGATGAGGGAAACTACCAGATCGGCGTTTTCTCGAAAGATTATATTGGTATTGTCGAAAATGACAAGCAACCGCGGATACATCTTACAAAAGACAGCCAATTCATCAAGCACTTCCAACTGCCAAAAGCCTGCATGGTCGATACCTATGTAGTCGATGAAGATGGAAACCCGATTCCAGATACAGACTTGTGGGTCACATCTCTCGCTGAAGAACGTGGAAGAGACATTAAGTCATCCGGTGGTTCACAACGAACCGACAAAGACGGGTATGCACTTATCGGCGGGCTTGCCGCGGCAAAGACACAATATTTGATAACCGCCGTCCACACCAGGTATGGAAAATGGATCAAAGAAAATAACAGGAAATACAGGGAGCAAATCCGGGAATATGCGCCCGGCTATTCCAAGGTTACCCTGCAGGACCCCAATATCATTGAATACTGCGAGATCGTTTTGAAAAAAGGGGAGACAGTCAGAGGTATTGCAAAATATAGAGATGGAAAACCCGCCAAAGAGTGTAAAATCATTCCCCGTCCCGCCTGGTGGCATTCCTTATATATTTCACCGCAATATCCAATCGATGCAAATGGTGCATTCACATTGTCCCAGATTACCCCCGGAACCTACCATATCCAGGTGTCGATTCCTTACGGCAGCGGCAACAGCGCAACTGTGCCTACCCTTTTTACAACGAAACTTCCTCTGGGAAAAAGCAAGCTGCTGGAAGTAACAGTTCCCCAAGAACCAACAGAAGTTTCAAGCAGTGGAAGAATGACCATGCAAGATGACCCAAAACCAAGACTTTACGGCGTCGTAACCGACGAGGTGGCGGGTGAGCCCGTTAACGATTTTCGTATACGCTACAGAAAAATAAAAGGCCACTATTTCGGTTCGATCGGAACATGGAGTCAGTTCAGCGATACCAAAGGAAAGTTCGAATTAGATGTGCCGGGCAGTGAGGATGCGATATGCCAGGTACAGGCGGTTGCCGAGGGCTATGCTCCACAGTGGAGTGAGCAGATTGATACCGCGAACAATTCGGCAGTCACCATAAAACTTACTCGCGGCGGTTCAATTGCCGGTACTGTTGTGGATGAGCAAGGAAATGCGGTTGAGAATGCAAAGGTTTTGCCTTATTCTCTTGCAGGCAGCGTTAAGAGTTCATGGCCTGTGTTTTTTGCCTCCGAAGAAGGGGCTGTATTAACCAACAAAAAAGGACGGTTTACCCTGAAGAACCTTGCCGCGGGCACGGAATATCTGAAAGTTATCCATCCGGAACATACATATTTAATTTCCTCGGCAATTCCTGTCGGCGAAGGTGAAGAGAACGATATAGGTAATCTCGTTCTTGAAAACGGAGGGACTCTCGAAGGATTTGTTTACGATAATCAAGGCAAACCTCAGGCGAACATTACTCTTTATGCAAAGAACCATTACATGTTCTCCAGTTCAATGGTTCAATATGCCACCGCTACTACCGACCCGAACGGTTTCTATCGTATGAAGCATCTGCCCGAAGAACTGATCTATATTACTGTTGGCAATGCTTATCAGAAAACCGGTGTAGTCGGCCAGTGCATTGTTCCGGCAAACAACGAATCCACAAGGCTTGATTTCGGCGGAGGATCGGTCGTTAAGGGCCGGATTGTTCTCAATGGCAAACCGCTGGCTAAGACAAAATTAAAACTGACGCTCGGAAATCCTATTGCATCAGGCCTTTACAGATGTCAGGCCAACACCGACGAGAACGGCCACTTTATGCTGCGGGCGGGTATTGGCGGTACTTACACTTTGTCTTACGACAAGAGAACAAATGCTTCAACGTCGCAGAACTTCAAGCTGCTGGACATTGTTATTGGTCGGGAGGATATTGATCTTGGAGTTATTCCCGTCAAAGGAAAAACTCTTCGTATCCGGGTGGAAATAGTCGGTGAACCTGAAGAAAAGGTTCAATGGTTTTTACTGCGGGAAAATGATCCAGTTCACGGCGCCTGTGTCTATTGGGCCGATCAACCGGCATTATCAGATATGCCTTTGCAAATTGATAATCTTCGGCCCGGCTTTTATTATGCCGTTGCCCGTCTGGCCGGCAGAGGAGAATATAGATTGCCGATTGAGATTACAAAAGAAAACGATAGTTTCGATATTACTTTTCCGATTCAGGATGGTCATGTAACGTTAACCGGAAGCTACCCACAGGATATAAGCCACATAATGTTTACAAATAAAGACATGACTATCTCTAAGTCCATATCTGCATCTCGATCAAAAGAAACAGGAAAATACCGTATCGATGGCCTGCTGCCGGGAACATATTTTTTCAATCCGAAGTGGCCGGACTTTACCGACAGCCTGGTTGTAACTGTTCCGAATACATACGAATATACATTTGATCTTGACCTAGCCGTTGTGCAGGAAAAGCTGAAGGACGACTTGTTTGTTCATGTTATGGATGAGGATGGTTATCCGGTCGAAAATGCTTCTATATGGATTGAGTGCGATGGGAAGATTTTACGTGCGGCCTGGTATGATGGTTACAGCGGCAGATTCTATCTGCGCGGCGGCGAGCATATCATCCATGCAGAGAAGGACGGACTGAAGGCGCAAAAGGCGTGCGAATTCTATGTCGACAAAAATAATACTGCAAGCATGGAATCGAGGGAGACATTTATTCAATTTCGGCAGAAAAAAACAAGTAAATCCGGCTTGTAAATAAGATACAAAACGGGTAATATACAATCGGCTGAGAGAAAACAGCCGAACAATTAAATACACTGAGACTTCAAGCGTTTCGACCCAAACCGCGAGTTTTGAATCGGGAACGTTTGGTAGGCTCGGTGCTCTTTGTATGTATTCAGAGAGCACCGCCTGTCTTTCATGTCCCGAAAGGCTCTCGCGGGCCTGGGTCGAGCGTGATTGCGGCGGTGCTCTTTTTTATTTGACAATATGCCGCAGAAAGGGACAAAAGGTAAATCAATGGCGAAAAAGCAAAGGAAAGCGAAGGAGCCGGAACCAACCGCAGCGGCCGGCCGGTTGAAATACAAACAAATAACGGTCGAGTTTGCGTTTACCGACGGCGGAACAGAAACGGTCACTTTTTATAGTCCTGCGGATTGTTTCCGTTATGTTGAGCGGAGGGTTTGCGAACAATATACCAACAGCGTCCGAGTTGAATTGTTCTGAAATGCGGGGAAGAACAATCTGAGATTGGCAAGGATTGGAAGTTCGAGACTTGGTGCTATAATCCCTGGTTGAGTGCTGAGCGGATGATCTGTGCCCGCAGTGCGTCCCTGTGTGTGGCATCGAGGGTTTTTCCATAGTTTAACTGCAGATGCGCGGGCAGGGTTAGCATAAAGAGTCGGTTTATGGTCGCGATGGAAAGGCCGTCGCCCTTACCTTTACGGCCGGACTGTTTGCTGAGCGTGCCAAGTGTGTCAATTGCAGGACTGGAAGCCCCCATAGATTCTCGCATATTCAGGCCCAGCCTCAAATGGCTCAGCAGGAACAGGGCCTCCTGTGAACTTATCAGATGAGCATTGCGCAACAGGGCCACGGCGCGAGAAATCTTATCATCAAGCAGGTCCATCTGCTCGGAGAGCAACTGACTTCTGGCGGCGTTTTCATACTCGACTATTTCGGGGATGATGGATTTTTCAAATTCAGTGATGATATCGTCCTCTGAGACGCCAAGTGTTACCTGATTCGATATCTGATAAAAATCACCAGCGGCCTCTGTGCCTTCGCCGAAAAGCCCCCTGACGGCAAGGCTCATATCCTTTGCGGCATTGAAGAATTTCTCAATCTGGCCCGTTATCTTCAACGCAGGCAGATGCAGCATAACGGAAACCCGGATCGCCGTACCCAGATTTGTGGGACATGCGGTGAGGTATCCATATCGAGGGCTGAAGGCGAAGCTGACCTTTTTCTCAATCATATCGTCGATGTGATTTATCTGCTCTGCGCATTTAGATAACTGTAGTCCTCCTTTGAGGACCTGGATTCTCAGATGGTCCTCCTCGTTAATCATTGCTGTGAAAAATTCCTTCTGCGCGATAACCACTCCTCGGGGGCCCTTTCCGAAGGCGTGGTGGCGGCTGATAAGATGTCTTTCCATCAGGAAATGCCTGTTTAGAGGAGGGGCCTTGTCGACACTGATATAAAAGATTTTGTCCCCGAGGTCGAGGGACATTAGGACGTCTCTGAGCTTTTTTAGAATTTCAGATTTTTCATCTGTTGAGCATCTGTTCAGGAATTTGTATCCGGCCAGATTTCTGGCCAGCCGAATCCTGGAGGATATCACAATATCTGCCAATGGCCCGGAACCGCTGAACCACTCGTTTATGTCGCTACTGAGATCGGTCAACTTCATTTTTTTTAGTCTCGTACTTCTTTATTTTGTCCCGCAATTGAGCCGCCATTTCGTAATCTTCGCTTTGCACGGCCGCTTCGAGCTGCTGCTTGAGCGTAATAAGCTTTATTTGCTTTTTTGTTCCCGTGGAAGTTTTTGAAGGGATTTTGCCACAATGAGTAGTTTTTCCGTTGTGAGCTTTTTGTATCAGGCGGCGAAGTGGTTTCTCAAAAATCTCATAATCATAAGGACAACCCAGAACCGCTTCCTTGCGGAACTGTTCGAGGGTGAAACCACAGTGTGGGCACGAAGTCGAGTCGCCCTTCTCGTCGGGTCCGAACAATTCCTCGTCCGAGGGCTGTACGGCCAGCAGGCTGCTTAGAAGCTCATTCAAAGGGATCTGACTCTTGACGGCTATACCCTGCTCCTGTGCGCAATGCTCGCAAATATGCATCTCGGCGCGCACGCCGTCAGCAATCTCAGTCAGGTGAATAGTCGCATCGTTTTTGTTACAAATTTGACACTGCATATACAGTATTCCCTACTCTCGATACTCAACACTAATTCAATATCCAGCGAGTGTTATCGAGCAATATATATAATAGCACAATTCTACGGGCTCGGCAAGTTCCCGACAGGCCTTAGAAAATATCGTCAAATTCAGGAACCATCTGTAGGTCGATCTATCACAAGCGGGCTATTTATCCGGCCGTGAAAATTATTTTATCATTTTTATCCGCCTATTTCGATCCGGTGAATTTTGCCGAACAGCCCGGTTCCTCAGTAATCCTTATAGCTTCAAGCTTGACATCTTTGGGTAATTTGGATTGAAGTTTTTCGTATATGTATTTTGCTACGTTTTCGGCGGTCGGATTGTTCTGCTTAAAATAATCAATTCTGTCCAAGGCCGCATTGTCAAATTCGGCCACGATACTATCGAGCATGGCCCTCAGGCGGCGAAAGTCTATGACGAGTCCCATATTGCCTACCTTTTCCGTGCCGACATCAGCGATAACGGAAAAGTTATGAGAGTGCACAGTCTCTTTCGAGCCATCCGGCAAGGTCAATTGGTGCGAAGCCCAAAAGTGTGTTTCAACACTAACCGTCCACATATCTGGTGACTGGCGGCAGGTCGCCGATAAATCGCGACCTTGTCATATATCACGAGCGTCTTTGTTGAGGCGCTGTTGTATCCGCTTGCGGATACTTTCCGGAATCAGGTTTGACAGGTCGCCGCCAAGTGTGGCAACCTCTCGAATCAGAGTCGAACTGGTGAAGCCATACTGCTCGCTGGTCATAACAAAGATTGTTTCTATTCCCGCCACGGCTCGGTTTGTCATGGCAAGCTGAAACTCATACTGGACGTCAGTAAGGCTTCTGAGGCCTCGGAGGATGACATGCGCCTCTTTTTTAGCGGCATATTCAACGGTCAATCCGTCGAAACTCTCAACGGATACACCTGGTATATCGGCTACGAGTTCAGCTATCATCTCTCGGGACTTCGTCCGACCGCAATTATAAGCTCGTCGAAAAGTTTTATGCCGCGGTTGATAACGTCCAAATGCCCGTTTGTAATCGGGTCAAATGAGCCGGGAAAAACCGCTCTAACAAATTTGCGGGTCATCATTACACCTTGATAATCAATGAACTACTTTTGAAACCGGGTTAATTGCAGTATTGTATACTATTAATAAACAATAATCAATCATCATTTTTTCAGCCATCTGTCGAGCCAGCCAATCACCGTCTCGTGCCAGATGATGGAATTATGTGGCTTGAGCACCCAGTGGTTTTCATCGGGAAAGTATAGCAGCCTGCTTTCAATGCCGAGCCGTTGCAGAGCATTAAATGTGGACAGGCCCTGGGTATCTGCAACCCTAAAATCCAACGCGCCATGGATAACCAGCATCGGAGTTTTCCAGTTTTTGACATAGTTGACAGGATTATGCCTTTCATAGCCATCGGGATTTTCCCATGGTGTGCCGAGATGGTCCCACTCGGGAAACCAGAGCTCTTCGGTATCAAAGTAGGCCATTCGTTCATCAAGGTTACCATCGTGATTTACGAGACAGCGAAAACGGTTGGGCCAGTTCCCTGCTATCCAGTTAATCATATAACCACCGAAGGAAGCGCCGAGGGCACCCACTCTTTCGCCGTCCATCCAAGGATAACGCTTCAGGGCGGCAGCCAGACCTTTTTGGAGGTCCTCAAGAGGTTTGCCTCCCCAGTCGCCCCTGATGGAATCAGTAAAGGCCTGTCCATAACCGGTAGAGCCGTGAAAATCGACCATTACGGCCGCATAACCGGCCCCTGCATAGGCTTGCGGGTTCCAGCGGTAGTGGAAAGTGTTGTCGAAAGAGCCCTGAGGGCCTCCGTGAATTAGAAATGCTACAGGGTACTTTTTACGGGGATTAAAATCCACAGGTTTGACTATGTAGCAATAGACCTTTTCGCCATTGAATCCCCTGAAGGCGAACTGCTCGTATTGGCCCATGCGGGCGGCGGCGATTTTCTCTGCGTTGATATTGGTGATTTGACGCACATTGCCACCATCAGGTTCAACCAAACACAATTCCACGGGGCCGCTCATTGAACAAGCGCCATAAACAATCCTTTTGCCCGCGATACCGATGGAACCAATGCTACCATCCTTGACTATAGTACGAACTACAGCCGTTCTTACATCGACTGCGAACAGGGATTTTTGGCCTATATTGGCTGCTGTGGCATAGATTGTTTTACTATCGGCGGAGAAGCAAAGAGAAGATGGGCTGCGGTCCCAATTTTCCGTTAAGACGCGTCTTCCGCCGCCGGGCCATTTCTGGAGGATGATTCGAAAACGGTCGGACTCGTAGCCGGGCCTTGCCATGGCCAGGTAGGCCAGGGTTCTGCCATCCGGAGAAAAAACGGGATTAGTGTCCCAGGCTTCATTGTCTTCCGTCAAGCATTTCGGCGGAGACGAGCCGTCAATTGGCACCTGATAGAGGTCGAAGTCCGTCGACCACGGCTCCTGACGGCCCACATCGCGGGCGGAAAAGATAAGGTCTTTGCCGTCCGGCGTGAAGGTAATTTCTTCGGGACCGCCAAAGGGCCTGGAAGGAGTATCAGCATCCATTCCCGGCATCAGGTCTACAGGCTCGCCTGCCTTCGAGGGCATGACAAACAGATGTGAGCGTCGGCCATCTTTCCATGTGTCCCAGTGGCGTACAAAGATTCGGTCGTAAATTTTGCCGGTCGATTTTTTGGCCTCAACTTCGTCGAGCCTGTCCTTTGTGCAGTCCACGGTGGTGCAGTCGGGGAAGACTTCCATAGTAAAAGCAATGTGTCGGCCGTCGGGTGAAACGAGAAGATTTGCAACATCAAGGGGCTCATCCGTAAGCTGCTCGGTCTCTCCACCGTCAACGCGAATTCGCCAAACCTGTGAGGATTCCGAGCGCGTTGATAAAAAATAAATGAAGTTTCCATCCGGCGCCCAACGCGGATTCAAGTCGTTTTCCGGATGAGACGTCAAACGACGAAGCCCGGTCCCTTCGATGCCGATGAGCCAAAGGTCAGTCCTGCCACGTTTGGCTTCGAGGTCTGTTTTCCTGAGGACAAAAACAATCCATTTTCCGTCCGGTGAGACTTGCGGCTCCGAGATTCGGTCCATCGCCAGCATATCGTGAACTGAAAACGGATGAGTCCGGCCGGCAGGGGCTGAGATGCAAACCGCGACAGTTATGTGAAGAATACAGAACAACAAATAAATCAAACGCATAATTTCCTCCTTTTTCAGTCAAAAACAGATGGTTTGTTTACCAAAGTTTGGGGATAAACAGTTTTTCAGTTGGCCCCCACCCTGCGGGAAGCTTTTTTGGCAGTGCGAGCTTCCTCCTTCACGAGTGTAATCGGGATATCGAGCCAGAAGGTCGAACCTTTGCCAAGCTCGCTTTCCAGTCCTATAGTTCCAGCCAGCATAGCAGCTAATTCTTTACTGATGGTAAGGCCGAGGCCGCTGCCGGCTTTTTCACGGGTTATCGAGCCATCAGACTGCCGGAATTTTTCAAAAATCTTTTCCCTGTCGGCCTCAGCAATACCACAGCCGGTATCAGCAACGGCGATGCGAACGGTGTTATCATCCGGCAGGAGGCTGGCGCGAATTTCAATTCTCCCCCGCTGGGGCGTGAACTTTACGGCATTACTTAGAAAATTGTTAAGAATCTGCTGTACTTTACCGGCATCCGTCATAAGGGGCGGGATATTGATATCGGTCAGGAGCTTTACCTTGATTTTCTTTTTCTTGGTCAGCAAGGAAAAGGATGCTATCAGGGATTTGCATAACCGGGGGACAGAGGTTTCTTCTATGTGCAGCTCCATTTTTCCGGCTTCAGTCTTTGCCAGGTCGAGCAGATCATTAATCATATTCAAGAGCCTGTTTCCGCCGGTAATGATATTCTCAGCGTACCTCTGTGCTTTTTCCTTTTTCAGAAGGCCCGGCTTGTCCCGAAGCACCTGGGCAAAGCCCATTATCGCATTCAAGGGAGTTCTGAATTCGTGTGAAATATTTGCTAAAAACTCGCCCTTAACTTTGTTTGCCTTGAACAGCTCGATATTCCGCTCGGAAAGCTCTGCTATTTTTGCATCGAGCTGTCTGTTTGCCCGGTGAAGTTTCTTTTGTGCGGCCTGGAGCCCATCGAGCATATCATTAAAGGCATTTGCGAGCTTTTCATACTCATCGCCAGTCTTTATGACGCTTCTTATATCGAGATTTCCCTCAGCGACGTTACTTGCCAGCGCCCGGAGTTGTCGAATCGGTCGCAGGATTACACGCTGTGTTATCATATAAAATGCAACGACAGCCCCGGCACCGGCGAAGAGCCCAGCCACAACTATCGAGAACCGATTTAAAAAAATGTAATCACGGATTTTCTTGGCGGGGCGTTGAATAATCACGGCACCTATCTGCTCATTTGGTGAAAATGCAGATCCGGAACCTTGGGGTTTATGGCACACTATACATTTATCTTCTGCCCTGAAAATCTTCACGTAGCTACTATAACTAAGCCCTCTTTTTCTGACAAAAAAAACGTCATCGTCTTCTACATCCTGCTCAGATCTTAGAGATTTAATCATCTGCTTCTGTTCTTCGCTCAACTGTGACAGGTCGGTATCACTTTCTGTTTTGAAACGAATAAATTGCATCTCCGGATCATTTACATCAAGTACCGTATCAGTATCAAACAGTGGCGGAAGGGTCATTTCGCCGGGCTCTTTCAATCTGAAGTGTTGCCGCAGGAGTTCCTCAGCTTTTGCCCTGCCGGCTTCCAGATAGGTTTGTTTTGTCAACTGTCCCATCCAGATATAGGGCAAAATAAGCGCCAATGCCAAGACCAAGATGACCGCCAGTCCAAATGCTATCCTGCATTTTTCGGCTAAAGAGAGTGGCCACAACCTAATAAGCTTTAAAAGCCTGGCCACAATGTACCCTAATTTAATCCTCATAAAGTTTATTATCCGTGAGCAAAAAACATTCTCGTCTGCAAAGAATTCGAAGGCCCGGCTGTATTTCCGACAGCGAGGTAACAGCTTTATCCCCAAAATCAGCAAAAAATTCAAGCTAATTTTTCGCCCATACCTGCCATCTTTGGTTTTGTTTTATGCCTTTATCGACCTGACAATAGCATCATCCATGCTGTCTCTGGTCACCAATTTTGAGATTAAGAGTATTATTGCCAATATGACGCCCCCAACAAAACCGCCGATATGTGCAAAATAAGCAGCTCCGGCCGTGTATCCACTGACAGCTCCCACGACATCCAAAGCGACACGCAATAGAATTATCCAAAAACCCGCTATGCTGAAACGCCGCACATAGGCCAAAAACCAAAAAAAGCATTTTATGGAATTATACGGATAGAGTACAAAATACGCGCCGAAAATACCGTATACGGCACCACTGGCACCGACGGCCATGCGGACATCAAAAGTAAGATGAATAACCGCCGCCAGTAGTCCGGTAGCTATGTACACAGGCAGATAGAGTAGATTGCCCACTTTCGAACATACGGCATTGCCGAAAACCCAAAGGAAAATTAAGTTGAATATAATGTGAAGGTAGCCGGCGTGCAGCCACATATACCCAAGAAGCCCTTTGGCAGACCAACCAGCCAAAATAAAAGGTTCCGATCGCTGTTCGGGATAAATCTGCTGCAGGACAAACACAGCCACCATGGCAATCATTACCAGGTAGTTAGCAAACGGTCTTCTACTGCTTTGAACATCAACTTTATAGGGAAGAAACAGGAACAATAGACATTCTCCTCAATCGCACTGTTGCGCGTTCCCCCCGTTATAAGCGAGGTTATTACTGTTGGTCATCCGTTTTTTGCTCGATTGCACGCAAGTGCTTTTGCGTTCTCAGGTTCAGCTCTTCGAGCTGTTTTGCATCCACCGGGCCCGGCGCATCAGTCAATAGGCACTGGCCTCGCTGCGTCTTTGGGAAAGCAATGACGTCTCTAATATTTTCGGTTCCTGTCAGCAACATAATGAGCCTGTCAAGACCGAATGCTATTCCACCGTGCGGGGGAGCGCCGTATTCGAGCGCCTTTAAAAAGAAGCCGAACTGCCGCTGGGCCTGTTTTTTGGATATATTAAGCAGGTCAAATACTTTCTGCTGCACTTTCATATTATGGATACGAATACTTCCGCCGCCAATCTCAGAACCATTAACAACAATATCATAGGCCTGTGAGCGGACAGTAGCCGGGTCGGTTTCAAGCTTGTCCAGGTCTTCGGGCACAGGGGCGGTGAAGGGATGGTGCAATGAATCGTAGCGCTTTTCGTCCTCATTCCATTCAAACAACGGGAAATCGACTATCCATACAAACTCAAAGCGGTTTTTGTCGTAGAGCTTGAGGTCTTTAGCCAGTTTGCAGCGCAGCGGCGCCAGAGACTTATTAGCAACATTTTCGCTATCAGCGATAAACAACAGCATGTCACCCTCTTTTGCCCTGAAGCGTTCGATGATTTTTTGCTGCATCCGGGGGGTGAAGAACTTGGACAGACCACCAACAAATGAAAGTTTATCGTTTTCTTTTTTGAGCTTTGCCCAGGCCAGCCCTTTTGCGCCATAGTCGGCAACAAAATTGGTGAGTGTCTTTTCAATATCGCTTCTGGAATATTTTTGGCCCGGGGCACAAAGTCCTTTTACAATCCCGCCTTTTTCAACGACCGAAGTAAAGACTTTGAAGGTGCTTTTTTCGGCGATATCCGATATGTCTTTTAACTTCATGTCAAACCTTAAATCCGGCCGGTCGGTACCGTAATCATCCACCGCCTCTTTATAGGACAGCCGCCGCATCGGTGCCTTCACATCCACGTCCAGTATTTGCTTCCAAATCTTCGCTATCATATTTTCGTGGACACCGATGACGTCGTTAGTATCAACGAAACTCATCTCGACATCGATCTGGGTAAACTCTGCCTGTCTGTCCGCCCTTGGGTCTTCATCGCGGAAGCATCGAACTATCTGAAAGTATTTATCGAGGCCGCCGACCATTAGAATCTGTTTAAAAAGCTGCGGGGATTGGGGCAGGGCGTAGAAGCAGTCCTTATGCAGCCTGCTGGGTACGAGAAAATCTCTTGCACCTTCCGGCGTGCTCTTTGCTAAATAGGGCGTTTCAATCTCCAGGAAACCCAATCTGTCGAAATAGTCTCGCACAATTTTTGCGACTCGATGGCGTACCCTCAGTTTTTCCTGCACATGAGGCCGGCGGAGGTCAATATACCGGCTGGTGAGGCGGAGTTCCTCGCCTGTTTTTTCAGCACTGTCGATTTCAAATGGCGGCGTTTTTGCGACATTTAAAATCTCCAGCTGCTCAACGGCCAGTTCGATTTGGCCTGTTGGCAGCTTTGGATTTTCCATTCCCTCGCTTCGCGGCTGGACATGCCCTTTGGCCGCTATTACCCATTCGCAGCGGATTGTCTTTGCCAGCTCGTGTGCCTGCGGCTGGGTTACCGGATTAAAAACCAATTGTGTCAGGCCTTCTCTATCCCTGAGGTCGATAAAAACCAGATTTCCGTGGTCTCGATAGGAATGTGCCCATCCGGCCAGTGTTACCTTTTTACCGGCATCTTCCAGCCGCAGCCGGCCACAAGTATGTGTTCTTTTGAGCATAAAAAAATCCTGAAAAAAATCATTTTTTACTGTTCTACAATCTCCCCATAATCAACCAGAATTCCATCTTTAACCTTCTGATAATATATGACTTTCGCAGATATATCCTCTCGAAGAGCAGATTTAGTTTTATAAGTTTCCGGCTTGATTGTAACCGGAACCTCACCGATATATCCATCAATACCCTTTGACTCTTCAGCGAAATTCGACAAACGATAATTCGCCCTTTTTATTTCCGCCGCCTTTTTCAGGATGGCCTCATGAAACCTCAAACCCATAAACGTCTTGACGATTACCAGATCCTTTACCCATTTCTCAACCATATCCTCGTCAATCTTATCTACTGCATTTTTCAGGTTCCTGACCATTTGCAGTATCTTTTCCGTCGCTGCTCTGATAGCGCCGGGTTTCTGCTTCGAGTACCATTGTTCCCATTCATGCAGGGTTTTTCCGGTAAAATGCTTGATAAGCTCGCTCATCTGACCCACAACTTTGGGCCTTGTGCCCTGTGCGTTCTGGTTTGCCAAATTAATAATCTGAGTCGTGTATTTAGGAAAATCGGGCGAACCGATATCCATATATCCCCTTATGTCTTCATTACTAAGCTTTATCTTCATTAGCTCAGCACCTTCTGATTGCACAAGGTGAGGAATCTGCCTTTCATCCTGTAATCATATATTGTTTCGACATCTACCAGTTTGTTTTTTATCAGATGCGTATTCACGCAAGTTTTATTTTTCAAGTATAAATAACAAAGTATATTGTTGTCTTTATCATATTTTGTTTCATCGAATCTCAAAAAAACCTTTTGCCCTTTTATTAAGTCCTCTAAAAAGTGAATTGCCTCACGGTTTTTTTTGCCGTTTGATTTAATTCCGATCAAGTGTATCCGTGCTCCTGTGTCTAAAATCATTTCCGAGGGAGAAACAATCTTTTTTACTGAGTGGTATTTTTGTAAGTCTTTTTCTTTTCCATCAATTCGCGAGCCAAATCTTAATTTTTTGGGGTCAATCCTGCGTTCAAACGCTACAGGATCCTTAAATATATACGGAAGCCTTTGAATATCCTGTTTAAAGTTTGCGTCCACCGGCTTTTGTCTGACAATTTCAAATCTGTCATCTTTATCGAAAATTCCGATATTTTTTTTCAGTCTTTTTTCTATCGTTGACAGATAATCTTCATTTACCTCATATCCGATGGAGTTTCTTGAAAGTTTCAGTGCCGCCACAGAAGTGGTGCCACTTCCGAGAAAAGGATCAAGAATCGTATCACCAACAAAACTGAACATTTTAATCAATCTTTTAGGCAGCTCTTCCGGAAACGGTGCTATGTGCCTGTCCTGCTTTTCGCCGCTGAAATTCCAGTGGCCGTAGAAATATTCATTCCATTCCTTCTTTGAAAGTTTTGATTTATCCTTCATATCCCTCGATGCTTTAGGCGGCTTGCCCAACTTTTTAAATATAAGTATAAATTCGTAGTCGAGCTTAATAATCCCGTTTCTGGGATAAGGGAAAGAGCCCATCACCGTGGCCCCGCCCGTGGTATTGCAGGTAGTTACTTTTTGCCAAATAATTGCACCCATATAATCAAACCCAACGGTCTCACAGAACCTGATAATCTCAGTACGAATCGGAATTATCTTGTATCTTCCATAATATACCGAACGCGCAAACTGGTCTCCAATATTTATACAAAGACGGCAACCCTTGTGAAGTACCTGATAACATTGTGTCCATACGAGGTTCAGATTGTTGATGTAGCTCTCGTAGCTGTCATTGAATCCGATTTGCTCTTTCGAGCCGTAGTCCTTTAATTGCCAGTATGGCGGGGAGGTAACGATGAGGTGAACAGACTCATCCTCCACCTCCGACAAAATTCTGGAATCACCGATAATTACCTTATGATAGCTCATATAATTACCACTTCTCTAATCTTTAAGCCGCATATTCATACATGAGAATAGTCAATGATGACTATTTCGTCAATAACGGGTTTTGAAATTTAGGTAATTGAGCAGCGGCCGAAACCCTAAGCCTACACGTATTAATCAGATACCTGATGATTTTTACGTTTGCCGGCTGGTTTCATTTGTTCGAATCGTCTGGAGAACAGAAAGAACAATCCGGGCCCAAAGGCCAGCGCCATAATCACAACTCCCGTAGCGATGCCAAAAAAGGTAAAACCCGGGGCACAGCAATCG
>WOR8_10008624_pt1 | contig 15998 bp, 14 predicted proteins | sample DeeMarSeWOR38_10_FD_19890 | JGI IMG/M metagenome (IMG submission 19890) | reverse complement strand
AAATTCAGGACCGATTAGATCAATCCTCACTGGATTTGTCCGGGGGGCAGCAGCAGCGAATTTGCATTGCCAGGGCGTTGGCTAACAAACCGGACATTATTTTAATGGATGAGCCGGCCTCGGCGCTTGATCCCATTTCCACGGGCAAGATTGAAGAAACCATTAATGACCTTAAATCATCGTATACAATTGTAATCGTGACACACAATATGCAGCAAGCAGCACGCATTTCAGATTATACTGCATTTATGATGCTTGGTGAGTTGATTGAGTTTTCCGAGACAAAGCGAATGTTTACCAATCCGAGAGAAAAATTAACGGAAGATTACATTACCGGAAGGTTTGGTTAATAATAGATTGATAGTCAGAAATATTCAATTTAGGAAATAGGAAGAAACCCAATGAAAGAAAAAATGCAACGTCTCCTTGAAGAGATTAAAAGAGATTTAATTTTCTTAGCAAACGAAGTTGAGCATAACATTCGGATGTCCATAAAAGCGCTTATCAAACAAGATGCTGTCCAAGCGGATCAAATAATTGACAAGGACAAAGATATCGACAAAATGGAAGTGGATATTGAGAATAAATTTCTAACGCTTTTAGCTTTGCAGCAGCCTGTCGCCATTGACTTGCGCTTCATTGTGGGCGGATTGAAAATGAATAATGATCTGGAAAGAATCGGTGATCATGCCGTAAATATTGCCCGAACGGTTAAAGATTTGGTCGGTGTACCTCTAATTAAGACGGTTGAGGATTTGCCCGAAATGAGCGATATGGCTTGCAGCATGTTGCATGATGTGGTGAATGCATTTGTTCACCAGGATCCTGAATTGGCACGAAGCGTTTGTCAGAGGGACAGCACGGTGGATAAATTTTATGATGAGATGATTAAGAAAAATATTGAAATAATTAGAAAACAGCCGGATAAACTGGAGCAGGGATTCAATGCGGCAAAAGTCGCCAGATCACTTGAGCGGGTAGCAGATTTATCGACCAATATTGGCGAAGATGTCGTCTTTATGAAAGAAGCGAAAATTATTCGTCATGGTCTTGAAGATTGATACTCAAAATTTGAAATTGCGGCTTAACTGATACGGAAAAGCCCTTTTCCGGTTTGGAAGAAGCCCTTTTTTAAGATAGACAAATCAATCTATGTGCCCACATCCCAGGAGCTCAAATATTTAGCTTGCTCAGGGGTAAGGGTGTCAATCTTGATGCCCATCGTTTCCAATTTCAAGTGCGAAATATAATCCTCGATGTCTTTGGGTACATAATAAACGCCGGGACTTAATTTCTGCTTTAGCGCGTATTCGGTCGTCAATGCCTGGGTGGCAAAGCTCATATCCATCACGCTCGCCGGATGCCCCTCCGCGGCAGCAAGATTGATCAATCTCCCCTCGCCCAGCAAAAATATTTTCCTGCCGTCGGCAAGGCGGTACTCATCAACGAAGTTTCGAACCTGAGCCACTTTCTTGACTGCCAATTTCTCCAGTGCAGGGATGTCAATCTCAACATTAAAATGTCCGGAATTGGCAACAATTGCCCCGTCCTTCATGCGCTCAAAGTGCTCATTGCGCAGCACGTCTCTATTGCCCGTAAGCGTGACAAACAAGTCGCCGATTGCAGCCGCTTCCATCATTGGCATTACGCTGTAACCGTCCATTGCAGCTTCCAAAGCTTTAATATGATCCACTTCGGTAATGATTACGTTGGCGCCCATTCCGCGCATTCGCGTTGCAACGCCTCGTCCGCACCAGCCATATCCTGATATGACGACTTTCTTGCCCGCCAGGAGAATATCGGTTGCGCGAATGATGCCGTCAACAGTTGACTGACCTGTTCCGTATCGGTTATCAAATAGATATTTTGTCTGGGCATCATTAACAGCAAACACGGGAAGTTTCAGGGCTTTGTCTTTGTCCATCGCCTTAAGACGGATAACCCCCGTGGTTGTTTCCTCCATTGAGGCATAAATATTTTGACATTTTTCGGGATAATCGGTATGCATCACTGAAACCAAATCCGCGCCATCGTCCATGGTAACAATGGGATCGTGCTGCAAACATGAGTGAATATGCTCATAATAGGTTTTATTATCTTCACCCTTAATAGCAAAAATGGAAATGCCGTATTCCTTAACCAGAGCCGCAGATACATCATCCTGCGTGCTGAGTGGATTCGATGCGCACAGAACCAGGTCAGCCCCGCCTGCTTTCAGGGTGCGGGCTAAATTTGCAGTTTCAGCCGTAATATGTAAACAAGCTGCCATCTTTTTACCTTTAATGGGTAATTCTTTCTTAAATCTCTTTCGAATTTCTTTCAGAACAGGCATGTCGTTGTCGGCCCATTCTATTCTTTTTTTTCCTTCTGCGGCCAAATTCAAATCTTTAACGTCATAGTTCATTGTGCTTTGTCTCCTTTTATGTTTTAAAATATCGTTAAGCCCATGAGATCGAAAAAAGACTTTAAATAAGATAAATTGTGAGCGGGATTGCCAACGTTTTTTATAATTCTTCCAAAGGCTCCAATGCAAGTTTTAATAATACAGGCGGTTCAATAGTGTCTTTGGGATAATTAGCCGACCCCAGCGAGATTCTAACGGATAACGGCTGTTCTTCATTTAAAAGAATTTCTTTATCTGTCCAGTTGCGATGGATCTTTTTGACGACTCCATCGGCAGCATGTTTAAGTGTTTCCGGAAGCAGTATGATGAATTGGTTCCCTGAATAACGAAAACAGATATCACACATTCGGGTATTTTCTTGTAGGAAGGAAGCCAATTCTCGCATGATTAAATCTTCGCTTTGTTTCCCATTTTGCTTTGTGATTTCTTTTAGGTTCTCTATGGCTAAAGCGATAACTGACAACGGGTGCTGATATCGCTGGGAACGCCGGATTTCGGAGTCATATCTTTTTTCAAAGTATTTCTTAGTGTATAGACCGGTTAAGTCATCAATCCATGCTGTTCGGTCGATGTTATCAAAGGCCATTCCTTTTTTTATGGCAATGCTAAGTGGCTCGCTAAGCTTACTTAAAATATCTTGTTCCAAATCGGAAAATGAATCCGGAACTGGCCTTCGGAGTTTAAGTACACCTAAGATTTCCGCAGGGGATACTTTCAGCGGAACATAATAAATGCAGCCCTGGATTTTTTTCTCCATTTGATAGTATTGGAAATTTTTGTATAGGCTTATATCCCGCATGTAGAACGGACTGCCGGAATTAAACACCTTGCCAACAAATCCTTCGTTTGCTTTGTAAAAAAACTCCTTTATGTCTCGTTTGGGAAGCCCATTTGAAACCTCAATATTCAGGATTTGTAACTTAGGGTTATGGAGAAAAACGGCAAATTCTTCGATGTTAAAATTGATGCGAAGGATTGAGCTTAGTGCAGCATATACTTCCTTCACACGTTTTGTCAGGTTTAGTTTTGTAACCGCATCATAAAGCAAATACAGTTCTTTAATCTGGCGAGAAAGAAGTTTATTGGTTTGCTCAACCTCGCTGAATTTTACCTCAAATTCTTCCAATTTTTGGTGAATGTCAACGAGTGAAAGTGTCATTTTCCTCAAAATTTAGATAGTCCGGAATCATCAGCAAGAGCGACAAAGTTTTTTTCAAATTAAAAAGATAAGTTCCTTGAATCAAAGAGATTAATTAAATACCGGCTCTTTTTTGGCTTTGGGATTGCACACTTATTGATTTTAAGTTACGCATTTTTTCGACGAAAATGAATCAGACAGATTATTAGAAATTTCCATTTGGTTTGAGATGCATGTTTGGCTAAATTTTTCGATATGGTTTTAATTATGAAAGCATATCACGGATACAAATTCCTTCTTGTTGCTTTCCTCCTTATTCTAAGTTTTTCCGGATATTCCCAGACCAAGAGGGTGATAGGTATTTTGGAATTTGATAATGCATCCAGCGCCGAATACGAATGGGTCTCAAATGGAATTGAACAAATATTATATGATAAACTAAAGGAAATCAGTTCACTTTCCGTTTTTGAAGAAGAAACTTTATCTCGCGTTTTAGAAAAACTCAGCGTTAGTTCCTCCGGACAAATTGGCACCCGCCAGGCTTTTTCCATAGGCAAAGAAACCGGAATCGAGGTCCTAATCCTGGGAAATTACCGTGTGGTTAATGATAATCTTACGCTTGGCTTTAAGCTTGTCAGTACTTACACAGGTGCGCCGCTAATGCAACAGACTTTTTCAGGGCAATTAGCTGATATTTTTGGCTTGTTTGAGAGCGCACTCAGCCAGGCAATGAACGTTATGCAGCTCCCTCTTTCTGATTCGGATATCCGCATTTTACACAACCGGTCAACAAGCTCCATTGTGGCCTTTGAATACTATTGTAAAGCGTATTCGGAAATTGACAAAGGCTCAACAATGGAAATAATCGCCGGGTATTTCCAGCGAGCGGTGAAAAGTGATCCAAACTTTTGGGAAGCCCAATATAACCTTGGCGTCATTTATTATAATTTTGACCTGTATAAAAAGGCATTGGAACAGTTTGATACGGTTATTCAGCGCAAGCCGGATTTCTATAAACCCCTTTATGGGAAAGCTGTCATATATTTCCTTCAAAAAGAGTATGAAAGGTCGTTGCGTGAGTTTAAGAGGGTGTTAGCAATAAATAAAGATCATGATCGAAGCTATTATTATCTGGGAATTATCTATACTGAATTGGATTCTCTGAAAAAAGGCTCGGAATATTTAGACAAATCGATTGAATTGAATCCCAATTATGCGCCCGCATATTATCAATTAAGCGTCACGGAAAGGAATCGCGGCTGGTTTAAAAAAGCAATAAACTCTGCCAAGAAAGCCTTGAAACTAAATCCTGGTTTTTATCAGGCAAACAATTCGTTGGGAGAATGCTATTATGCTTTAAACCTGTTTGAGGAGTCGGTTATTGAATTTAATAAGGCTATCAAACTTCGACCAAGCTACTCTATAGCATACTTCAATTTGGGAAATGCGGTTTATAAAAAGGGTGCATTGGAAGAAATTGTGGATGCATATTGGTCTATACTGGAAAATCAATATATTGGGAGCGGATCCGAATCCAATTCAAATTCTCCCGTTGATGATTTAAGCGATCTGAGAGAAAAATCACGCAATCGTGATGCAGATGCAATTGCCAGACAAATGGTGTCAGCTTATCGCAATGCTTTGACGTATGATAAAAATTTCTATGAAGCATGTTACAACTTAGCGTTAACCTACGAAAATGATGGTAATTTGGACAGTGCGGAGTATTTCTACAAACAAACCATCTCCATTAAATCCGACCTTGCCCAGGCACATATGAAGTTAGCTAAAATTTACCATCGTCAGACAAAATATGATATGGCTCTTGTGGAATATAAAGAAGTTGTAAAAAATGAGCCTGAATATTTTTCGGGGAGCCCAAGGTTGGGTGAGTCTTATCGTTACATAAATATCATTGAAACCGTTTTACAGGAGTACCAAGTGAGGTTAACAAACAATCCACGGGATAAGGAAGCATTAAAGGTAGTTGGGAAAATCCATTTAAGCTTAGGGAGATTGGGGCAAGCGGAGAATTATTATCAACAGTTGGTACAATTGAGCCCGAATGATGACGGCGCTGCTGAGACGTTGCGTGAGATTCGCCGGAAAATGAGAAAGTTGTAGTTTCCTTCCAAAATTCTTTTATCCTTATTTATAGGTTTCCCTAAGGTTGTTCTGATAATTCCGCTATAATCTCCTTTAAGATATCCCGCCAACCTTTTTCTTCCCTTACTTCTTCCGGGGATTCTTCTCCTCCTTCTTCGAATGCAGTTTCAGGAGATTTGGTAGATTCTGTTTCAAATTCTGTAATTCGTTTAAGAATTTCATCAGGACTTCTGGCGATGACAGAGGGCGTGGCGATTTGGCGGAGGTCATCGCTACGGCGAATCGCTTGAAGTGAGGAAATGGCCGAAAGGATGTTCTCTTTGGAGCCATCTGATTCTATCCGTTTGGAGTTGAAATATTCTTTTTCTCTGTTGCTCTGCGGAAAAATCCCCTTTGTTTTGTAATTAAACAAAATCTGGATGGTATGCATCCCTAACCGCTGTGCGGGCAGAATATCCAAATCGATAAGATCCCCGATCATGACGGCTTCTTCAGGTCTGGTTTTGGCATCTTCTAGCGCCCAGAGAAAAATGGCCGGATCCGGTTTTGCATGTTTTAGTTTGGAGCTGAGGGCAACCGTCTTAAAAGGGGCGGTGATTTTGAAATTGGTCAGAAAGTTATAGTCATCCACCGATTGATTGGCAATGATGCCCAAATTATAGGCATGATTTAGATTGCGGATTACGAAGGATATGCCCGGAATGACTTTGATATATTTATTGCGATGCTTTTTGGCGAAGTAACGAATTTGAGATAAATAATCTTTTGCATCTTTTTCCGAAAGATAATATTTGGCGATGGTAATATGGGGGTTGGGATCACCATACCGTTGAACTACATTTTCTTTTTCTTCCATGATCCTTTTAAAAGTCCATTTCCAATCCTGTTTTCTCAAAAACATCCATAGGATTTCAAAATATTTGAAGTATAACAAATCTTCATTAATTATGACGTTGTCCAGATCGAAAAACACTGTTTTGATCACTGTCAATTTTCCCTTTGTTTCTCAAATATGTTAACAACTTCATTAAAGCTATTGTAACCCTTCATTTTTTCCACCGCCATCTGAATAGCCGGATGTATGAATGCAGTGAATCTTACATCTCTGGTGCGATGAAAATTGTAAGCGAATGCACCGGCATCATGTAACTTACGCTGGATTACAGTGTAATCAACTAATTTTTGGAACTTATTATTCGTTAGCCGGGTACCGGTCTTTATTAGATAATTAAAGAACTTTTCCAGCAGGCTTTCCCTAACATCTTCCGTTATTGGGATATAAGAATCCCACAGGCACGAAACCGGATCATAAATCGGAGAACCGTATCGGGCATCCTGGAAATCAATAATCTTAAACGGAATATCTTGTCTCGTCTCATCATAAAAAATATTACTGCTCTGAAAATCCCGATGGACGAATACTTTTGCCTCAATATCAAGCGTTTCACTAACTTCCGCAGAAAAAGAGTTGAAAACCTGAAGTTCCTTTTCACTGAAATCATGTTTAAAATAGTGAGATAGCAACTGCTCGCGGACATGAAAGTCAAATTCATAGCGGTATTTTTCTGCATCAAAGAAACGCCGGAATGCCGGACATCTCTCTTCAAATTGACATCGTTCCTGCATGTAAATCAAGAAATCGATGAGGCTGTCAATCATGTACGGAATTTTTTCGCGCTTTTGCTTCAAATACTCCTGCAAAGTGGGCTGATGTTGGTATTCCAAAAATATCCACCCGAATTGTCTTTTCATCTCATATACTTTCGGAGTTGAAATACCCATTCGAGTTAAATAAAAATCGATGTGCATGTAGTCTGTTAAGGTCTTTATTTCGTTAACAGGAATGGTCATTAACATAATTTGGGCTTCCGGGAAATATAGTTTTTCCTCAAAACTAAGTCTGTAATATTTCCGGGAAGATGCGCCGCTGTTTATCGGGATGATTTCGAATTGATCGGTTTGAAAGAAAGTTTGAAGCTGGATTGTTAGTTGAGCAGCTGACATGTTTTTGTTTCGGATAATAGAGTTTTCTCAAGTATCATTTCGAAGTTTTAGCGAGCTTTTTGATCTCCAATCCTTCCAAGCGAAAGACCGTCCAATCTGACATTGGCTTTGCTCCGATCGATTCATAAAATTGAATGGAGGGTCTGTTCCAATCCAGAACCGCCCATTCCATTCTGGCGCAATCTTTGGCGCACGCTATATTTGCCAATTCAATCAATAGTTGTTTACCGATACCATTGCCACGAAATTCGGGCTTCACGAAGAGATCTTCCAAATAAAGTGTCGGTTTCCCGGTGAAAGTAGAAAAGGTGAAAAAATAAAGGGCAAACCCAACAGTTTGTGCCCTTCCGTTTTTGGGGGTGTCGGCTAAGAGTGTGTGGAAGTAAGGGTGTTCCCCGAATCCGTTCTTTTGAAATAATTCCACTGTAGCGCTAACGGTGTGATCCAACCGCTCATAAACCGACAGCGCTTTCACCAATTCAAGAATCTTGGGCGCATCTTCTTTGTCAGCCTTTCGGATTTCGAATTCAAGCTTCTTATGTGACATACGGTTGCGTCTGTTTTATCCGGGTGAAACGATCCTTACCAGCCAAAGACTTAGATCAGGGATATAGGTGATCAAGACCAGCGAGATCAGTAAAATAATCAGAAAGGGGATTGTAGCGGCATATAGCTTTAGAATAGGTTTTTCGAAACGGAAACTGGCAATGAAAAGGTTCATGCCGACCGGCGGTGTGGAATAGCCGATACCTAAATTTGCCAGAAAGATGATTCCAAGATGAACGGGATCGACCCCAAAATTGTCGGCGATGGGAATAATTAGGGGAACTACCACCAGTATGGCGGAGAAAATGTCCATGAGGCAGCCCACGATTAATAGGAAGATATTAAGCACCATCAGGAAAACCAATTTGCTGGTGATAAAAGTTTTCATGTAGCCCAGGATTTTCATGGGAATTTCGGCATCGATCATGTAGTTTGCTAATCCCAACGCCGCACCTAAAATGACTAGGATTCCACCAACCAGGACCATGCTGTCCCGCATTACTTTGGGTAAGTCAGTCTTAAGTTTGATATCACGGTAAATGAATACTTCGATTACCAGAACGTAAAAGGCCCCGCCGTAAATGCCTATTAGGATAATGAACGGCAAGGGAATTTCCCACCCGGCTTCCTTGGTTGCCTGCCAGGCATTCTTCCAATCAAACGGTGTTGTCGGCGCTTTCTGATCCTTCATATAAAAGACGCTGTAGCCGGATAACAATACAATCATCAGAATTCCGGGAAGGATGCCGGCAATAAACAATTTGTCAATGCTGACTTCGCTGATCAGTCCGTAAACAATGATGGGTAAACTGGGGGGAAACAGCAGTCCTAAATTCCCCGAAGCGGTCAACATGCCCAGACTGAATTTCTCGGGATAGTTTTCTTTCAACAAAACCGGGTATAGCAGTCCGCCCAATGCGATGATGGTCACACCGGATGCGCCGGTAAATGCGGTAAAAATTGCGCAGGAAACCAGCGTTACGATAGACAATCCTCCCGGAATCCAGCCAAAAAATGCGCGTGATAAATTGACCAACCGGCGTGGAGTATTGCTTTCCGCCAACAAATATCCGGCAAATGTAAACAAAGGAATCGCAAGCAGGATGGGGATGCTGGCGAGTCGGTAAAGCTCAACAATCACAATCGTAATATCGATACCGGCAAAATAAAACGCTAGCATTCCAATTAGACTGATAATGGCAAAGAGGGGAGTCCCATATAGCGCCAGCAAAAGGAGAATTAATCCGATCAGAATAGTTGTCATATCGGGCGATTAATTTATTTGTCACTCTTTGAGGAAATTCGGATGACTTCCTCAATCAAATTTAATAGAAACCGGAACCCGATCAGGAAGAACCCGACTGGAATGATGAGTTGGAATATCCATGCCGGAACGTTGTTAAACAATGTTGTGCCCGCTTCAATTTCATAGGACAGAAATTTGTAACCTGCCTTGGCTAATACAAAACAAACTCCCGCGGAGATTAGGTCAATAAAGATCTTAAAATAAGGTTGTTTTGATTTGGACACGAACCGGGTGAGAATGTCAATGTTGATATGTTTGGATTCGCGGGTTGCCAAAGATGCACCAATGAACCCGACCCAGAGAACCAGATGTCTCAAGAAAATATCCGCCCACAAGATTCCGGTTGAAAGGACATTGCGAAGAATCACCTGGGAAAATGCAAACAGGACCATTACGCTGAGCAGCACGATAATCAGAAAATTTTCAATCTTAAGTAAACCCCTATCGATGCCTGAGATTATTTTTTGCATTGTTCCGGTCGAATTTTCAATTGGATGAAACTAAACGAATAAGACCCTTTGGTTTTGTTAGCAAAACTTAAGGCGTCAACATAGCTTAAAACAATGAAAAAATGTAGGATTTTTGATAAGGAACCGTGAATGCAACAACTGCCTGTCATCCCTGATTTTAATTTATGGTTCCGGTGCGATTTTTACTGAGTTGAGACTTTTCCTGCTCTCAGTTCTTGCAAGGCTGTTTCCACACGGGACAACAATTCCGCACTATACAGTTTTCCAACCAGATCGTTTCGAGCTAACCGGGCGGCCTCGTAAAATCCTTTTAGATTGGCTTCCGGAACTTTCACAATCTGAATTCCGTTCTTTTTCATTAACTCAATAGACTCCTGGTTGGATTGTCGGCTAAGTTGAACCAGCCGTTTCATGTTCTCACGTCCTTTTTCAACCAGGATTTTCTGATAATCAGGTTGAATCTTGTCGAACATTTTTTTGGAAAGAAGTATAGCCCCAAACGAATCAGTCAGCGGGAGATCCATCATATATTTAACCCGAGTGTACCACTGCAGCGTCACGCAGGCCAACGGCGATGTGTAAACCGCTTCAATCAGGTTGGTTTGCAGAGAGGTTAAGACATCGGTAATCGACAGTGGAATCGCGTTTGCCCCCATGGATTTAAATACAGCTTCGGCAAGGGGATCGCCTTCCCACATCCACATCTTTACATTTTTCAGATCGGAGATGCTGGTAATAGGCTTTTGGCCAAATACGTAAACAAAACCCACTTCAGTCAATCCCAGCAACACAAAGTCATTTGCCTCAAATTTTTTTGCCAGTTCATCATAGAGGAGAGAAGTAATATAATCAACCTCTTCATAAGTCCGGATCAGCATTGGCGCCTCCAGGATGCGGAATTCGGGGAGGATTTCTCCGGCCCCCACACCGGTAAATCCGGCGCTGTGAAGGGAGCCAAAACGTATTTTGCGAAGAACGCCTAATTCGTCTCCCTGAATACCACCGGGATAAATCTTAAATTTCACCTGCCCATTGGTAAGTTCCTGAACCTGTTTATTGTATTCTTCCATCACTTTGATCCAAGCGGAGCCCTCCGGAGCCTGGGTGGCAAATTTGATCACAACCTGGCTGTTTACAAAACCGGTGAGGGAAATCAAGATTAGAAACACTGTTACATTAAATTTCACAACTTATCTCCTTTTTTCTATGCTCATGATTTAACCTGTTAAATACAGGGGAGTTTCAAGATAAGAATAACTCCTTTTTTCTCGTACTTAGAATTAAATCCGCAATCTGCAATCGCAAATCTGAAATCTTTTTCCTCCGTACTATAACAAATCCTCTTTCCTATTCATCAGCTTTTTTGCTTTGTCTTTTGCAACGGATGTTAGCAGTTCATAGCCGGGAAGAATATCCTGCGGCGCATTCAACACTTCGGATAAAGTCCGGTCAAATAGATCCTCGTCCAACGTGCTAACAGCGTAGTACCGGGCAAGATAGACCTTGGCAATTAAGAATTTTCCATCAGAAATTTCAAGACTTCGGTTAAAGTGCTCTTCGGCTTTTTCAGGATCGCCCCCCAGCATTTTGGGCATGGAAGCGTTCATTGCGCCGAAAAACAGATGGGCTGCGCCAAAAAAGAATGTTTCGTCCAATTCCAACACCCGCTTCATCATCGCCTTTACAATGTTTAGTTCGAATACTGCCTGTGGATTATCCCGGTTCAAATTGACCCATCCCGCCCAGGCAAAAGCACACCAGAACAGGGCAGGCACATCCGGTTTCTTTATCAATTCCAGGTTTTTGCGGAAATCAGCCTCTTTGGTCGGAATGCTATCTTTAAAGGCCTTGGTATGGCTGAGCAATTGGAGTCCATAGTCTTTGGCGCGTAAATAAAATAGGCTGGCTCGATCCGGTTGATCATCTTCCAAGAAGCCCAGGCTGTAGCTGGCAAATCCCTGGGTTAACATTAATAACAGTTTCTTATTTTTCTTGTCCGCTAGATGGAATCCTTCCAACAATTTTAGGTTGGAGGCTATGGCTTGCTCCGCCATTGTTAAATCGGGCTCAGCATAGATGGCATCAATTCCGTAAGCGACTAAACCAGTAGTGGTATTGAGAGCCATCTTCTGGAGACTGCAATTTAGAAACAATAAAATGGTTGACGCACAAATGAGTGCAATTTTCATCGACCGGCCTTTTTAATGAGTCTGCAAAATATCTAAAAGATGAGAACTTTAAGCAAGGATGATTTGAGGTTTTGATTGATTTCCTATTATTGAATTTTGTCCCTCGCTTGTAATGCCTTGCTCAATGTGAGCTCGTCCACAAACTCCAATGAACTGCCCAACGGGACGCCGCGGGCAAGACGGGTAATGGTAATGCCCATATTTTTAACCAACCTTGCCAGGTAAATGGCGGTGGCTTCTCCCTCCGTACTGGGATTCAGTGCTACAATAACTTCTTCCACGCCCTCGAGACGATTCAAAAGCTCCTTAATTCGCAGATCCTCCGGTCCGATGCCGTCGAGAGGGGAAATAATACCGCCCAAAACATGATAAAGCCCGTTGTATTCATTTGTTTTTTCGATAAGGTGTATATTCTGAGGATCTTCAACAATGCAAATAATTTTGGTGTTCCGGTTGGGATCGCGGCAAATCCCGCACAATTCGCTTTCGGTAAGATTAAAACACCGGGCACACAGACTGATCTGGTTTTTCACCCGCATGATCGAATTTGCGAGTTCGCTGGCTTCGCTCGATTCGCTTTTCAGGATATGAAATGCCAATCGTACGGCGGTCTTTCGACCGATGCCGGGCAACCGGTTCAGAGCGCTAACCAACTCATCCAGGGCTTTGGGAAGTGAAATCATAGGGATTGATGAATCTAAGACGGGTTTACATTCCGGGTAGCTTAAATCCGCCCGGTAAATTGCCTGTCAACGGTCCGGCTACCTTAGCCATTTCTTCCTGAGAGCGTTTTGAAGCGTTTTCCAATGCCTGGTTAACTGCAGCCGCAATTAAATCTTCCAGCATTTCCTTGTCATCCGGATTGATCACTTCAGGGTCGACCTTAACCTCCACGATTTGGTTTTGGCAGTTAGCAACAACCTTTACCATTCCCCCGCCGGATGTCCCATCCACAGTGATGTTGGCTAATTCCTCCTGGACTTTGGCTAGATTTTCCTGCATTTTCTGGGCTTGCTTTAACAACTGATTTATGTTGGGCTTCATTTATTCTCCTTTTCCTTGCTACAGAATTGTCATTCTGAACACAGTTCGGAATGACAGTTTGTGACGGAGGCGTTCTTTTGGTTAATCTCCATCGTCAATCTCTTTACAGTCAAAAACATCAATAATTTTCCTTAGAACTGGTTCTTTGTTTTTAATGTCGTCGATGACTTCCTCTGCTGAATGTATCTTCTTATGAATGCCGGCGGATTCAAAATCAAGCGAAGTACATTTTATTCTGATCGGTGCCTGAAATTTACGTTCCAACAGATTTTCAATCACGCTCGCGTTTTTTTGGATGTGTTCCATATGAAATTGCGTTTTTGGATCGAAGGCAATTTCAAGAAGGTTGTCTTCCATTCTATAAGGAAATCCATCGATTAAGAATGACGCTAGGGCAATTTTTTGTTTTCTAATTTCTTCGACAATCTTATCCCAGTCATTTTGCACATCACTAATCGAAATATCGACGGTGTAGGTTTTCCTGATTGGATCTTCTTGAACTGTATTGGATGGTTTTGGAAATATGTCAGATTTCAAACTGTCAAAAGAATTGGAAGATTCATGGGAACTGACTGTTTGATAAGTCATCCGGCCGTCGGAGGTTTCAATTTTTTTTTTCGGGGAATCCAGTGAGGGATTTTTATTTTTTCCGGCTGAATCGGGCTTTAAAGTATTGGCAGAATTAGGCGATGTATTTGATTTCAAATAGTTCAGAAGTTCTTCTAATTCTATGCTGAGCGGTTTGTGGGCTAATTTCAGCAGCAGCAGTTCCAGAATTAATTGCGGATTGGGACTAAACTTCAACAGGGCTTCGGATTGGGTTAGCAAATCGATGTAGTGAAGAAGGTCGTTTTCGGAAAATTGGCCGCATTTTTCCTGATACAAATTCTTGAAATGATCCGATGTCTCCAGCAGCTTAATGGAATTGGTTGCTTTGGTGACCAATAGATTTCGAAAGTGTTCCTGCAACCCGGAGATGAAGTCCAGAAGGTCATGTCCCTGGTTAAATACTTTCTGCGCGAAATTGATAATGCCAGCATCTCTGCCAGATCGTGGATCGGTTTTTTGCTTCATCAGATCGGTGTATTCAAAATATAACTCTTCACTGATCAGTCCCAATGACGATTGTACTTCCTCAACGGTAATTTTTCCATCGGTGTATGAGATCATTTGATCCATAATGCTTTCCGCATCGCGCATGCTTCCTTCGGATTTCCGGGCGATAAGGATCAGGCTGTCTTTATCAATTTTGATTTTTTCGCTTTTCGCAATCGTTTCCAATTGATGCGCAATATCCGTAGTAGGAATGCGCTTGAAATCAAAACGCTGGCAGCGGGAGAGAATGGTCAGTGGGACTTTGTGAATTTCGGTGGTGGCAAAAATGAAGATGGCGTGCGACGGGGGTTCTTCCAGTGTTTTCAGAAGCGCATTGAAAGCATCTTTGGTGAGCATGTGCACTTCATCGATAATATAGATTTTGTACTTAGAGCTTGCCGGAGCAAAGCGGATATTCTCTCTCAGGTTTCTGATTTCATCGATGCCGCGGTTACTGGCGCCATCAATCTCAATCACATCAAGGCTATTACCGTTTGTAATGGATTTACAGGATGAACATTCGTTGCAAGGATTCACAGAGGGTTGTTTCGCACAATTCACCGTCTTTGCCAACAAACGCGCTGTGGTAGTTTTGCCAACCCCGCGAGGACCGGCAAAAATGAACGCATGAGCGATGCGATTACCCTGAAGTGCGTTCTTGAGCGTGCGGGTGATGTGCTCCTGACCCACCACTTCTTCAAATTGCATGGGCCGCCATTTGCGTGCAAGGACGATGTAGGTCATAGTAAGATCGATTTAGTAGGTTAGTAATTTATAAACGCCAGGTTACCCCACGGCACATATCTGACCTGCCGACCGTTGCTTCCTTCCGGACCTGGCGGGGTTAGGCAGGTGAATATTGCGCGGGACCTGGCGTCAAAATCAGTGGTAAATTTTTGCTTTCTGTAAGATTCTATCATCAAATTCGCTTTATGTTGTGGAGCCGAGGGGAGTCGAACCCCTGACCTCTAGAGTGCGATTCTAGCGCTCTCCCAACTGAGCTACGGCCCCGGCATAAGAAATAATTTTTGAATTTAATGCAGGGTGACAAAGAAGTCAAATTGAAATCAAATTGAGTGGATTAAAGTTTAAGGGGAATTGATCTTTTGTGCGAAAATGGGGCTAAATGGCTTAACAGTTTCGGATAGAGATTTTTATTTAAGATGTTAATATCGTAATAGCATTTCACAATATTGCCAAAATAGGCTTTGATTGTTTGGGGTCCCATGAAGTTGAAACAATAAAAACCATTCTTTATGAGTGAAAATAAATGACTTTGAATTAGAAATGTACCTGGAGAGTATTTATGATAGTTTTGATTATAGGTTACTTGCAGAGGATAAATGATTCCCTGGTGTTCAATGCTCCAGAGCGCAGCTATGTCTTTATCATTATCAAGCAAGGAAGAAAAAAAGAGCTTTTTCTGTTGACCCTGTTCGCTGAACAACGAGTAGTAAAAATTATATTCCATTGGTTTTTCACTAACCGACCGATGAGATCTTATTTTCCAACTATTTTTATAGACTTTAATAAATCGCTGCCAATACCCATCCAAATTCTCTGACAAAAAACTGGCATCGGCATGTTCTATTTTTAGTGGAAATTGTTCTCGCAACCGCCTCTGCATTCTCCGAAATTCATGGCGGCGCTTTTTACTGAACATTTGATTTAACAAATCCTCTTTGGATTTACCTTC